>TARA_B110000003_G_C16654588_1_pt1 | contig 18530 bp, 18 predicted proteins | sample TARA_B110000003 | Tara Oceans TARA_B110000003 (sample SAMEA4396424) | marine metagenome | biome: Westerlies Biome; feature: [SRF] surface water layer (ENVO:00010504); material: water (ENVO:00002006), including particulate matter (ENVO:01000060) such as... | depth 5 m
ACAACTTATAAAGCTTCTTCTAAGCTACATAAACCTCTAATTAAAGTTATGATTGATCATTACAATAAAGTTAATAACACAAATTTTAATTATTGCCCAATAACATAGTATATGAAATTAATAGTAGTAGGTGCTGGTAATATTGCGATTGAATATATAAAAGTTTTATATGCCCTTGGTATTGAGCCAGTCGTTGTTGGAAGAGGTAAAAAAAATATTAATAAAATTAAAGAGAAATTTCAAGGAATTATTGCTTTTTCTGGAGGTATTAAAAAATATTTAGAGACTAATGAACCGTCTGAGTATTCAATAGTTGCTACTGATTTAAAAAATCTTTCAAAAACTGTAAAAGTTTTAATTCATAATAATGTAAAAAATATTTTAGTTGAAAAGCCTTTGAGTGTTTCAATTGATGAAGTAAAAGAGTTAGTTAAATTATCTTTAATCAAAAATGTTAAAATATCAATTGCTTTTAATAGAAGAGCTTATCAGTCAGTAATTCATTCTAAAGAAATAATTGAAAAGGATGGTGGTGTTAAATCCTTCCATTTTGATTTTTCTGAGGCTATTTACAGACAATCAAAAAGTGATTTAGATAAATACTCAAAAAATAACTTAAAATATTGGGGAATATGCAATAGTTCTCATGTTATAGACACTGTTTTTTATTTATGCGGTAATGTAAAAGAAATAAATTGTTTCCAATACGGATCAGATATTAACTGGCATAAAAACGGTTCTAAGTTTATAGGAAATGGATTAACTGTTAATAATATCCCTTTTAGTTATAATTCTGATTGGACATGTCCTGGAAGATGGAATATTACAATAAATACCACAAATCATAAATTAATTTTTTCACCAATGGAAAAATTAAATATTCAGAACAAAGAATCATTTAAAATAAATGAAGTTAAATTGGATTACAATATAGATTTAAAATTTAAAGCTGGATTTTATATTCAATGCAAGAAATTTATTAATAGTGAACCTTTATTTAATATGGAAGAATTAGAAAACAGGATTCTCCTTTTTAATCAGATATTTAATTATAAATAAACTTCATGTTGAATAAATCTTTTAATTTAAAAGCTATAGAGAATATTTTTTTTTGTCAAGCATACAATGACATAGCATTTATTTTAGAAAAGATTGAAAGAGATAATTCAAAAAATAATCTGTTAGTTATTTTAAATAATAAAGGAGTTTATGATTTTTTTGATATTCATTTTAAAAATAAGGATTTATTTAAAATAATTTTTATTGAAACTTATTTTAATAGTTTTTACAATCTTTTTTCTTTAATTAAGGAAAAGTTTAACCTTTATTTGATTAATAAGAATTTCTTAAAACTAACAGAAAAAAAAAAAATTACTATACATGCCTATCTTGAAGATCTGATTACATGCTACTGTGTCGAAAAATTAAAAACTAAAAATAAAATTTACTTGTCAATTCCTGTACTTGAAAAGGATGACTTTGTTCCAGATAAAAAATCAACTATTTTTTTAAAATTCTTATCATGGTTCTATAGTTCAAATTTAATATCTTATAAACATAGCGGTAAAATTTCTTATGGTTTTTCAAAAAAATATTCTGAAAAAATTATTAATTACGATTTAATTTCAGAATCAAATTTTAATAAAATTTATAAAAAATATTCAATTAGTTTAACAAATAAATCAAATTATATAGTTTTTTTAGATTCACCTGAGGGGCCTTTAATCAATAGATATAAAAATTATAATGAAATATTAGCCAAAATTTTTAAGATTTTAAGTAATTATAATACTTATATTAAAGGCTCAAGACAAGGCGTGTCTGAATTATCTAAAAATTATAACTTTAAATATTTTGACAATAAAATTCCTCTTGAATTTATTGATTTGTCAAAAGCAAAATGTATTATTTCATTAGGTTCTCAAGGTCTTTCTAATTTGATCAATTTAGGTTTTAATGGCATTAATATTAATAATTTATTTGAGTTTTATGATTTAGATTTAAAAAAAATTAAATCTAACTATTTTGAATATAACTGTAATAAAAAATTTTATAATCCTAAAAATATTAACGATTTTAAAAATATTTTAAAATCCTTTTGAATTAAATATGAAAATAATAAACATAATAGGAGATTCGTTATCAATGTCAAGGGAGGAAAATAATATTTTATTTAAAAATACTTATGCGTTTATATTAGCCAAATCATTAGCCAATAAATTTCACGTAGTAAATAATTCTAAGAGAGCTAATACAGTAAAAAATCAATGTATATCTCAATATTTTTATGATGAATTAATATACTTAAAAGCAAATTATACAATAATTCAATTAGGAATCGTTGATTGCGCCCCAAGATTAATTTCTTTAAAAGAAAAAAAAATAATCAATTATTTATTTTCAAAATCAATAGTAACTTTTTATATCAGAAATAAAGCCAGATTTAGATTTCTTTATACCAAATATTTTTCTTCTCCTTACGTAAATATAAAAGAGTTTAAATATTATTATGAAAAAATTATAAAAGAACTTTTGTCTCAAAAACAAACCCAAAAAATAATATTAATTAATATTGCTGACACCAATATTCTTAATAAAAAAAAATCATTTGGCTTTCATAATCAGATTGTTTCTTATAATAATATTATAAATGAAATTTCAAAAAAACACAATAATAGAATATCGATTATTGACCTACACAAACTAAGTAAAAAAAACGGAATAATTTTAGATGATGGAATTCATATTACCAAAAAAACACACCAACTTTTAGCAAAATTAATCTCTGAAATTATAAATTAACAATGAGCTCTCAAAAAATTATTGATCACGGGATTAAAAGCGTAAAATGGACAGCTTTAGGAAAAGTTTTGCCAATGGCATTAAGACCGTTTTTATCGGTTTGGCTAGCCCTTATTCTTGATCCAAATGCTTATGGTATTGTGGCGATTGCAAGTGTATTCATAGGACTTAGTAGATTAATACAAGGATTAGGTTTGTCGGAATTTCTAATTAAAGCAAAAAAAGAAAATGAAATCGAAATTAATTCTGCTTTCTGGTCTAATATTTTTATTGCAATTATAATTTATTTGATACTTGTAATAGCTTCACCATTTATATCCACATTGTACAATATAGATCAATTAGAATTTGTAATTCCAGTGCTATCATTAATTGTAATTTTTAATTCTTTTGGATTTATTCCTCAAAGTATATTGACTAAAAAAATGTCATTTAAGAAGCTTTTCATGATTCAAATAATTCCTTTGTTGTCGTTACTGGCTTTTACAATTCCTTTAGCCTATCTCGGTTTTGGAGTGTGGGCTTTAGTTATAGGAACTTTAATTAACTCATTTTTTGAAAATATATTTTATTTATTTTTTTCAAAATGGAAACCAAAATTTATTTTTTCCTTTGAAAGATTCAGAGAAATGTTTCAATTTGGTAAATGGATAGTTATTCAAAAGAATGCAGAATATTTTTATTACAACATTGATCTTTTTCTAGCTGGAATATTTTTTAATACATATGATATTGGATTGTACTCTGTTGGAAAAAATTTTATAAGAATGATATATACATCAGTAAATGGTCCTGTTGGAGCAATAGTATTACCTATGTTCAGTAAATTACAAGCCGATTCAAAAAATTTCGGAAATTATTTATTATCAATCACGAAAAAACTTTCCTTTTTAAATATTCCAATACTAGTTGGTTTATTTATTATTTCAGAAGATTTAACTAGTTTTTTATTTAAAAACAAATGGGATGGATTAGGAACATTAATGTCAATATTAGTGATTGGTGAAGGACTTAGCAGAAATTTTTGGGCTCATAGAGATCTTCTTCAAATTTTAAATAGACCTGAAGTTTATCCAAAATCTATTTTTATAAATTTATTTGTTTCTTTATTTCTGTATCTGTTTTTAGGAAATAACGATATAGCAACTTTTACACTAGTTTTTACAATTAATAACATTATTTATTGTATTCTTCAAATCCTTATAATTAGAGTGGAGCTTAAGGTTAATATTTTAGATATTTTAAAGTCATTACTAACTTCATCAATATGCTCTTCAATAATGGGAATTCTATTGTTTTTATCACTAAAATATTTCCCAATTAACTTGAGTTTAACATATCTAATTGCTTTAGTAATAATTTCAGTTTTAATTTTTGTTTCATTAATGTTTTTAATCGATAATAAAGAATTTAAATCTTATGTTAGTATTGTTAAGAAAATTTTTTAAATTTTAATTCAATTTTATAATAATGAATGTCAAATCAGTATATAAAGTTTGCCTACCATCTGTCCAAGACGAAAGAGGGATTTTGACTGCGGTTGAGGAGTTGAAAGATATCCCTTTTAAATTAAAAAGAATTTTTTATATGTACAATATAAAAAGTGCCAGAGGTGGGCACGCTCACATTGATACTGATCAAATTATTATTGCAATCAATGGCTCATTTAAATTAAAAGTTTTTGATGGAAACAAACAAGATACTTATTTATTAAACAATCCCAATGAAGGAGTTTATACTCCAAGATTAACATTCGTTGATTTTTCAGAATTTTCTAAAAAAGCTATTTGTTTGGTTTTATCAAACACACATTATGATATTAGTAAATCTCTTAGGACTAAAGAAGATTTTATTAATTATATTTATAAAACTAAATTTTAATCGAAGATGAGTTCAGAAATATGTGATTATAGTTCAAGTTTTTTTAACTCTTCAATAACTTTGGAGAATGAATTTCAAGATTTTGATAGTTTTTTAAAATGGTTTTTCAAGAGAAAAACTAGTCAAAGTTTTACAGTTAATGAAATACCTTTTAATAAGCTTGACCAATGGTCTTTTACTGATGATAATAAAGATTTAGCACATGAATCTGGAAAATTTTTCAAGATCAAAGGGATAAGTGTGGAAACAAATTTTGGTATTAAAAATAAATGGGAGCAACCGATCATTGATCAACCTGAAATTGGAATTCTTGGAATTTTAACTAAAGTTTTTAATGGTGTAAGATACTTCCTCATGCAAGCAAAAATGGAGCCAGGAAATGTAAATATCTTACAGCTATCTCCAACTGTTCAGGCTACTAAAAGTAATTTTTCACAGGTTCATAAAGGTAAGCTTCCCTCATATTTGGAATATTTTATTTCTGAAAAAAAATCTAAATTTTTATATGATCAACTTCAAACTGAACAAGGAGGGAGATTTCTAAAAAAGAGAAACAGAAATATTGTTATAGAGGTTAATGAAGATATTAAAGTTTTACCAGATTTTTGTTGGCTTACGTTAGGAGAAATAAAAAAATTATTGACGATCGATAATTTTGTAAATATGGATGCAAGATCTGTAATTTCTGTGATCCCTTTAGTTGACGATCATTTAGTGCCAGTTTTAAATAAACTTGACTTTAAAAATATTAAACCAAGTTCTTATTTTAATATTTCATTAACTAAATTAAATTATGACTTAATTAATTCCATAATATCAAAAAACAACTCCTACAAAACAATGGACCAGTTAATCTCATGGTATACAAGTCAAAAAGTTGATTATGAGCTTATCACAAAAATAATTCCACTTAAAAACCTTAAGGATTGGGAAATTTCTGAAAATAGTATTTCGTCTGGTGATCGACATTTCACTGTAATTGGAGTTGATGTAATCGCAGGTAATAGAGAAGTTACAAAATGGACACAACCTTTATTAAAAGATAACAAGATTGGTCTTCTAGGAATTCTTGTTAAAAAAATTAATGGTATTTTTCATTTTTTAATTCAGGCTAAAGTTGAGCCAGGCCATATCGATTTAATTGAATTATCTCCAACAGTTTCTTGTTCAAATATTTCATATTTAGAAAAAAATAAATCTATACTTCCAAAATTTTATAAATTTTTTAAAAATGCAAACAAAGAAAATATTTTATACAATACTATTCAATCAGAAGAGGGTGGAAGATTTTTTCAACTACAAAACCAAAATATGATTGTTATAATTAATGATGATAAAATATCTTTACCCAAAAATTATACTTGGATGACTTTAAATCAAATTACACATTTTATGAAATACTCTAAGTTTAATATTGAAGCAAGAAGCCTGATTTCAAGTTTAAATTTTTTATTTAAATAGCCATGAAAATTTTATTTATAGGATATTCTAATGTATTCAAAAAAAGAATTATACCAGTAATTAATGAACTAAAATTTATCGATTCTGTAAGTATTGCAAAATATAAAGATCAAAAATGGGATGACACATACAAAGGGATAAACAAAACACTTGAACTATTTGATAATTATGATGATGCTTTTGTTAACAGTAAGTCTGATATTTCTTATATTTCTACTATTAACAGTTCTCATTATCAACTGGCTAAGGATTCATTATTTTCTGGATTACATACTATAATAGATAAGCCGGCTACAATTAATTTTTCTGAAACTAAAGAATTATTAGAAATCGCAAAACAAAAAAAATTATTAGTTACTGAGTCTACTGTTTATTTGTACCATCCTCAATTTTCAAAAATTAAGAAGCTAATGTTTGAAAATAATTTTACTGCAAAATTAGCAACTGCTCATTTTTCATTCCCTCATATGGATAAATCAAATTTTAGATACAATAAAGACTTTGGAGGAGGAGCTTTTTTAGATACAAGCCCTTATGCTGTATCAATTGGTAGATATTTATTTGAATCACGTCCTGAATTTTCAAAAATTATCATTAATGAGAGCACTGAGGATGACCTTGAAACCTCTTATAGTCTAGTTTTAAAATATTCGAATGGAAGATCCTTAGTTGGTCATTTCGGTTTTAATACTGAGTACATAAATAGAATTAATATTTTGGGATCTAATTTTTATATCGATCTTGATAGAGTTTTTACTGTTCCTGACTCAATTAAAAATGTAATCAAATTAAGATCAAATAACAATTATTCTGAAATAGATGTAGAAAAGGGTAATACTTTCCAATTATATCTTAATTATATTGGAGATTGTCTTAAAAACAATTCGTTTGAAAAACTTTATCAGGATTTATATGATGATGCATTTTCAAGAAATTTAATATTGGATAATAATTAATCTTATGAAGATAAATTTTTTCAATTATGTCAAGTCATTTTTTCACAAAAATGACAATAAAATTAAAGTTTGGGATTATATAGAAGAGTATGAAAGTGAAAAAACAGAAATTTTTTCATCAATCAAAGAAGTTTTAGATTCTGGCTGGTTAATATTGGGACAAAAAGTTAAAAGTTTTGAACAAGAGTATTCAAAATACTGCAATGTTAAATTTGGTATTGGTGTTGCAAACGGAACAGATGCAATATTTCTTGCACTTAAAGCTCTTGGTATTGGCAAGGGAGATGAAGTTATAACAGTTTCAAATACAGCTATTCCTACTGTCTCTGCTATTGTAAGCGCTGGAGCAAAACCTGTATTTGTAGATATTAATGAAAATACTTATCTAATGGATGTGTCTAAAATTGAAGATAAGATTTCAAATCAAACTAAATGTATTTTACCAGTTCATCTATATGGACAATGTGTTGAAATGGATGAATTGAATAGAATTGCAAAAAAATATAATTTATTTGTCCTTGAAGATTGTGCACAAAGTCATGGAGCCATACAAAACAATAATATGGCCGGTTCTATGTCTGACATATCGACAACTTCATTTTACCCCACTAAAATATTAGGAACCTATGGAGATGGAGGTATGGTAAATACCAATTGTAAAATTTTGGATAAAAAAATGAGAATGTTACGTTTTTATGGGGCTGAAAAAACATACTATGCTAAAGAGCATGGATATAATTCAAGGCTTGATGAATTACATGCTTCAATTTTACTTAAAAAATTAAATAATTTAGATTATTACTTGCTTAAAAGAAAGCAAATAGCAAAAATATATAATTGTGAGTTAAATAACACCGAATTAATTCTGCCAACAGTTGCTGACAATAATATTCACTCATACTATGTTTACGTAGTAAGACATGCAAAGAGAGATAAGATAATGAGTGAGCTAAAAAAGTATAATATTTATACTAATATTAGTTATCCTTGGCCGATTCACCTTATGACCGGTTACTCTTATTTAGGATATGAAGAAGGATCTCTTCCTGTTACTGAAAATATGGCTAATCAAATTTTCTCATTGCCTATGTATCCTACACTTTCAAAAACAAGTCAAAAGAAAGTAATTGATACTCTAAGAAAAATTTTAGACAACCTTTAACGTTAATGGAGCATTTTGTTACACATTTTAATAAATTATTTTTACCACAGGGATTAGCTTTGCACGAATCTTTATTAAAAAATGTATCAAACTTTAAACTTTGGGTAGTATGTATTGATCAAGAAACTTATGAGATGTTAGGTAAACTTAAATTAGTTAAAACGAGTTTAATTAATTTAAGTAATGTTGAAACAAATGAATTATTAGTAGTAAAAAAAGAAAGAACAATCGGAGAATACTGTTGGACTTTAACTCCATTTATTCCAAGATTTGTATTTGACAAAGATAAAAAAATAACAAGAGTAACATATCTTGATGCAGATTTATACTTTCTAAAAGATCCTAAACCAATATTTGAACAATTTGATAAGTCTTCTAAGGAAGTTTTAATTACTGATCATTCCTATTCGCCTGAATATGATCGTTCTCATGAAAGTGGTCAATATTGTGTTCAATTTATAATTTTTAATCGTAGTGGAGGTGAGTCTGTTAGAAAATGGTGGGAAGAAAAATGTATTGAATGGTGTTATAATAGACACGAAGATGGTAAATTTGGAGATCAAAAGTATCTTGATGAATGGCCTAAAAAATTTTCATCTAAAGTTCATGTATTAAATAATCCAGAATGGACTTTAGCTCCATGGAATGCTTCAAAATATCAGTATAGTAAAGCTATTTTTTATCATTTTCATGAACTTAAATTATTAAATTTTAATGAGGCTATTCTAAGCACTTATTATATCTTACCTGAAATTTTAGTTAGAAGTATTTATTACAAATACGTAGAATCTTTAAAAAAAGGAATTGAGAATTTAAATAAAAATGGTTTTAAGATCTATCCACAAAAACAAAAGAGAGGTCTTTTAAAAAAAATACTTGATTTATTTATAGGTTTCAAAAGTAATTTGTGGAGATTTAAAACTCATAGATATAAAAAATTTTAGTTTTTGTTGATTTAAAACTTCTAAGTTACTTTATGTTATACAATTTTATTTGTTTTTGTGAAAAGTAGATCGTTAATTTTTTTTGGATTGATTAAAAATCATCATCCTATGTACTCTAACTTACTTAGAATTTTGATAAGTAAATTTTCAAAAATCTACTTTATCTCACCAAAAAATGTCAGAGATAATATTAAAATTGATAATAATAAAATCAAGTATTTGATCAATAATCATTCCAGACAAGAATTAGTTTTCAAAGAAAATGTTCATATCGCAAATAAATGTGATTATTTAATTACTGATGAATATTATGGGTTATTTTTTCGGGTATTTAGAACAAGTTTTAGTTGTAGATATAAATTTATTATTATTCACAATGTAAACAAGTGGACATCATTTTTGATTAATCCATTTACTAATCCAAAAAATTTTATAGATCTTTTTTTTAGATATAAATTTCTTAATCAGTTCAATTATTACATTACAAATTCTCAAATCCTGAACAAGATATTATTAAAAAAATCTAACAAACAAACATTCATTATTCCGTTTAATTTTAATAATTCAAATCAAAAAATTATAGACAAAGCCATAAGTTCCAAAATAAATATTTTAATTCCAGGAATAGTAGATCAAAAGAGACGAGATTATTTATCCTTCCTTAAAAATTTCTATACATATATTATTAATAATCCAAATTCAAATATTCAGATTGAGCTACTTGGAACACTAAAAAATAATTTCGAAATTATGTATTTAATTAATAAAATAAATATGGAAAAGAATAACTCCATAATTTATTATATAAAATTTATAGATGATGAAAAGTTTCATGACCAAATAATTAAATCAGATATAATTTTCTCTAACCTTAAAAAAGGTATTAATAAACAAGGATTTAATGAAGTTTATGGCTTAACAAAAGAGTCCGGAATATCATTTATTATTGCTAAATATTCAAAACCTGCAATTATTCCAGAATGGCAAAAGGTTTTTACTCAAATTGAAGACCAACTTATAAAGTATTGTAAATACTCAGAGATTAGTAGTATTTTTGCACAAATTGAATTGAATAAAGATTTCGTTCAGAGCCTTAAAAATAATGCTGTTATAAACAAAAAAAAATTATTTTCATTTTATAAAAAGGAAGAACTTAAATTACAAAATTTTTTAGATACAATATGAAAAAAGCATTGATTACAGGAATCACTGGACAAGATGGAGCGTACTTAGCCGAACTATTACTAGAAAAAGGCTACGAAGTTCATGGTATTAAACGAAGAAGTTCTTCTTTTAATACTGCAAGAATAGAGCATTTGTATCAAGATCCACACGAAAAAAAAATAACTTTTAAGTTACATTATGGTGATTTAACTGACTCTACCAATATTATTAGAATAATTCAAGAAATCGAGCCTGATGAAATTTATAATTTAGGAGCAATGTCACACGTCAAGGTAAGTTTTGACTCTCCAGAGTATACTGCAAATGTTGATGGAATAGGAACATTAAGGATTTTGGAAGCAATTAGGATTTTGGGTCTTTCAAAAAAAACTAAATTTTATCAAGCTTCTACTTCTGAGTTATATGGATTAGTTCAAGAAGTTCCTCAAAGTGAAACTACTCCTTTTTATCCTAGATCTCCATACGCTGCAGCAAAATTATATGCATATTGGATTACAATAAACTATAGAGAGGCATATGGTATTTATGGTTGTAATGGAATACTTTTTAATCATGAATCTCCCCTTAGAGGTGAAACTTTTGTAACTAGAAAAATAACAAGAGCTATTTGTAAGATAATTTTAGGCAAACAAAATAAACTTTTTTTAGGAAATATTGATTCAAAAAGAGATTGGGGTCACGCTAAAGATTATGTTGAAGCTATGTATTTAATGCTTCAACAAGAAAAACCAGAAGATTTTGTTATCGCAACTGGCATAACAACTTCAATAAGAGATTTTGTTTCTAAAGCTTTCAGGAAAGTCGGTGTTAAGGTATCATATAAAGGGGTAGGAAGTAAAGAAATTGCGTATGTTTCTGAGATTGATCATGATTTACTTAATAATTTGACTGATAATAAAATTTGTATTAAAGTAAATGACATTGTTATGAGTATAGATGAAAATTATTATAGGCCTACTGAAGTTGATCTTTTAATAGGAGATCCTTCAAAAGCAAAGAATAAATTAAACTGGAAACCAAAATACAATTTAGATACTTTAATTGATGAAATGATTAAGAGTGATTTAAATATAATTAAAAATGAAAAGTAATTCTAAAATTTATATTGCCGGTCATACAGGAATGGTTGGGTCTGCTATTTTAAGAGCTTTAAGTAATAAAGGTTATAATAATTTAATTTTTAAAAAATCATCAGAATTAGATTTAACTAATCAAAAAAATGTATTAGATTTTTTTAAACAAGAAAAGCCTGAATATGTTTTTTTAGCAGCAGCCAAAGTTGGAGGGATATTAGCCAATGATTCTTATGGCGGACAATTTCTCTATGAAAACTTAATGATACAAGCAAATGTTATAAATGCATCTCATTTGAGTGAAGTTAAAAAATTATTGTTTTTAGGCTCTTCTTGTATATATCCAAAAAACTCAACAAATCCTATTAAAGAAAGCTACTTGCTTAATGGTATACTAGAGAAAACTAATGAAGCATATTCAATTGCCAAAATATCTGGTTTAAAAATGTGTGAATATTACAATAAACAATATGGGTGTAATTATATTTCAATAATGCCAACGAATTTGTATGGTCCTAACGACAATTATGATTTACAAAACTCACATGTTTTACCAGCTTTATTAAAAAAATTTTACGATGCAAAAATTAATAATAAAAGTGAAGTGGTTGTCTGGGGATCAGGGTTGCCAAAAAGAGAATTTCTTCATGTGGACGATTTAGCCGAAGCATGTGTTTTAGTTATAAAAGAAAACACCAATGAAATTCTTTTTAATGTTGGTAGTGGAACTGAAATTTCGATTTCCGATTTAGCAAAATTAATTAAAAAAATTATTGGATATGATGGTGATATAATTTTTGATAATTCAAAACCTGACGGTGTGATGCAAAAATTAATAGATAGTACTAGAATTAAAAATTTAGGATGGAAGTTCAAAATTAATCTGGAGACTGGAATTAAAAAGACATTAAAAAATAGTTTTAAATGATTTCTTTTATAGTTATAGGATTAAATAGATTTTTTTTTTTACAAAAATGTTTTGAATCAATTTTATTTTTTGTTAATAAATCAAAAATCAATTTTGAAATTATTTACGTAGATTCTGGTTCTGATGAAGATAATGTCAAACTGTCTTTAAATTCAGGATTTAAAACAATAAAATTGTCTGGAGATATTAATGCAGCAATTGCAAGAAATGTTGGTGCAGATTTAGCAAAAGGTGACTATTTGATTTTTATGGACGGAGATATGATACTAAATCATTCTTTTGCTAAAAAATTCTTAAATAAAAATTACTTTAAAAGTAATAGATATTTTTCAGGTGATTTATTAAATCGTTTCTACAATAATAATTATGAATTTATAAATGAAGAATTTTATTGGAGAAAACCGTTGAAAGAAAAAAAAATTGAAAGTACAACTGGAGGCCTGTTTTGCATTACAAAGGATTTATGGAACTCAGTTGATGGTATGAGAAATTATTACAGAAGAACTCAAGATAATGATTTTGGATTAAGACTAGCAAAAAACAATATATTCTTACAAAGAAATAAAGAGCTATTTGTTATTCATCAGACTGTAAGTTACACAAACAAATATAGGTTGATTAAAATTTTGTTCAAAGGAGATTTCTTTTTTAGAGGTCTGCTATATAGAGATCATTTTTTCAACAAGAAATCATGGGATATCTTATTAAAAACAGATTATTCTTTAATTACATTATTGATTTCTATTATATTATCATTCATTTTAATGAATTTTAAATTTATAATCATTCATTTAATCATTACAATAATGAGAGCTTTAAGAGCTTTTATTAAAAACAGTGAAAATGTATTTTTATACTTTATTTATATTTTGGTAAGAGATTATCAAGTTTTTTTTAGTTTTTTGTTTTTTTATCCACAAAAAAATAAGAATTACAAATTTGAAATTTTAAAACATGAAATTTAAGCTTCTTTTATTTTTTTTTATTATTTTTTTTTTCAGAGGATTTATTGTCGAGTATTTTCTCGGAATGCCAGCTAATTCTATGGCATCAACAGATCCTGCATTAATAAAACTATTACTCGAGGGTTCAATAATAACTCTGTTTATATTTTCTGTTAAAAAAATAAAATTAGTAAAGTTTCATCTATTACTCTTTATCCCTGTTGTTGGATATTTAATTGTTAGTTTAATTTCATCAAAACTCAACGGTTATCCTTTATTAAACGGAATTAAATTTTCTCGTTATTTAATTTATTCATTATTTATTTTTCATATTGGTAAATCAATTTATCTTGATTCAAACAGATTAAATAAAATTATAAGTACCATACTATACTTAATGATTTTTCAAATATTTATTTCATTATTTAATATAGTTTTTTATGGTCCTTTAGAAAATAGAATTGGAACTTTGCTTCTGCAAAGTGGTGAACTAGGAACAATTTTTCCACTTACTGCACTAGCATTTGGAATTTCTTATTATCATAATATTTCAGCGTCAAAAAAAACTATTGTTTTTACTTGGCTTTTTTTACTTGTAGGATTAAGTACTGGAAAAAGAGCAGTATTATTTACTTTCCCCTTCGCTTATTTAATTTTTAATTATTTAATTCAAAAATTACATAAAAATAATTTAAAAAATAATTTAAAAACTATTTACAAATCTGCTTTAATAATAATGCTTTTTAGTCCTCTTTTATTAATTTACACAAACAACGTAACTACTAGTTATGGTTCAGGAAAGAATAAAGTTAGTGTTACGCAAGTGTTTAATTTTGTTAAGACTTATACAATGGGTGAAACTAAAAACACGATTAGCGGAGAGAATTATACAAGAGGAAGAATATCGACAACTTTAAAAGTTATGTCATCATTTATTGCTAATCCACTAGATAAACCATTTGGCTATGGACCTATGATTTTATATGATAAAAATGTTTCTGGATATGGCTCAGGTTTTACTTTAATGAAGATATTTTATGGAATTGTAGGATGGTCAAGAGATTTTTTTTCAATTGGAATTTTTGGTGTATTATTCATTGTTTGGTATATGATTTTATTATTCAATAGACTAAGAGTTTTCATTAGTTTTAGGTCAAAACTAGACCCTAGGATTAATTTTATAATTATGGGTTGTTATTTAGCCAGTTTTGTATTAGCATTTGATTATTTTTTATACTCATCAGTTACATATGTTTCTGGATTTCCTCTTTTTATAATATGTTTTGGATTAGGGATTTCTGAAAATTGGATTAGAAAATTTAATAAAAAAATTCATTAATGCGCATCTTACATATTACAAATAATTATCCTACAAAAAAAAATCTCATTTTCGGAATTTTTGTTAAAGAACAAATCGATTCTTTAGTCAATTTTAATATTAATTCTAAAATTTTATTTATTAATGCAAGAGAAAATGGTAAAAAAGAATATTTACTTGCACCATTAAGAATAAGAAAATTATTAAAAACTAAAAAGTTTGATGTAATACATTGTCATCATAGTTTATCAGCTTTGTCTTTAATTTTAAGTTTATCATTTTGTAAAAATATTGTTGTCTCATTTCAAAATGATCCAGCTTTTGAATTTAAATTTTTATTTAAATTGATTAAATCTTTTTCAAACCAATTGATTTTTAAAAATAATTCTAAACTTATAACTGATTCTAATAGCCATTACTTACCTAACGGAGTAAATATGAATTTTTTCAGACCTATAGACAGAAATTATTCTTGTAATAAATTAAACCTTGATCCATCTAAAACTTACATTTTGTTTGTAAGTTCAAATTATATTAGAACACAAAAAAGATATGATAGATTTAAAGAAGTTTTAAAAATATTAAGAAAAAAGTATTCAATGTATGATTTTGAAGAGTTAACTCTTATAAATACATCAAGAGATTTAGTGCCGTATTACTTTAACGCTTCTTCATTACATCTCTTGACCTCAGATTTTGAAGGGTCACCAAATTCTGTTAAAGAGGCAATGTCGTGCAATATTCCTGTTGTATCAAGTTCAGTTGGAAATGTTGACGAATTATTAAAAAATGTAGATGGAAGTTTTGTTTGTAAAAGTAATAATGAAAATGATTTTGCAGATTTAGTATTTAAATCATTAAACTTTAAAGATCATAACGGAAGAAAAAAATTAAAAGAAAAATCTTTAGACATTCAATCTGTAGCAAAAAAATTAAATGATATTTACCATCAAACTCTTTGAGTTTTTATAATTTAGCGAAAAATATTTATGAAAAAAAAAATATACATAGCGGGTAGTGGAGGTATGCTTGGAGAAGCCTTTAATGCAAATTTTAAAAATGAATATATTTTAAAATGTACTGATATAGATATCAATGAAGAGTGGTTGTCATTTTTAGATTTTAGAGACAGAGATGCTTATATTAAGGATGTTCAAGATTTTAAACCTGATTATTTATTTCATTTAGGAGCCTACACAGATTTAGAGTTTTGCGAAGAGAACTCAAACGATACATATGATACAAATACACTTTCTGTGGAAAATGCAGTATATATCGCAAATAAATTAAATATACCATTACTATACATTAGTACAGCAGGTATTTTTGACGGTAAAAAAGATTTATATGATGATTGGGATTTACCAAACCCCCTGGGCGTTTACGCTCGATCTAAGTACATGGGAGAGCGTTTTGTTTGTGAAAATGCAAATCGTTATATCATTTGCAGAGCAGGTTGGATGATGGGAGCTGGTCCAAAAAAAGACAAGAAGTTTATCCAAAAGTTAATGAGTCAACTTAAAAATGGAAATAAAGAACTTTTTATTGTAAATGACAAAGATGGTACACCAACTTATACACATGATTTTGCTTTAACTGTTAAAGAATTAATCCAAAAAGAGCTTTGGGGGTTATACAATTGCGTTTGTGGTGGTCAAACAAGTAGATTAGAAGTTGCAGAAGAGCTGATAAGGCTATTAGGAAAAGAAAAAGAAATAAAAATAACTTCGGTTAGTTCTGAGCATTTTAAGAATGTTTATTATGCAGAGAGGCCTCCCTCTGAAAGGTTGTTAACTAAAAAGTTGAATCTTAGAGGTGTAAATAAAATGAGAGATTGGAGAATTTCCTTAAAAGAATATATCGATAGTTATTATCAAGGATATATTGACTAATTTCAATCTGGATGCTTAAAAAAAAAATTGCAATAATTGGTTCTTCTGGTCTACCCGCTAATTATGGTGGGTTTGAGACAATGACAGATTTCTTAACTAAATTTAAAAAAGATGAGTTTCAATTTTTTGTATATTGTGGTAAAACTCCAAAAGAAAAGCAATTAGATAAATATAATGGAGCAAAACTTATTTATTTACCATTTAATGCAAATGGCGGTCAGAGTATTATTTATGATATAGTTTCGATCTGTAAAAGTTGGTACAAGTATGATGCTTTGATAATATTAGGATCTCCAGGTTGTATAATATTACCTTTTTTAAATTTTTTAAAAAAAACTAAAACAATTGTTAATTTTGGTGGGTTAGAATGGAAAAGAGATAAATGGAATTATTTTATAAGAAAATACTTAAAATTTTCAGAGAAAATAGCAATCAAACATTCTTCTTATGTTGTTGCAGATAATCAATCGTTCTGTAATTATATTAAAGAAGAGTATAATAATGAAAGTGAACTTATTGAATACGGTGGTGATCATGTTTCCAATATAAAACCATCATTGGATTTAAAGAAAAGATATAAGTTTTTGAAAGAGAAATACTATGTAAGTGTTTCAAGAGCTCAATATGATAATAATTTACATTTACTGTTAAAGGCCTTTTCAACGACACCTGAGAAAAAATTAGTTTTAGTTTCTAATTGGGATAAATTTAAATATGGAATTGAATTAAAAGAAAAGTACTCAAATTTTGACAATATTTATATTGTCGATGCAATTTATGATTTATCTATTTTAGATGTAATTAGAAGCAATGCTGAAGCATATATACATAGCCATACATATTGCGGAACAGCACCTTCATTAGTTGAAGCTATGAACTTGGGTTTAGCCATTATTTCATTCAATGTAGATACTAACATTAAAACTACCGAGAACAAGGCAAAATATTTTAAAACATTTAATGAGCTAATTGAGATTTTAAATACTACAAGTGATTCTGAGATTTCTACTTTAGGAGATACAATGAAAGAAATAGCCAAGAGAAGATATTCCTGGGATGTTATTTCTAATAAATATTCAAAATTAATTAATTCATGAAAGGAATAATTTTAGCAGGAGGAAGTGGAACTAGATTATATCCAATTACAAAAGGAGTGTCAAAACAGCTATTGCCTGTATACGATAAGCCTATGATTTACTATCCATTATCTGTGTTAATGTTAGCAGGTATTAAAGAAATATTGATTATTTCAACTCCGGAAGATTTATCAAATTTTGAAAAACTATTAGGTTCTGGCAAAGATTTAGGTATTCAGTTAAAATATAAAGAACAACCTAGTCCGGACGGTTTAGCACAAGCTTTTATTTTAGGAGAGGATTTTATAGGAAATGATGATGTGTGTTTAGTTCTTGGTGATAATATTTTTTATGGTTCTGGTTTTTCAGGAATGTTACAAAATGCTAAAAATAATCTTTTGGAAAGAAAGTCAACTGTTTTCGGATACTATGTAAAAGATCCTAAACGTTTTGGGGTGGCTGAGTTTGATTTAGATGGAAATGTAGTTTCCATTCAAGAAAAACCTAAACATCCTGCCTCAAATTATGCAGTGGTTGGCTTGTATTTTTATACTAATGAAGTTATTAATATTGCTAAAAATGTAACACCTTCAAATAGAGGGGAATTAGAAATTACATCTGTAAATCAAGTTTATCTTTCACAAAAAAATTTGAAAGTTGAATTATTAGGTCGAGGTTTTGCATGGTTAGATACAGGTACACATGATTCTTTATTAGAAGCGGGTCAATTTATAGAATCAATAGAAAAACGTAAAGGATTAAAAGTTGCTTGCTTAGAAGAAATAGCCTACCGAATGGACTACATTAATGCAGAACAAGTAAATAAGTTAGCAGAGCCTTTAAAAAAAAATGAATATGGCCAGTATCTTTTAAATATGATTAAAAAATAATGAAGTTTATAGAAACAA
>TARA_B110000003_G_scaffold192041_1_pt1 | contig 18530 bp, 21 predicted proteins | sample TARA_B110000003 | Tara Oceans TARA_B110000003 (sample SAMEA4396424) | marine metagenome | biome: Westerlies Biome; feature: [SRF] surface water layer (ENVO:00010504); material: water (ENVO:00002006), including particulate matter (ENVO:01000060) such as... | depth 5 m
GAATCTAGTCGAGCTAGATTACCAAATTGGTTTACATCTTGACGATTAACGGTAAAGCCGTAGTTTGCGCTCTGAACACGCTTTAATTGATTGATAATCGTTCCGTGGTGCTTAGGGTTGCCGCCTTGTTGATCGTTCCATTGTGGCCAGGCGTCACCTTCTTGCCATCCTACTAAATTTCCAGCATTGTTTGTTGCAGGGCTCGCAGAAGTTCCTCCAAAAACTTGATTTTCATCTTTTGCTGGAGTGAAAACCCCAAATGGACCTGGGCCCACATTAGCCGCTTGTGCGGCATAATCCGCTGGTGTCGCAGCATCCGCAATTGCGGCTCCAGTAAAATGTGCTCCAGTAGAATCTGGGCTTATAAATAACGCTTCTGATTGGTAAATTACTCTGTTTCTGTGTACGGCCATTGTTTTTTCTCCTGTTTTTGATTGAAAAAGTTGTTATCTTTTATTACATTCCTTATTGTGTAATGGGAAATTTTTTATTTAAGCCTGGGAAATCTTGCTTGGTTCACCTCAAAGTCTACAAATCCTAAATATAAATCTGGGTTTGTTGTTTTCGACAATCTGTCGCTTATTTTAGAAGCCCTAACATCATCGATGAACATCATTGCTCCTTTATTATTGCAATTTCTAACTGCTTCAGTATAACTAAATTGCCCTGTCTTCAGGTCACCGTATTCGTTTAACGGGTACTCATCGTAACCTAAATTTATTACCCCCCTATTGAATGCGTCAGCACAAAGTGATAACGCTCCATCTAATTGGTATAAATTTTCTGCAAAAAATATAACCCTATAATATAAATGCGTTAAATCTTCGCCTCCAAATGCAAATGGAGTATTATTAGTTCTCTCCATTGAAACAAAAGCGGCTGGAGCTACATGCTGATAGGGAGACAGTCCGGTACCTTTTCCTAAATCTGGAGTAGTTCTACTGTTTACATTATATTTATTTTGTATAACTAAATTTTCTTCTGTGTCATCGGCCAAATATATATTAATGTCTTTTACAGCAAAGTCTCCTTTTATATTTAATGAGTCATAAGTGTCTGGAAAGAAAGATCCGCTAAGTAATACTCTTCCATTTTCAAAATCTAAGCTTAATCCACTTTGGCCTCTTTCGCAGAAATTATAATTTCCATCACCAGTATCTATATAAACTCCACTAGGAATTTCGGCTTGCGATGCGTCACTGTCGTAAACCCATTGCTTGTATTCACTATTATAAGAAATTAACCCGTTTACCGGATCTTCAGGATAAGCGGGCAACCTATCGTCGGGCATGTAATAAAAATCTCCCTGTTTATTCGAGTAAGCTTCAGCATTATACACTAAATAATGGTCAAGCCATAATGCAAAACTAGTTGTTGCTTCGTGTTGGAATTGTGGAATCATAACCCTTTTCTTATTGAAACGTCTTTGTCTATTGCGAGAAAAGCTTTTTGCCACTTATTCAAGAACTGAGAGATGTAACCGGTATTCGAGAATCTTCCGGTTCTTATTTTTTTGTTTGCCTGAACTCCAGACCCAGACCTACTTTTATCTGAACTAGTATTCAAATAGGTACCTAAACCAGACATGCCAATTTCAATTCTTTGCGCCCAACTTATGCCGCTAGCCCACGGAAGCGGAGTAGCTTTAAATATTTGCTCCTTGCTTGGAATTTCTATAATAAGCTGAGCCCTTCCGGCAGCATTAAATCTAGTGACCCTAAAATTCGTCTGAGATAATAATAAAACTATGGGGTCTATAGGTTTATCTCCTTCACTAAAACCAATAAAAGAAAATAAATTTCCATATCCGCCCAATGTGCCGCTAATATTTGTCGATTTTGGTCCAGCTAGTATTTCTCTAGTTACTGGCAACCTTAGAAAATCTGAAATCATTTCTTTTTTCATTTTTTCTATTTTATTAACTATCAACTCTCCTTTGTCTGTCTTTAAATTATCCTGTATAGCTTTTGCGCTATTTTTTCTTGATAAAGATTGTTTAATTTCTTTATCGAACTCAGAGTTATTTATTGTAAATCTAACAGCCATCAGTCTGTAGGCCTCAAATAATAAGTGAAAAATTTAGGCCTAAATAAACCGTGCTTCCTGACATCTGTTACTTTAAACATTAATCGGCCATCTATCTCAACACGCTTTGCGTCCTTGAAATATTCATAACCGTCTGAATCTAATTTTATTCTAACCTCTCCAATATCGTGACTAACCTTGATGGTACTATTAACTTCTGAATCAAAATTAACTTCGGTCTGTTTATCCATGTACAATATTCGCGCCATGAGCGCACTAAACTGGCTTTTTCTAACTATCTGACTAACGCCTTTAACGTTGTTATATAAATAATTAAAATTCGGATCAGTACTCACTATAACCTTCTGGGATTCTTTGTATGCAAATATACTTCTCGCAAATGTATCATGCATGTTTTGCATTACTGCTTCGTATTCAGCCTTTTGGGCTGCTGTTAAAAATGACGCCATAATATATTATACACTTTCTTTGAAAAAAAACTTTTTACATTTTATAATAAGGTATGCTGCGCAAAATAAAAACCCATGGATCCTGACGAAGTACTACAAACTGTCTACGCGAAAAACACGAAGATTCTCTTTAAATCTTTCTTGATTTTGATTGAGGATCTAAATAATGACCATCTCAGGAATTTTGAAAAACTACGCGACGCGATTCCAGAAGATTATCACGCCTTATTGGATCAGGCAGATTACTTCGACCAAAAGAAGCTGCAATACTTAAGAAAGAAAATACTCGACCTAGGTAATGACAGTATAAGAACAGCAGAAGACTCTTTTGAAAATTTTACTATAAGTTTCAAGTTTTAAATTTAAAATACATCTATTAAACAAATAAAAAAATGAGCAAAAAAACAATTTATAAATTTACAGTTAAAAAAGAAGAAGAAGTTGAGGAAGAAACAACTTTAGAAGTAGAAAATAAAGAAACAAAAGAGATAGAAAAAGTTACAACAACTAAAACTGTTAAAAAAGAAGTTCCTTACGAAATCAGGATTGCCCACCCTTCTCGTAGGCAAATTGAAGATGCCGACATGGAGTTTAGTATCGAGATGAGTAAATGTATTAAAAAAGGCATTCTCACAAAAGCGATGCTTGCTAAAAAATATAGCGACAGCGGGGGACTGCTCTCAGAAGAAGATTCTTCAGAATTAATTAGGTCTTATCGCGAACTAGCTGAGCTTCAGAACGATCTAGGAAAACTAATGTCTAAAAAGAAAAAAACAGACCAGGAAACCAAGAAGGAAGAAAAACTTACTGAATCTTTTTCCGTCATCAGAAAGCGTATAGTTGATCTAGAAACAACGTATCAAAGCGTTTTCAACCACACTGCAGACACTAAAGCTCAAAATAAAACAATACTCTGGTATATGCTCAACCTTTCCTACGTCACAGGTCCAGACGAAACCGAGGTTCCACTTTTTTCCGGCGAAACAACTGAAGCAAAAGAAGAATCTTATTATTTATTGGATGAAAACGAAGATGAAGTGTTTGACCTAGCAAGAGAAAAACTTATGACTTTTGTCAGTTTTTGGTACTTTAGTCAAAACGCTTCTGATGAAGATTTCTCTAACCTTGAAAAAGATATTGATTCAGGCGAGGTGTAATGAGTGGACCCAAAGGACTACAGGCATCTATTTAAAGAAATAGTTGACGGCTTCTCTGCTTATTACGTAGGAGAGAAAAAAAGCTTCATAAAACATCAGTCTAACGCTGACCTTGTTGAATTCGAGCAGGTTTACCAAGTTCACTTCGATAGAGCCTCCGAGCGAGGCCTTCCCACTGAAAAAGAAATCTTCAAAAACCTAGAAGAAGAAGGCGTATGGTTAAAGTCAGATGAATCAGAAATCGAAAACCAAAAGTTTTACGTAGAGAGCCTAATAAAGAACAAAAAGAACCTGTTCCTTAAGAGCGCTATTGATAGAATAAACCAACAAATTCAAGAGGCAGAAGAAAAGCTTAATGAGCTAAGTGCAAAGAGGGCGAACCTAATATCTAATTCAGCAGAGAAATATGCGCTCAACAGGGCTAATGACTTTTATATGTTTAATAGCTTTTACGAAACGCCAGACCTAGATAAACCCCTCTACACCCAAGAAGAATTCGAATACATCGAGCCTAAAAAAGTCACAGAACTTGTAAGGGTTTACAATAGCTTTCACGATAAATTTTCTGAAAAAAATATACAAAATCTAGCTGTACAGGATTTTTATAAAATATACTACTCCTTCTCGGAAAGCACAATGGACTTCTTTGGATGTCCGGTAGTTAAGCTAAATAACTTCCAACTCAACCTTCTAATATATACTAGGATATTTAAAAATATATTCGAAATGAATGATGATATACCAGATAAGATAAAAAAAGACCCTGAATCTTTATTAGATTATGCAAATTCATCCGAAGCAAGAGACGAAATAAAGAAAAAGATGGGAGAATCTTCTTCTGCTTCCACAATAGTCGGAGCAACTAAAGAAGACTTAGAAGAATTGGGCCTTGAGGGCCAATCCGGAAGTACACTGCATGAAGAAGCAAAAAAGAAAGGTGGGTCATTATCCATGAAAGACTTGATGGACTTAGGAGGCGTTTAGTTTTAAGTGTATAACATATTATGTCTACAATAAAAATTAGGAATTTACCACTTGCAACCAACGAGCAAGTCAAGCCTGGAAACTTTTTAGCCTGCGCCCTTGATACAGATTCTGGACTCCAAAAATTAACAAGAAAATTAACACTTAATCAGGTTGTTTCTGGCGGCCTTCAAGATGGCACTGTTCCGATACCTACTGCATCTCTACCTATAGCCACAACCACTTCTCTTGGAGTTGTACAAATTGGAGCAAATTTAAATATAACCCCAGAGGGAATCTTGAGCGCCAATAATCCCACCTCCCCTTATCAACTACCAATAGCAAGCACAACTGTTCTGGGGGGCATAAAAGTTGGGGCGAATTTAACAATAGACGCAGATGGAACCTTGAATGCTCCTGCGTCAAGTGGCGGCGGAGGCACCTTTTATGCTTTTACTTCAGGTATTATCACTAATGAGGGCCAACATACAATAACTTATCCTGCCGGATGGACCAGTGGAACTCCTGATAATATTATAGTCAGCACTCGATATCCCACAGGGGCCGCCTCTACTGTTCACTTTCAGCTGGTAGGTTTTACTGCAAGCACTGTTACTGTTTTTGCGCAAGCTGGGTCGGCTACATTCGCAACACATTTTTGCGATGTCCTACTAGTTAAAAACTAAAAATAACACCCCGAACCAGTAGGAACATAACCTGCATCATCTCCAGCAACTTGCCTGGGTTGAGCTCCATACATATTATACGCTCCGACAAGCTCTGTAATCTTTCTGTCGGCCTCTTCCGCAAGCCCTTTATAATTCCTAGATGCATCATTTCGATCTTTCGCCGAAAACACTCCTCTTTTAATCGTTGTGTCTCCTTCGCGCAATTCAGTCCACTCGCTTTCATTAAAGGATGAGGTTGAATTTGGGTCGTAAAGGCTTCTAAGCACCCTTCTTGCCTCTTTAAAGTAGTAATCCTTCAGATACAGCTGAACGAGAATCTCCTTTTCTTCCTCCTGTAGAGCTGGATCAACATCTCCTGAAGTGCCAGTGTACCCAAAAGATTGATTAATTAAAACGTTTAACTGCCCCACGTGCCCGCTAAGACTTCCAGATATAGTCAATAGCTCAGCGGCCTTTTCTGTCGCTCCAGTTATAAAATCGAAGTCATACTCTAAAACTCCGCTAGCTATTTGACCTATCTGATTCATCGATTAAGATTGTTCTTTTAACAGTTTAAGTAGTTTTTTTCCTTGCTCTGATTCTGGGTCAACAATAGGTTTCGTGACTTGCACTACCTTATTCGCTCCACCATGCGTGTACTGAGCAAAAGCCTTCTTTAGCTTTGTTTTTAACATTGCCTTTGTTCCAGATGGAAACACTCCTGATTTAACTGCTAACTCTTGTAGGCTCGTCAAAGCCATGTCATCAACTGCCGCTGTAAACTCTTCGCTCGAATTGTATCCAAAAGGATTCTTTTCTTTGAACCCCATCAATTGTTCTAGATCTTGCGCATGCTTTTTTTCTGACGCTAAATGATCTACTCCGTCGCTGAACTCCATAGGCTTTTTAGATGCCTTTGATTTTGTGGTTGTTTTTTTTCTAGCCATGATTTTTCCTTTTTCCTTGGTGTTATATAAAATATAGTAACGTCTACAAACAAAAAATCCACCGCTAGGGTGGACTTTTTGAAAGTATAACTTTAAAGCACCCTTATGATGATGGTGCTGTCAGGGTAATACCAGTAAGAACTCTGTCGTCGAGGATCATGCGACCTTCTTCGAGAGAACCAAAGTATCCAATCTTTTGCTGACGAACGCTGTATTGATCGTCTGCAAGAAGAGTAAACTCGGATCCAGTTTCAGAATCAAGAGCAACTGCACGGAATAAAGATTCACGTGAGCGATCAAGCCCGATAACTAAATCGCCATCGGCTGTTCCACCTGGGTTTTTAATACCATTCCATACCTTAGTAAACTTTTGATCTTTACCAAGCTCATTGATTTCCATGATGGAAATACCGTAGAACTCAGGGATGCCAGCGTTTTGATAAATTGCGTTGCGCATTTCATCGGTAGCAGCAATGGGCTGATCGCCAGTAGCGGGGACACCACCAGCTACACCACGTGTATTAACAGGGTTGTAAGCCATCTCGCGAAGACCTTGAACAGCCTCAGGACTCATAATAAGATCAGTAACACCCTTGATGCGTCCTTCTGAAGTTCCACCTGTCCACGCAGTATTGATGCGCTTTGCTTTAGTTAAAAGCTGATTGAAATCATCCAAGATTAACGTTTGTCCACCAGATATAAGGTGATTTTTGCTATTTGTTGTAGCCTCAGCCAAAGCTCCTAAGATCAAGTTCGCAGAAGTAGATTCTTGACGAAGAAGAATTTCTTGAGCGATACGAGTGAACGATTTACCAACAACATCCAAGCGGGACTTAGCAGCGTAGCGTTTGTCAAAATCAACAGCGCTATCAAGACGGTAAGTCGTGAACTTCATTTCTGAAACGGTTGGTGTTACGGTATTAGTTGGAAGACCACCAGGAACTGATGTACTATAAACTTTTACGTAATCTGGAGCAGTAACGTCGTAGTAAAGATCCAAAGGAATACTAGGACTGTCCATATCGTTAAACTGGAAGTTTGTGAATAAGTTACTAAGCGTAGGAGCTTGGTTTACAACTTCGGCCAAAACTGGTCCGATGAATTCCGCCAATGCCATTTGTGCTTCGTAAGCAACTTCGCGATTTCGGGAGGCCATAGCCTTTACGAGCTCGACTTGTTCTTCTGTTCTCTTAAGTGTAATTTTCATTTTTTGTTATGCCTCTCTTGTTTTTAAAATTAAAGGTCGATATTGACAATAAGGTATTTTCCTGTTCCGTTGGCGGCTGATCCATCTCCAGCGAAATAATCGTTTGAAGTTAGTTTGCCAGTTGCAAGGTTACGATCACCAACAGCAACAACGTACCCAATAGGATTAGCATACGTGGTAGCTGTAGGTATCTCATTTGTGAACTTTCCTTTTTGACCAGTTCCTCCTACATAAAGACGATCTCCTGCGTCATAAGTTTCTCCATTGTCAAAAGCGTCTTCAGACAATGTAACGATGCCCTTTGTTAATACTGGAACTACTTCGCCAGGAAGAACGCCTTGAAGCTCAAGAAGTTTTTGCTTGTAATAAAGCATTTTTTCTCCGTTCTCGTCGTATGTAAGAGTTTGATTCAAAGTTATTCCAAGTGGGCGAGCACCTTCTCCGCCGTGTTGCTCAATTTTGGCAAAAGCTTCACTATAAACATTTCTGCCAACATGAGGATAATCAGTTTTTCCAAGATAACCATTAAGGTCTGAGTCACCCTTTCCGGCATTTGCACCAATTCCGCCGTATCCTGCTCCAATATCGGATCCAGCAGTAGTAATCTTCACAATTACTCCAGCGTCATGCTTGCCTGAGTTGGTGTGAGTATTTTCGGTTACGTCAGTAAGGGCAAGCTCACTCGTTTTAAGTGCGAACAAATTAATTACAAAATGTTCGTTGTATTGTCTGAATGGAAGTAGTCTATTAGCCATTTTATTTTTCCTCTATTTTAGTATTGAATGTTTACGTTGTCTTTCGAGAAAGCTTGTTTAAATTTTTCCCTGATAGAAAGTTCGTCTTGAGTTGCGTCGCCATTATTGTTGGCAACAACTTCTTCTTCGACTTCTACATTTTCGATAGCTTCTTCAACAACTTCTTCGGTTGCCTCTTCTGCTACTTCTTCTGTAGATTCGCTTGCGGAAGAAAGTTCTGCGATTCTTTTTTGAACCTGCTCTTCAACTTTAGCTGCAATAGCTTTTTGTTGTTCTTCTTTAAAAGCTTTGGTTTTGTGATTCCACATTACAGAAAGCTTTTCTTTGTATTCAGCGAAAGCTTCGTCGGTAGAATCAAGAGATTTAAGCTCAGAAGCGAGAACGATACGATCTTCGTCTTCTAATTCAAAATCATCGTCAAGTTGACTCATTCTGTCGTTGAACTTCTCGGAAGCTTCTTTTGCAGCCGCTTCGGTTTTAAGAGTTTCAACTTGTTCGTTCATAGCAGCAATCTCTTCTTTTAAAGATTCGATTGTTTGCTTTGATTCTTCAGAAGCCTGAATGAGCTCTTCTTTTTCCTTGCTCATTTCTTCTTTATCTGACTGCCATTGGTCATTCTTTTGAATGATGGCATCATGAAAAACTTTAGTGATGTTGGCGATAGCCTCCTCAGAAAGTTTCTTAGAAGAAGCTTGAGCTTCTAAAGTTTCTGTTACTTGTTTTAAAATTTCTTGTTCCATAATCGTATTAGGTTTTAAGTTCTTGTTTAGAATTACATTGTGTTTTTCAGATTGGGAACTTTTTTTATTTTTTATTTTTATTTTTTCGTAAATAGAGCTTTCTGCATTGTCTTTTAATTTAAACTGACGAATGCTATCTTCATCCACTGTTAAACCTTTTACTTCGGCCGCTGGGTTAGCTGTGAAGCCGATTCCAAGCGGATAAATGTCTCCGACAATTAGTCTATGAACTTCTTGTCCATCATCGTCTCTACCGTTTCCGCCGTAAGCTTTTAAAAATTGTTTATACTCTTCTTTTTGTTCTTCGCCTTCAATTATAATAGCGTCTTTTAAGTTGTTGCTTCCAACTGCGATTACATAATCATTGAATCCAATTTCCCAGCTTGCTGAAACTTTTTGATAAAGCTCATCTTCTTCATCAACAGATTTTTGAACTAATTCTGCAAATTCGGGATTAACTGTTTTATATACAACAGATGATAATGCAATATTAAAAGGTTCATCACTAGCAGCAGCCTCTTCTTCACTGATTAATTCATTTGTTCCAAATTTTGACAATGAAGCTCCAACAACGTGACCAACAACTTTCTTGCGCTGATGTTCTATATTGGTGGGCTTGTGAATAAAATAGTCTTTAATAGCTAGAGCAGTTTCGGTATCAATTCCGTCGCCATTCTTATTGAACATGTTTGCTACTGCACCGTTAAATGCAACGCCAACTAAATCAATGTTTTTACTAAAGTCAATATCTTCTGGTATTATATCTCTCAAAGAGTCAACAGACGCTAATGATTCAATCTGCTCACTTTTCGGGCTAGAGGCTACAACACTTTCAGAAAACTTACATATATACTTAAAAGGTAAACTCATGTTAAAATATTAATACACTAATATAAATTAATCTTCAATATTTATTTTTTTACTATGATAAAGTATAGCAGCAGGATAAGATACAATTTCATGCTGTTGAGAAAGATCTAAAACATCAGACATAATATTTAAATTTTCTATATTATTAAAATCTTCAATACAAGAACTTAATGCTTTTTCCCACTCTTGATGCTCGGTAGACATAACGACGCTTTCAACCAAGGTGTCTATCATGCCTTTATGCTCTTTAGACAATCTCTTTTTGTTGTAGTGTGTCTTAAGCTCGGATTCGGCTTGCTTGCGCAAAGCCTCTATGTTATATACTACTTCCTGAATGTTTTTTCTACTGTGAACTTCGTCGGACGCGAAAACCCCACTTGGTTTCGTGGTTGTTCCTGCTGGACGCCCATTGTCTTTCTTTACGGCAGGCTTTCCTGGTTGCGGCTGACCTGGCTGAGCTACGGGCTGAGGAGCTTTCTTCATTTGTTCCTGGGAAGTCTTTTGTTGCTCGATACTCATTTCGTGCTGCTCTTCTTTCATCTCTTGGTCCTCTTCACTAAGAATTGGTTGAGATGCAGACAGTGGAGTATAAAATCCTTTTTCTCTGTCTTCAACAAACCTTTCCTGCGCCGCACGAAGATCTTGTGGGTCTGGATATATTCCCTGCTTTAAAGCTGTCATTCCCTGCTCCGGCGTAATGATGCCCATCTCAATAAGCCTAGAGGTAACTCTTTGCAATTGAACTTCGTCTTTGATATCTATTTCTACAAATTTAGCTGTTGGAAAATTCTTGAACCCCATTGCTTGGCAGACCTGCTTTATTTGCGGCTGCATAACATCATTAAGAAATGCGTTGCGAGCCTCCTTTAATCTTTCAAGAAAAATCTGCGCCTTAACTTGAGTGCTTGAGTAATTTTCTTTACCTACGATTATATTCTGCAAACCTTCCTTGATGTCCTCATTGACGATCTGGTACTTAGTCGGGCCAAGAACCTTATTTAAGTCAGGAATAACAAATTCAGCTTTAGTGGTATAATCGGCGATTAAAGCTCTTCCAATGCTTTCATTCTGAAACAAAGCTTGCATTGCTTTTAAATTGTTTGGATTAACTCCTCCTTTATCAGGAGTATTACCCATCGTTACAAGCAGTATAACATTCTCAATAGTACGAGTTATAGCTTGATCAATTTTCTTTAACTCCATCTTCCAGTTTATATCATCGAGTACAGGGAAACCAAAAGGAATAGCAAAAGGCTCATAATCTTGTTTTTTATAAAATGAAAAAATTAATTTATTAGGATCCAAATCAACCATGATACCATCGCTCATAAACTGATTTTCACTGATTTTCTTTTTTGCTTTATCAGGTAACGCTTCAAACATTTCCTTATCGTAGTCGGATTGAGGAAACTTTAATTTCTCGATATCGTACTCGCTTAGAATTTTTTTGTATATTCCATTTTTAGAACTAAAGGTCAATGCTCTATCCGCTACAAAGTCATAAGGGTTAAGAAATACATATCCAACAGGTATTCTTTTTGATCCAATATTTTTTCCCTCTGAACCGTATACCTGATTGAGTTTAATTAAGTCTTCAGTAGTAAACTTTCCATCAAGCTTATACATAAAAACATTACCCGATCTATAATACTCTCTGAAATATTGATCTTTTAATTTCCAAATTTTTATTTTCTGCATCCATTTTTCAATGAATACTTTTGCTTTCTCGGAACCTCCGTCTAGATAAATATCAGAATTAGAGAATTCAGCCATAACATCGATAGCGTTTCTAAAGATGGGTACATTGGCGTATGCCTTCTGGCAAAGCTCTATAGATACTCTTGGGGTTACATAAGAATCTTTGTAAGAATAAGGTAGTCCGCTGTCGTGTATGTTTGCATACTTGTTTTTCTTTGGTGGCTTGGAAGCTCTATTTGACCTAAATTGCGTACCTTCTCTGCCTTCTACTTGGCCTACATTTCTAGAGTAGCTTGCTTGAGCATAATATGACTCTCCCGCAGTTGCTGGCTTAATTTCTTCTGTGGATTCAGCTTTATTTAATAACGAGTTTAAATCATTACTGTCATCGCTTTTTGCGCTGGATTCAAATTTATTCCAATATTCGGATTTCTTATTATATTTTCTTGGCATACTAGATAGTACACCAAACGAGCTGAAAGTCCAATTTAAAGTTAAAAGTCGACTTTGACTTTACTTTAAACCATTATAGGTATGAAAGTGGATTCAACGGGATTTTCCTGGGCATTCATCATGTCGTAGTAAGTCTTCACCATCCAGTTGCCTAGAACTAAAGCGGAATACGAATCCTTTCGAGTTTTACTGGGGCCTGTTTGCCTTCTTAGGTTTGAGGGCAAACCAAAAGTCTGAGTACCTTGCGGCGTAGAAGTTACCTGTATTAATGCGCATTGATTCTTTGTGTAGTTCACCATGTCGTATTGATGGTCAAGAAAATCTATCATCTTGGCTCCTCCGCTACTCTTAAGAAACTCTTTTTGATTTGGCAGGAAAATTATATCATCGACAGGAACATTCTTTTTTAATTGTTTATGGTAATTGTCGTCCAAAGGTCTAGATCCGAACCATAATCTTTTGTGGTCAAAGCTGGCTTGCAAAAGTTCATTTGACTTTCTTATCCAATCGGATGTAGCTTTCCTTAGGATACATATTTTTTTATCTTTTAAATTGTATTGCATTTTTGCATCACGCAAAGCTTCCTGGTAATGTTCTGTATTGTCCAGATCTGCTACAATTTCTTTTATGTTGATATTAGCCTTGTTAAATTGCTCACTAGCATTAGCTCCTTGTAAAAATTGTACACCTCCACCATAGTCACCAACAATAGCAACAATATTAAAATGAGTTAATAAATAATGAAAATAATTAATATGATCATTCATTTTTAAACCAGGAACAGCATAACTATGAACCAAGGTTCCAGTTCTAGTATTGTCGTTCAACTTGATTACATGCATTGCAAAATCGTCTGAACTTTCACTTTCTGCCCAACTAGGGTCGAAGGCTAGCAAATATTTAGAGTCTCGGTCTCCAGCTATTTCCAGACATGGAGTCTCACCATCTACTACGGTACATGCAGCCATAGTTGAGGTTTTAAAGAATCCAGAACTATCATCCGTGAATATAGCATTAAACTCTCGATCAAACTGAGACTGACTCATTGTCTGCTTAGATTGGTTAATCAAATTTTGATCGTACAAAGCTTCAGGCGCAACATCATAACTAAAATGCATAATAACCCTTTTAGCTGTATCTATAGATCCAGGATGCGCTCCATCAAGAATCAAATTTTCAAATGTTTCATACACCTTATATAAATACTCAAATTTATAACTAGCAGAAGATAAAGCTATTAATTTATTGTTTGGCCAAACATATCTCTCAGATTCCTTCATCTTTCCTTTTGCGATCATCTGGTCTTCTAGCTTGCGAACTTTTTCTCGCTCAGTAGGATTTTGAACAACACTCAAGAATGGCAATATAACCTCATTATAGATATGCTCAGGCATCAAAAGAAACTCATCAATAATAATTCTATGAAACCTAAAACCACGAAGCTTTGAACCATCGCCCAGTGGTAAAGCAATAATTTTTGATTCTCCGATCTCTAGAGTCCATTGGTCATTTTTCTTAGATTTTTTTGTGATACATTGGGCAAGAAATGCCGCCTCTGGTTTTCTAGCAATATCTTCTATTTTCTCAAAGATCATCTTTGATTGCCTGAATGTTGCGGCTAAAATACCTATTTGAACTCCTTGGTTAAATATAGCATCAAGAAAAGCATATATAGCAGTACTAAAAGACTTGGACATACCACGAGACCATATACCTAGGAAGTAGTCGGTCTCAAGCATAGATTTGATTGCAAGATGCTGAAAAGGAAAAAGATCCACTCCACCTATAAGGTTTGTTGTAAAAGTTAGGTTTTCCTTGAGGAAGTCGTGCAGCAATAATTTGGCGTCAGGCTCATCTAGATACCCCTTAACCCCCAGCATCTTCTCGTTGAGGTTAATTTTCTCTTCTTCACTCTTGGTTATTTTTCCTTCTTCCCAGGTCATTGTTTATCTATAAAGTATTGTAAGTCTGTTTCCCAGTTTTTTTTACCATAAACTAAAAGTTTAGGTATTATTTGTTCTGATTGAGCCCTTCCTCCGGTAAAAACGAATTGACACTTTTTAGCAAATTTATGCATAAGTAATCTCATATTGTGCCATATGTATTTAAGGTTTGACTGTCGAGGCCCATACATGTTATTTTTAATAATTGCCTCTATGGAGCTCTCTATAACAATAAATATATATGCGTCGAATTCTTGCGCCCTTTCAAGCTCGCGAGTAAACCTTTTGAAGCCGGTAGTCATTGTTCCCTTGAAGTCAGCTTCACTTTTTCTATCAACATAAGTATAATCGTAATGTGGCGCTCCTACTGCGTAATCTCCGAAGTCCAGCTTCATTGACATGGAGTTCTTGAACTTTAAGGGTTGTTGCTCTCGAGTGTCTATTAAAATTTTGATATCATCCAGTTCTTTATTTTCATCAAAAAAACCTTTCATTATATTCTTGTCTAATAATGGTTTAATTTTTATATTATTGCATGCTTGCGAATAAGATCCAAAAAAATATTTATACATATCCATGGAAGGCAAGTCATGAAGATGAAGTTCCAGGTGAGAGGGCGCGTATGCCAATTCCTTGCTCGTAACGCGCTGTTGTAGGCGTTTTAACAAATAATCCTTAACTTCCTCCTTGTCGGCGCTTAAAGCCCATTTACGGAGGTTATCCTGCGAAGCAAAGTCAATATTAAAATAATCTTCTTTATTATTAAATTCTAATAATTCATTAGTTAATTTATCCCGACGCTCATATATATTAACATAATATTCAGCAAGAGGAATTTTATGCGCTTTGGGAATGTGCAAGTGCAAGCCTCTTTCGTTCTTGAAAGTTTTGCCGCATACTCTACATTCTTCACTCATTTATAAACAAAAATAAGCCACCACAAATAATGCAATGACTTATTCCATGCTTTTAAACAAAAAGTTATTAGCCAGCCACAACCTCGGTTTCTGCAGTTTCAGCTTCCGATTCGTTAGCTGCCATTTCCGCATCAGCTTTTTCGATGTGTTCAATTAACTTCTCTTTGTCCTCATCGGACATTTCTTCCAATTGCTTGTCAGCTAATTGCAAGGAGTAATTCTTAGCGGCCTCAATGACTCCGTTTAGATTTAACTGATTGAGGATGGAGTTAGCCAAAGTTTCAATCATTTTATCTTTTATAATTTTATCACTCATTTATTTTATATTTTATTTTAATTGTTATTGTTTATTTAGATTAGTATTTAATCTATAGCATTGTTTATATTATATATAGAGTTTTGTTTATTTCTACATTTAAAGTTTGTATTCTACGCTTCCTTCTTCGAGAGACTTGTTTTCCGGCTCCTTTACCTGCTTGATCGTATAGGTTGTGGTTTCATCTCCGCCGATATCTTCTTCTACGAGATTCTTTGGGCTTATGATGGAGGCCATCGCTTTAATAATGATTTGATCCGTTTCACCTACAGGTTTGAAGTCGGGTTCGTTTTCAAAAACCTCTTGGATTTTGGAGTATTCGTAGTCGCCAATTAATAATTCAATTTTTTTCATGTTGCATCGTGTTTTGAGATTCCTAATATTCTTGCTTTCCAGCTATCCATATTATCAAGTCGAGTCACCTCTTCGTCAACTAGTTTTTTCTGCATTTCTGCTAATTCTATCATTCTGACCCTTTCTTCTTCTACTTGAAAGTTTTTTACTAGTGAAATTATAGTAGCATTTTCTTTACTTCTATTCTTTAATCTTTCTGAACGGTCACCATTTAATTTTTTAATTAATGACTCCATTCTTTTTTCACATTTATCATATTCATCTGTTTTAGACTTTAATACTTCAGCTAACCTAACAGTCATGTCTTGCTGATCTTCAACTTCATTAAACATAGTATTAAGCTTTTCAATATGAGATGATATATTTTTTAAATTAATATAATCAACACAAACATTAATATATAAATTTATTTCATCACTTGTTAAGTCTGGTTTGTCCCATGTAGCTCTTATAAACTCGGCCTCAAATAACTCTCTATCTTTCATGTTGCTGTAGTTACTGATGACTTGTATGAATCTAGGCGCCGAAAGACTTTTAATTAAGGATTCTATGCAATTCTCTTCGTCGTGGGTTAATTTGTCTTCTTTTAAGCCTGCAAAAGAAAATTCATTTATCTTGCTTAAACCTGTGGATAAAAGTTTTGGCGGACTGTAAAGTCGATTGACTGCACTCTCACTATCGTGTACGTAGGCAGGCTCATACTCTCTTAAAAAATCTAAAACTGCAACATGCTGCTTAGAGAATCTCTTTACAGACATTTCTGGCCAAATCATCTCTGAGATCTGAAAGGCGCTAAGACCATTCTTGGCTTGCTGCTTTACGAACTCTATTTGTGCATCAGTTAGAACAATATCTTCAACCTTATCCCACTTAGTGGTCTTATAGTCCATGCTCTGCTCTGCAAGAAACTTCTTAACGGCCCGCCCTTCTTTACTTCTTCCGTCTAAGCTGTCGTCTTTAAATACAGCTTTTGTTAAATCTAATAGATTAGGAGTTTCTTTAAAGTTGTCCCTAATGAATTGTTTTTGCTCTTCAGATAATTTCGTTTTCATCTCCTAAAAATGCTATTCCTTTCTTCTCTAGTATTCTAGCGGCCTTCTCTTTTAAGGTTTTTCTTAAATTTTTAATTTGTTTGTATCCAGCTTTTCTTCCTGATTCGGTGCTCTTGAAACCCATTTGTGTCGCCACTTCTTCATCTGATAGATTTTGTATATATAGTAGCTGGAATGCTTGAAATTGTCTATCGTTTAATACGTTTTTGAGTTCTTTTACTAATTTAGTTGAAGCTTCCTGTATGTCCATATCAAGATGATTGTCGGAATTTCCGTCGATTTCGTGAAGGTGACTATCCAGGGATAAGGTAATCTTAACATTGTAAGCATGCTTTTTTGTCTTTTCCCATTTTTTATACAAAGGGCATGTCGCATCCTGGTTTCCTGATTTAGTGAAGCTGCACAAGTTCATGTGAGCATCATTATTAAAAGGGCAGTTCAAGCATGGGCGAGCATAATTACTATAATGATTACGCAAGATGTTTTTCATCTGATTAGCGATGATTTTATTTAACCACGGCTTGATTGGACGGCTCTGATCCCAGTGAGACCATTTTTTATGTATATGCGCCCTTATGATTTGGCAAACATCATCAAAGTCAATCCACGCAACTGAATTTAGAAACCAGTTTCTTTTTCGCTTTATTAATTCCTGATCTATTATTTTATAAAAGTCTTCATACGGAGCGTTAGTCTTTTTTTGCTCGTCATCACTTTTTTGATCAACTTCTTCCTTATCTTTCTTCTGGGTTTTCTTTTTTTGCGGCATCGATTATGTCGTTAAAGTTATGTATTGTGTTGCCGCCTTTAGTTATCTCGTAGCTTAAAGATGATATATTGGGCACTTCCTCGATGTCTGTTTCATCTTCTTGCAAAGAATCTCGAGACTTCTTTCTAGCCTCCATTTGTTCTCTAAAACTAGAAGCCTTCTTGGATGAAGTAGATTTTTTTTCTACTTTTGACTGTTTAGTTTTATTGGCACCTGGACTCATCGGGGTCCCGCAGGACGAACAAAACTTTGGCTTAGCTCCAGAGTATTCGTTTTTTGCTCCGCATTCTGTACAAAATATTGTTTGCATAATACTTTTATTATAAGTACATGCGTTTATAAAATCTATTTAATTATATTAAGTAGCCCGCTATTACCCTGGCTTGCCTCTTCATGAATTCATCTGTTTCTTCGTTGAAGCTTTCTTTTTGTTCTATGTTGCAAAACCCAATAGAATCCTTTGATGCGCAATTTTTAATATAATCAACCCCCAGTATACCGATCACTGTATTGTTGAGGGTTTTTATAGGTATATTGTAGATGCTTTGTATCCCCTTGTTCTCCATCATGAGAGAAAAGCTATGATCAGGCACATTGTCCGCATCAAGGTATGCAAACTTACCATCAGTAATTAATCCATTTATATATGTGTGAAAATTAGAGACTATATGGTTTTTAGAAAACTCGCACTCTCTACTTATACCCTTTTCGACCATTTCATGGGTGCAGCTGAATTTCTGCTGACTCCTACCAGACATATAGTAGCCACCATTATGAAACTGCAAAATGTAAGCCCTGTCGGCATTCATTTCTTTCATAACAAAATCTAAAGCAGTATAAATGTTTTCGTTATTTTGGGTTTCGCTTAATATTGGATTAATAGTTTTTTCTTTATCTCTTTTGTTTTTACGAGAGATAAGAACACTAGTAATCGTGGCTGCAGCGCCAATTAAAGCAGAACATATTATGTATAATCCATCCATGCTTTTTAGTACACTATTTTTTGTATGTCTTTAGTTTAGTGATTATATATTTTAATATTTCACTTCTAAATATGTCATTTTCATTAAACTTAAAGCAATGTATGCCTTTTTCTTTACTTACTGGATCGTTAAATAAATCGAACATATCTGCAAATCCACTTCTGCTACCGATATCGCTTTGCATCATATCTCCGCATACAAAAAGCTTCGTGTTATCGCCAATCCTGGTTGTCATGGTAACCA
>TARA_B110000003_G_scaffold236746_1_pt1 | contig 18364 bp, 12 predicted proteins | sample TARA_B110000003 | Tara Oceans TARA_B110000003 (sample SAMEA4396424) | marine metagenome | biome: Westerlies Biome; feature: [SRF] surface water layer (ENVO:00010504); material: water (ENVO:00002006), including particulate matter (ENVO:01000060) such as... | depth 5 m
AGGGGCAACATTCATATCTATTGATGAAGCACGAAAAAATAAATTAGACCTTGAATTTAAACCTAAGAAACCTAAGTTTATCGGTCGAAGAATATTTAAAAATATTGACCTTAATTTAATTAAAGAATATATCGATTGGTCTCCTTTCTTTCAAACATGGGATCTTCATGGAAAATATCCTGATATCCTTAAAGACAAAGTAGTAGGTAAAAGTGCAACAGATCTTTTTAAAGAAGCACAAAAAATGTTAAATAAACTTATTAATGAAAAAAAACTAAAAGCTAATGGGGTTGTAGGTTTTTACCCTTCAAATTCTGTCAATGAAGATGATATCGAAATATTTAAAGATGAATCTATGGAGTTAGCTTTCACTTATTATTGTTTGAGACAGCAAACAAAAAAACCAATTATTAAGGGTGATCAAAAACCAAATTTATGTTTAGCTGATTTTATTTCCCCAAAAGAAAATAAAGTTACAGATTACATTGGTCTCTTTGCTGTCACATCAGGGATAAATGCTGATATTTATGAAGATATCTTTATGAAGGCGGAAGATGATTACAGTAGCATCATGGTCAAAGCCATCACAGATCGATTAGCTGAAGCTTTTGCAGAGTATATGCATGATAGAGTTCGACAAGACCTATGGGGATATCAAACTGAAAAACTGAGCAATGAAGCAATGATAAAAGAAAAATACCAAGGAATAAGGCCTGCCCCTGGCTATCCTGCTTGTCCTGAACATACAGTTAAAAACGATATATTTGCATTGCTTCAAGCAAAAGAAATTGGCATGGAACTTACAGAAGGTATGTCAATGATGCCTGCATCCTCAGTTAGTGGTTTTTATTTTGCTCATCCAGAAGCGAAATATTTCAGTGTTGATAAGATTGATGAAGATCAAATTAGTGACATGGCTAAAAGAAGATCAGTTTCTAAAGAACAATTAAAAAAATGGCTTGCATCCAACCTTAAATAATTATGCACATTCATATATTAGGTATATGTGGAACATTTATGGCAGGAATTGCTGCTTTAGCAAAAGCTAGTGGTCATAAAGTAACTGGATGCGATCAAAATGTATATCCACCCATGTCCACTCAACTAGAACAATTAGGTATAGAAATTACTGAAGGTTATAACGAAAACCAAATTAAATTAAATCCAGATATATTTATTATCGGGAATGTAATTTCACGAGAAAATCCTTTAATTGAATCTATATTGAATCGTAAACTTTTATATCAATCAGGACCTCAATGGCTTTATGAAAATATTTTATATAATAAATGGGTTCTTGCTGTAGCAGGAACACATGGCAAAACTACCACATCTTCTATGTTAGCTTGGATCCTAGAGTTTAATGAATTAGCTCCAGGATTTTTAATAGGAGGAATACCAAATAATTTTAAAGTTTCAGCAAGACTACCAATTAATAATCAAAAAAATTCTCCAACTTTCTTTGTAATTGAGGCAGACGAGTATGACACCGCATTCTTTGATAAAAGGTCAAAGTTTATCCACTACAATCCTAATACCTTAGTTTTAAATAATCTTGAATTTGACCATGCTGATATTTTTGAAAATATAGAACATATTGAAACACATTTTCATCATTTAATTAGAATAGTTCCAAGCATCGGAAAAATTATATTTAATGATGATAGCGCTTCAATCAAAAAAGTATTAAAAAAAGGTTGTTGGTCGCAAAATGAAACTTTTGGCTCTAAAGGAAAGTGGTCTTACCAAAAGGTTAATGTAAATGAATTTGAAGTTTACTTTGAAAAGAAATCTCAAGGGAATCTTAAGTGGGATTTAATTGGCCATCATAATTCACTAAATGCTTTAGCAGCAATTGCAGCAGCAAAACATATAGGAATTACACCAGAAAAATCCATTGATGCATTAGCCAAATTTCAAAATGTAAAAAAAAGAATGGAGCTTATAGAATCAATAAAAAGTATAAATATTTATGATGATTTTGCACATCATCCTACAGCTATAGAAACTACTTTAGAAGGCTTAAGGAGTAAAATAGGTAATGACAGAATTTTAGCTGTTATTGAACCAAGTTCAAACACAATGAAATTAGGAAGTATGAAAAATGATTTACTAAAAAGTCTAAAAACAGCAGATATAATTTTTTGTTTTTCAAAAAATTTAACATGGGACCCTAAATTCTTATTTAAAAATATTTCCAATGTAACTGTTATGACGGATATTGATATTTTGGCAAATAAAATTTTTAGTACTTGTCGCCCTAAAGATAATATAATTTTTATGAGTAATAGTGGATTTTCAGGACTTCAAAATAAAGTGGCTAAGATGTTAAAAAATGAATAATTTTAAAAAATATGGATTTCTTATAGCAATTATTTTTTCAATCTTACTACACTTGATTTTTATAAATAATTTTTCTTTTAAAATTTTTCAGACTGATAACAAAGAAGATCTTAAAGATTTTCAAGTGACCTTAATAGAATCGATTTCTTCTGAAGATAATTTATCCGATAAAGAAAAACCATCTTCGAAAGTTCCTTTAACTATTTCAAAAAAAAATGCTGAAAAAAAAATTAATTTTAATATTATTAGCCAAAAAAAAGAAGATACTTCTCAAGAGAATACAAAATCTAAAAGTTCCCAAATTGATACATCAAGAATTTTATCTCAAATAAGAAATATGAGTCTCTCAACTGAAACAGAAAATATTAAGATGCAAAAGAGAGTAAAATCTATTTCAGCCAGTACGACTGATTACTTATATAAACTTTATTTTGAAGCATGGAGACAAAAAGTAGAGTCTATTGGTGCAATGAATTATCCGAAAGAAGCATCTGAGTTAGGTATGTTTGGTTCGCTTAGATTGACTGTGTCGCTTAACTCAGATGGAATGATTAAAAATTTATTTATTAATAAATCTTCCGGCTATAAGGAACTAGATCAGGCAGCTCTTAATATTGTTAAACTTGGGGAGCCTTACGCCAAATTTCCCGCAGAAATAAATAAAAATGTAGACATTATCAATATAACTCGTAAATGGAAGTTTACGGAGAAGAATAACTTCTTTAAGTAAATTATTTTTTATGAAACTGAGGACTGTAATTACGAACAGTCTCTAATAATGCCTGAAGGTTTTCAGGTGGAGTAAACTGAGTTATTCCGTGGCCTAAATTAAATATATGTCCTTCACCATGACCGTAATCATCAAGAACTTCTTTTACAGCTTTTTCTATTAATTTAGGGTCAGATAATAAAATTGCAGGGTCAAGATTGCCTTGCAAAGCTACCTTATCATTTACTATTTTTCTTGCGGAACTAAGATTTGTTTGCCAATCAGTACCTAGGGCATTAGCTCCACTATTTGCTTGTGCCTGTAACCATTGCCCCCCACCTTTTGTAAATAAAATTTTAGGGGTTTTTTGATAACCTAATAAATTTAAATTCGAAAGAATAACTTTCATATAATTTAAGGAATAACTTTCATATTCTTGGTGAGCCAATACTCCGCCCCAAGAATCAAAAATCATAATAACATCTGCTCCTGCATCAATTTGACATGCTAGATATTTAGTTACTGTTTCTGTATTTATTTTAAGAATATGATTGATTAAATCTGGACGGTTATACAGCATTTTTTTTATTTTGAGAAAATCAGATCCTCCCTTACCTTCAACCATATACGTTGCAAGTGTCCAAGGACTGCCTGAAAATCCAATTAAAGGAACTCTATTTCTAAGAGCATCTTTAATTGATTTTACCGCATTAAATACATAATTTAATTTTTCTTCAACATCTGGTATATCTAACTTTTGTATTTCTTTCTCATTCTGAAGAGGGTTTTTAAATCTTGGGCCTTCTCCCTCTTCGAAATACAGACCCAGCCCCATAGCATCAGGAACAGTTAAAATATCAGAAAATAAAATCGCTGCGTCTAAGTCTGGATATCGATCAAGGGGCTGCATTGCTACCTCTGTTGCAAAATCTTTATTTTTACAAAGATCTAGGAAACTACCTGCTTTTTTTCTAGTTTCAAGATATTCAGGGAGATAACGCCCGGCTTGCCTCATAATCCAAACTGGAGTGTAAGAAGTTTTTTCTCTTGAAAGAGTTTTCAAGAATACATCGTTGATAATGGATACCATATTGAGTTAATTAAATTATCTTGGGAGAACTGAAGTCCCCATTAAAAATTCATCTACGGCTCGTGCACATTGTCGGCCTTCTCTTATAGCCCAAACAACAAGTGATTGACCTCGTCGCATATCACCAGCAGCAAAAACTTTTTTTCTTGAAGTAAAATAAGCTCTGTCTCCCTCAGTTGATGCTTGAGCATTTCCACGTTGATCTTTTTCAATTGAAAATTTATCAAGCATTTTCTGTTGTGGCCCCATAAAACCCATCGCTAATAAAACTAAATCTGCTTTTAATTTAAACTCTGTATTAGGTATTTCCTGCATTTTTCCATCTCGCCATTCTACTTTTACACCTATCAGTTCTTTAACTTTTCCTTCCTTTCCTACAAAGGATTTAGTGGCAATTGACCAATCTCTGTCACAACCTTCTTCATGTGAACTAGATGTTCGCATCTTTAATGGCCAATAAGGCCAAACCATAGACTTATTTTCTTGCTCAGGCGGTTGCGGCATTAATTCAAATTGGGTTACTGAAGCAGCGCCATGCCTGTTAGAAGTTCCCACACAATCAGACCCAGTGTCGCCACCACCAATAACCACGACATGCTTTCCGGTAGCTTTAATTTGTTCAGAAACTTTATCCCCTGCTACAACTTTATTTTGAGATGGTAAAAAATCCATTGCAAAATTAACACCTTCTAATTCTCTCCCAGGAACTGGAAGATCTCTTGGCCACTCTGCCCCTCCAGTTAAAAGTACTGCATCATAATTTTGAACTAAGTTCTCTGGGTCAACTGTCACACCAACATTTTGATTTGTTTTAAATTTTACGCCTTCAGCTTTCATTTGATCAACTCTTCGATCTATATGAAATTTCTCCATCTTAAAATCTGGAATTCCATATCGAAGAAGTCCTCCTACTCGATCATTTTTTTCATAAACATCAACATCATGACCAACTCTTACCAATTGCTGAGCTGCTGCCAGGCCTGCTGGTCCTGATCCAACGATAACTATCTTTTTTCCAGTTTTGTTTTTTGCAATTTGAGGAAGAACCCAATTATTTTCCCATGCCTTATCTATAATTGCATGCTCAATTGACTTAATCCCAACAGGGTCTGAATTAATATTTAAAGTACATGCTGCTTCACATGGGGCAGGACATATTCGCCCAGTAAACTCTGGAAAATTATTTGTAGAATGAAGTACATCAATTGCTGCCTTCCAATTTTGCTTAAAAACTAAATCATTCCAATCTGGGATTATATTATTTACTGGGCAACCATTATTACAAAATGGAATTCCACAATCCATACATCGCGCACCCTGAACTTTTGCTTCTTCATCTGATAAATGTAAAATAAATTCTTTATAATTTTTTACACGCTCTTGCGCAGGAACATTCCTCTGAGCTTGTCGAGGAAAATCTAAAAATCCTGTTACTTTTCCCATTAAACAACTTCCTTAGTTTTAATTTCTTTCATTTCATTCAATGCTCTTTTATATTCTATCGGCATAACTTTGACAAAATTGTCTAATTCAACATCCCAATTTTTTAATATTTCTATCGCTTTATTACTATTAGTATATTGACAGTGATTTTCAATAAGAGTTTTCAAAATTATCTCATCTGCTAAATTTAAATGGAGTGGCATATCAGTTTTAATATTTTCTTTTTCAACTTTATGGAGCGTTACCATTGATAAATTACAGTAATTTTTAAAGCTTTTATTAGGATCATATACATATGCAACTCCCCCAGACATGCCGGCTGCAAAGTTTTGACCTGTTCTACCTAAGATTACTACCGTACCTCCAGTCATATACTCACAACCATGATTTCCAACACCTTCTATAACAGCTGAAGCACCAGAATTTCTTACACAAAATCTCTCGCCACCAATACCATTAAAATATGTTTCACCAGATGTTGCTCCATACATAGTTGTATTCCCAACAATAATATTCTCTTCTGCTATGCCACTGAATTTTTGCGGTGGTTTTATAATAATCTTTCCGCCACACAATCCTTTTCCAACATAATCATTACCTTCTCCACTTAGGTTAAAAGTTATACCTTTAGCTAAAAATGCTCCAAAGCTTTGGCCTGCAGTGCCATTTAAATTAATTTTTATAGAATCGTCTGGTAAACCAGCATTACCATATTTTTTTGCTATTTCATGAGAAAGCATGGTACCTACGGTTCTATTTACATTTGTTATAGATGCATCAAACTCGATATTTGATTTATCATTTATTGTAGACATAGTTTTTTTAATTAATTCATTATCAAGTGCATTTTTTAAACCATGATCTTGTTTTTCAGTATTGTATCTGTCAATATCATTACTCTTTTCAGGTTGATAAAATATTTTACTAAAATCAAGTCCATTTATTTTCCAATGTTCAATCCCTTTTTGTTTATCTAATAAATCAGATCGTCCGATTAAATCGTTAAATTTCCTAATACCTAAAGAAGCCATTATTTCTCTAGCCTCTTCAGCTACAAAGAAAAAGAAGTTAACTACATGTTCTGGCTGTCCAGAAAATCTTTTACGTAATTCTGGGTCCTGAGTGGCAACTCCTACTGGACAAGTATTCAAATGACATTTCCTCATCATTATGCAACCTTCCACTACAAGTGGTGCTGTTGCAAACCCAAATTCGTCAGCCCCCAACATTGCTCCCACAACAACGTCTCTACCTGTTTTTAATTGTCCATCTACTTGAAGTATTACTCTACTTCTTAATTGGTTTAATATCAGGGTTTGCTGAGTTTCTGCTAATCCAATTTCCCACGGACCCCCTGCATGTTTAATAGAAGTCAATGGGGATGCTCCTGTACCTCCATCATGCCCAGCTATAACAATATGATCTGCTTTTGCTTTAGTTACTCCGGCTGCTACAGTCCCCACACCAGTTTCTGCAACTAATTTAACTGAAATACTAGCATTTGGATTTGCGTTTTTTAAATCATGTATCAATTGAGCTAAATCTTCAATGGAATAAATATCATGATGAGGTGGTGGTGAAATTAATCCAACTCCGGGAACAGAGAATCTGAGCTTAGCAATATAATCACTGACTTTATGCCCTGGTAATTGGCCGCCCTCACCTGGCTTAGCGCCTTGTGCCATTTTAATTTGAATTTGATCTGCAGAAGCTAGATATTCTGCAGTTACTCCAAACCTTCCTGATGCAACCTGCTTAATTCTTGATCTTAAAGAATCTCCTGCTTTTAAATTAATATTTGTGATGACAATATTTGAATCTAAATGATCAGATATTGTAGTGTCATTTAAAATCGGAATACTACGTCGAATATCTTCGCCGCCTTCTCCAGTATTAGATTTACCGCCTATTCGGTTCATTGCAATTGCTAAAGTGGAATGAGCTTCAGTTGATATGGAACCTAAAGACATTGCCCCTGTTGTAAATCTTTTAACAATTTCTTTAGCTGATTCAACTTCATTTATAGGAATTGATTTCCCTAATTTAAATGAAAATAAGCCTCTTAATGTCATGTGTCTATGGGCTTGATTATTTATAAGTTCCGCATACTCTTTATATGTATCAAAGTTATTTTTTTTAGTTGAATGCTGGAGTTTAGCAATAGATTCTGGGGTCCACATATGTTCTTCACCTCTAATCCTAAATGCATACTCCCCACCAGCATCAAGCGCGTTACTTAAAACAGGATCATTACCATAGGCTAATTGATGAATTCTCTCTGTCTCTAAAGCAACTTGCTCAATTCCAATTCCATCAACATTTGAAACAGTTCCAGTAAAATATTTTTTAACAAATTGTTCACTTAATCCAATTGCCTCAAAAACTTGCGCACCACAATAAGATTGATAAGTTGATATTCCCATTTTAGACATAACTTTAAATAAACCTTTTCCTATAGCCTTAATATAATTTTCTTGGGCCGAAAAGAAATCATTAGTTAATGTTTTAATTGTTTCATAAGTTAGCCAAGGACAAATAGCTTCTGCACCGTAACCTGCAAGTAAAGCAAAATGATGAACTTCTCTTGCAGATCCAGTATCTATTACTAATCCTGCATTTGTTCTATTTCCAGACTTAACTAAATATTGATGTGTTGACGAACATGCAAGCAGTGCTGGAACTGCTACCCTTTTAGATGACGTATTCCTATCAGAAAGAATAATTATATTAAATCCATCATTAATTGCTTGGTCTGCATCTTCACAAATGCCATCTAAAGCATTTTTTAACCTAATATCGTGACCTACTTTTAAATCAGGAGAATGATCATAAGTGATATCTATTACTTTTGATTTAAACTTATTTTTCGTCAATGAATCAATTTGTTTTAATTGTTCTAATTCATTAATACTTAAAACTGGCTGGCTAGCTTCTAATCTGAATGGCGGCTCTTTATCTTCTATTCCTAAAAGATTAGGTTTAGGGCCAATAAATGTTACTAAAGACATCACAATATCTTCGCGAATTGGGTCTATTGGTGGATTCGTAACTTGTGCAAATAATTGCTTAAAGTAATTATATAAAAGTTTAGGGCGGTTTGATAGAACAGGTAGCGCAGAGTCATTGCCCATAGAGCCAGAATTTTCTTGTCCTGCTTTAATCATAGGACTTAAAATGAATGACAGATCCTCTTGGCTATATCCAAAACTTTGCTGTAAATCTAATAAATTTTCTTGTTTATCAAATTGAGCATCAACGGCCTTCAAATCTCCTAAAAAATACCGAGATTTATTTAACCACTCTTTATATGGTTTTTCTGTAGACAAAAGCTTTTTAATTTCATCATCCTCAATCAGCTTTCCTTTATCTAAATCAATCAGCAACATTTTTCCTGGCTCAAGCCGCCATTTTTTTATAATTTTCTCTTCAGGAAATTTTAAAACTCCCATTTCCGAAGCCATCATTAAGTCACCATCTTTGGTTAATAAATATCTAGCTGGTCTCAATCCATTTCTATCTAATGTCGCTCCAATCATTTTTCCATCTGTAAAAGCAACTGCTGCTGGGCCATCCCATGGCTCCATCAAAGCCGCATGATATTCATAAAATCCTTTTCTTTCCTCACTCATAAGTGCATTTCCAGCCCATGGCTCTGGGATTAGCATCATCATTGCATGAGGCAAGGTATAACCACCAGCTATTAAAAGTTCTAAGCAATTATCAAAACAAGCAGTATCTGACTGACCATCCTCAATCAATGGCCATATTTTTTCTAAGTCCTTCCCAAGGTGCAATGAATTCATTTTTTCACGCCGTGCATTCATCCAATTAACATTACCTTGTACAGTATTAATTTCTCCATTATGAGCTATTAACCTGTAAGGATGTGCCAACTCCCAGGAAGGAAAGGTGTTGGTTGAAAACCTTTGGTGAACCAAAGCTAATGCGGACTGCATTAATTCATTTAATAAATCTTCGAAATAAATACCAACTTCACATGCAAGTAACATGCCTTTATAAACAATTGTTCTTGAAGACATTGATGAAATATAAAATTTAGCTGAATCTTCAATGTTTAGCTTATTGACTTCAATTTCAACTCTTTTACGTATAACAAATAATTTTCTTTCAAAATCGTCTTGAGAATTACAATTTTGATCTCTTTTGATAATAATTTGCTTGATGACAGGCTCAACATCCCGTGCTGCAGTTGCAATATTTCTATTATTAACTGGTACATCTCTCCATAAAATATCAGCTTGATCTTCCTCCGAAATTATCCTTGAAATAATTGCCTCACATTTTTTTCTTTCTATCTTTAACTGAGGTAGAAAAATCATTCCAATACCGTAATACCCCGGCTTTGGAAGTTCTATTTTTAAATTTTTAGCCTCTTTTCTAAAAAATCGATCTGATATCTGTATTAAGAGTCCTGCTCCATCGCCAAGCTTCGGATCATATCCAGTTGCCCCACGATGTGTAAGATTTGTAAGGATTTCAAGTCCTTGCTGCACAATATGATGACTTTTCTTGCCGTGTATATTAGCAATAAAACCCACACCACAAGAATCATGTTCATTTTTTGGGTTATATAAGCCTTGTTTTAAAAAATTTTTATTTGCCATTAACTTTATTCTTTATATATTTTACTCATCTAAACGGAACCGCCAATTTTATGCTTATTTGTACGTTTATTCAATGATTTGAAAGAAATTAATTTAATCACTTATGCTCTCAAATGCCTTATATGATGCTTTAATTGTGTCTTTAATATCTTTTTTTGAATGCGCTGCTGATACAAAACCAGCCTCAAATGCTGAAGGACCAAAATAAATACCCTGTTTCAACATGGAATGAAAGAATAAATTAAATTTTTCTCGGTCACTTTTCATAATTTCATCGAAACTATTTGGGGGGACTTCCCTAAAATAAATACCAAACATACCCCCTACGCTTCTAGCAGAAAATGCAATTCCTTTTTTTCTCGCCCCCTCTTTCATTCCATCAACTAATTCTTTTGTATTTAATGATAATTGTTTATAGAAATTTGGTTTTTGGATCAGTTCAAGTGTTTTTAAACCAGCTGCAACTGCAACTGGATTCCCTGATAAAGTACCTGCTTGATATACTGGCCCCAATGGAGCTAATTTTTGCATAATATCCTTTCTGCCTCCAAAAGCACCAACTGGTAATCCACCACCTATTATTTTTCCTAATGTAGTCATATCAGGTATCACCCCATATAAATCTTGAGCTCCTCCTAATGCAACTCTAAATCCAGTCATTACTTCATCAAAAATTAAAATAGCTCCATATTTTGTACAAAGTTTTCTTAATTTTTTTAAGAATTTAATATGAGGTAAAATTAAATTCATGTTTCCCACAATGGGTTCAATAATTACACATGCGATTTTTTCTCCCATCTTATTAAAACATTTCTCTAGGCCCTCGATATCGTTAAATGTAAGTGTGTGTGTGTGTTTTGCTATATCTTTTGGTACGCCAGCAGAACTTGGTTGGCCAAATGTTAAAGCACCTGAGCCAGCCTTTACTAATAAAGAATCTGCATGTCCATGATAACAACCTTCAAATTTAACTATTCGATCTCGTGAAGTAAATCCTCTTGCAACTCTAATTGCGCTCATAGTTGCTTCCGTCCCACTACTTACCAATCGAACTTGCTCAATACTTGGCACTAATTTAACTAATATTTCTGCCATATCTAACTCTCTTGAAGTCGGTGCTCCAAAAGATAGGCTATTTTTGGCAACCTTTTGAACTGATTTAATCACTTCTGGATGAGAGTGCCCTAAAATCATTGGGCCCCATGAGTTAATATAGTCAATATATTCTTTATCATTTTCATCCCAAAGCTTACTTCCCAAGCCTTTTTTAAAAAAAATTGGCGTTCCTCCAACTGAAGAAAAGGCTCTTACTGGAGAATTTACTCCTCCAGGAATAAATTTCTGAGATAATTTAAATAAGTTTTTATTTTTATCGTTCATAGTTTCTCTTTTTTATAAGACTTGAAAATTCTCTAGCCGTTCCTTCTATATCTTTTACTTTAAATAAACTATTAATTAATGCAAAACAATTAACTCCAATATTAATAAGTAATTCTATATTCTTAAGATTAATACCTCCAATTGCTACTAAAGGTATTTTGAATTCTTTTAAAACAAAAGTTATTAGATCTGATGAAGCAGAAGGTGCATTTGGTTTTGTTGTAGTTGGAAAACATGCCCCTAATGCTATATATGTTGCGCCCTTATCTACCGCGCTTTGTACTCGATCAATCGAATTGTAACAAGAAATTCCTATTATTTTTGAAGGCCCGAGGACTAAATTCGCTTCCTCTAAACTATCGTCATCTTCTCCTAAATGTACACCATCAGCATCTAAAATACGACATAATTCAATATCATCGTTTATAATAAGTGGTACTTTATAGTAATCGCATACTTTTTTTATTTCTCTTGCTTGTTTATTCTTCTCAATTTGAGAAAGTTTTTTTGATCGATATTGAACTAGTCTTGCCCCACCTTTAATACAAGACTCTACTTGCGAACTTAATACAAATGAATCCTTTTCTTCAGGAGTGATAGCATAAAGACCTTTAATTATGTTTAAATTTTCCATCATCTTCAACGTCGTTGGCTCGAAAAAAGCGATTTGGAATCAATTGACCCATTCCGATTTTAAAACCATGCCTTAATGTTTGCCATGTAAAATGCTGAGCCTCCTCTACAGCATCACAAATTGAAAATCCTAATGCATAATAAGCACAAATAGCAGCAGTCAATGTACATCCAGATCCATGGTAAATACTCTGAAGTCGATCCCAATGGTAAGGAATTATTTGATTTGATGAACTATATAAAGTATTAATTACATTTTCTGTTTTTTCATGGGTTCCCGTTATCAAAATATTCTCACATCCCATGTCTTTAAAGCGATCTACACATTCTATAATAGATAATTCTGAAAGATCTTCATCATTACTTATTAGCTGCCTGGCTTCTAAACTGTTTGGAGTTATTAATAAAGATTTAGGAAATAATAATTCAATCATCATTTTCCTAGCTTCAATATCAGTAAATTCATCTCCGCGCCCAGAAGATAGGACAGGATCAATTATTAAAGGTATATCAGGATAATCCGAAACAATTTCAGCTATAACATTAATATTTTCTTTGCTACACGCTAATCCTATTTTAAATATCTCTACTTCCATATCTGCTAATATAAGCCTAGCTTGATCGTTAACCAATTTGGCATCATTAGGAATTAATTTACTAACTCCAATAGTGTCTTGAACACTACAACCTGTAGCAATTGAGATTGGATGACAGCCTAAACTTGAAATAGTTAAAATATCTGCTTGCAAACCAGCACCCCCCGTAGGGTCAGTTGCAGAAAAAGTCATAACTTTTGGTGGAGATTTAATCATATTGTTATTGTATATGAATTGAATAAACCATTTAAAATTCTATCGGATCAACATCAATAGACCACTTAACTCGATTAGATAAAGGACATTGTATTAAATAAGAAGCCCACTGATTTAATAATTTTTGTAAGTCTGTTCGGCTATTAGCTTGAATATATAATTGAAATCTTTCATAACCTTTTAATCTTTCTATTGAAGGTCTTACAGGGTCATAAATTACAACTTTATTAGATAAAGATTCAGCAAATTTAGCTGCTTCATTTACAAATTGTTCAGCATATTTTAGTTGTTTAGATTCAGCCCTTAGAATAGCAGCAAAGCTATAAGGTGGTAAACCCATTTGCTCTCTCTCTTTAAGCTGTGTAAGAGCAAAAATTTCATAATCATGTTTTTTAACCCCTTCAAATACTGGATTATTTGGAAATGCAGTTTGAATAAGTACCTCCCCCTTTATGTTAGATCGACCTGCGCGACCAGATACCTGTATTAATTGTGAAAATAATTTTTCTGGAGCTCTATAATCGGGAGAATATAGAGCATTATCTGCATCAAGAACTCCTACCAAAGTCAGAAAAGGAAAATCATGTCCTTTCGCTAACATTTGAGTACCAACTAAAATATCAATTTCTCTATTATTCATTTTTTGATAAAGTAAGGCCAATGATTTTTTAGATCTTGTTGTATCTCTATCAACTCTTAATATTTTAGCCTCAGGGAAAATTGTATTTAAAACCTCTTCTATTTTTTGGGTTCCTGAACCAAGTGAAACTAAATTAGTACCATCACAGTTTGGGCACCGACTAATAAGATTCTGATCATGTCCACAATGATGACATTTTAATCTTTTTGTCTTTAGATGAATTACTAGTTTTGAGCTACATCTTTTGCACTCTGATGTCCAGCTGCAAGAAGAACAGAAAAGAGTTGGGGCAAAACCTCTTCTATTAATAAAAATCAAAGATTGTTCTTTTCTTTTTAGGCGTGCTTTTATTTCATCAACTAATAATCTTGATATCCCATTTTTAGTTTTATCGTTTACTAGGACTGTTTTAATTTCTGGGAGCGTTGAATTTTTAACAGCTCGAAAATTTAACTTTAAAAGATTATACTTTTTATCTATTCGACTGGCATTATGCCAACTCTCCAAGGATGGGGTCGCCGTTCCTAACACAATAGGTATATTAGTATTTTTCGCCCTAACCATCGCCACATCTCTTGCATGATATCTCAAGCCGTCTTGCTGCTTAAATGAAATATCATGCTCTTCATCAATAATAATTATTTTAATAAATGGCATTGGTGTAAAAATCGCTAGCCTTGTACCAATAATAATATCCGCTTCTCCTGACTTTGCTTTTCTCCAATTATCTAGGCGCTCAATATCAGTTAAATGGCTATGAAGACTTACTAATTTTTTATTAGTAAAACGTTTGCGGAATCTACTTTCTAACTGTGGGGTCAAATTAATCTCAGGAACTAAAATCAGAACCTGGCTCTTTGGAACATTTAAAATACTTTCGATTAACTTGATATAAACCTCTGTTTTACCACTGCCAGTTACACCAAAAATTAAAGATGCTTGATATCCATGTTTCTTTGTAATGGCTTTAATAATTTTTAATTGTTCAGTATTTAATGATGGTGCTACACTTGGTGTAAAATCTATACTTGGCTCGTATTTTTTTGATTTTACACAGCCATAAGCTTCTAATTGTTTAATACATTCCGACCAATTTGAAACTAATTTCATAACAAAACTCTGTCTTCTATCTTTAGCCAATATTGCTTCGGCCACTTTTCTTATTCTTATTTGACGACTTGGTAATTGATCAATAAATTTTCTATTTAGTTTTGGGGTTGATTGATAAATTAATTCAAACTGCCGTAATTGATTTAAGTTCCTTTTTAAACGACTAGGAACAACAGACATTATAGTTTGACCAATTGGGTAATGATAATATTTTGAAACAAAATTTAATAATTTAAACATTGGAGCATCAAAAATGATTTCATCATCTACATTAATCACTGTTTTTAATTTAGATGGATGGATATCTGAATTTAAAGATATCCCACAAATTACCCCGATTACCTTTCTTCTTCCAAATGGAACTGTTACATATTGCCCAATAAAACATGGCTTATTGTTTGGTAAATAATCAAATAGTTTATTAATAGGGACATCAATAGCTACTTTTAAAAATTTTTGTTTATCGTTCATTGCCTATTTACAATTTATTCCTTAAAAATAACTCAATGGATAGGGTAAAATAACCCTTTAAACTATTATTGTAACCTTGTGAAAGCACACCTGACCGAATTACTTTTTTCAGTAGTTAAACAAATCACTGATTACACTGATTCGTCTATTATCGTAATTGATAGACCCAAAATAATCAGCCATGGTGATTTTTCTACAAATCTTTGCTTAATATTATCTAAAAAATTAAAAAAACCCCCCCGTGAAGTTGCAGCAATTATTCTAAAACAAATACCACCCTCTGAATTAATTAGTAAAATTGAAATAGCAGGAGCAGGTTTTTTAAATTTCTTTTTAAGTAGCAAAGCTAATAATGAAATAATTAATAATGTTCTAAGCCTAAAAGAGTCATACGGTAAAAATAAAACTGGTAATAATCAAAAAATACAAATTGAATTTGTTTCTGCAAATCCTACGGGGCCACTTCATGTTGGTCATGGAAGAGGGGCAGCAATAGGCGATTGTTTAGCAAGGCTTTTTGAAGCATCTGGCTGGATTGTAACAAGAGAATTTTATTACAATGATGCTGGAGAACAAATTAATAATTTAACCCAGTCTGTAAAAGCATCCTGCCAAAACATTTCAACTGACGATCCTAGATTTCCTTCTGATGGCTATCATGGAGATTACATACATGATATTGCAAAAGCTTATTTATCAAAGAAAAAAATAGAGTGTCAAGGACAAATTATTAAAGCAACTGGAGAAATAAAAGATACCGAATCTATTCAAGAATTTAGTATCGCTTACCTTAGGAATGAACAAGATCAAGATCTAATAGCATTTAGAACTAAATTTGATGTCTATACTTTGGAGTCTTCTTTTTATAAAAATGGGAAAGTTGATTCAGTAGTTAATAAGCTTATTGAAGAAGGGCACACATATGAAAAAGATGGCGCTCTATGGCTTAAAACGACTAATTTTGGGGACGATAAAGATCGTGTAATGAAAAAGACTGATGGAAGCTATACTTACTTCATACCTGATGTTACTTATCATTTAGATAAATGGGAAAGAGGATTTAAGAAAGTTATTAATGAGCAAGGGGCTGATCATCACAGCACAATCAGTCGTGTTCAAGCCGGCCTTCAAGGATTAAATAAAAATATTCCCGAAAACTGGCCAGAATATGTACTCCATCAAATGATTACAGTTACTAAAGCAAAAAAAGAAATTAAAATTTCAAAAAGGGCAGGCAGTTATTTAACCTTGAGAGAATTAATCGATGAGGTAGGTTGCGATGCAACTAGATATTTTTTAGCAGCGAGAAGACCTGACTCACAATTAATTTTTGATATTGATCTAGCTAGAAGTCAAAGTAATGACAACCCTGTTTTTTATATTCAATATGCCCATGCAAGAATCTCCAAAGTAATAGAACAATGGGGGGGAGACGTTTCAAAACTGAAGCTTGATGAATCTTTTACTTTTGAAAACTCAGCTGAACTAAAATTGATTAAAAGTATTAGTATTTACCCTGAGATTGTTTTACAAGCAACTAACGAGCTAGCTCCACACCAAATTGCTAATTTTCTCAAAGATTGTGCAGCAGAACTCCATAGCTATTATAATGACAGTAAATTCCTAGTGGCAGATAAAAATATTAAATTAGCTAGGCTATCATTAATAAATAGTGCAAGGTATGTATTAAAAAATGGTTTGCAATTATTAGGTATTGAAGCCCCCCAACAAATGTAAAAGGAATAAAACTATGGCGGACGATTACAGGACTAAGCAAGCAAAAAAAGCTGAAGGAACTCCTTTTACTAATGGGGTATTTGTTGGGTTACTTTTTGGTATTCTGGTTTCTATAGCTGTAACTCTATTTATTACAAATGGTAAAAGTCCCTTTGTATCGAAAGATACTGCTGGAGCATGTATTGAAATTAATTCTGCACTTGGGGACGAGGATGTAATTAATATTGATGAAGATACAGGCTTTGACTTTTATGATGCACTCCCTCGTGATAGTAGAGATTATTTAAATGAAAATATAAAAGCTGATCCAGATCAAAACAGAGATGTAAATTACTACCTACAAGTTGGTGCTTTTTCACAAGTCAGCCCAGCTGACAATTTAAAAGCTAAATTAGCCTTAATGGGTTTTGAATCGGTAATCATGTCTGCCAAAATTGGAGATAATAATTTTCATCGTGTTTGTGTTGGGCCTTATAGTGATTTTATTAAAACAAGGGATATGCGAGAAAAACTTATTAAAGAAGGATTTAAAGCGAACTTAATTAAACTTACCAAGCCTAAATCAAACTAATAAAAAAGGGAGACCATGAATAAACTTATATTAATAATTTTGATTGCATTTTCAACTTTAGCAATCGGCGTGCAGCCTCAACCTGGCGTTAACTTTAAGCCCACTAAAGAGATAATTCCTACTGAATCAAAAAATAAAATTGAAGTAGTTGAATTGTTTTGGTATGGCTGTGTTCATTGCTACAATATGGATCCTTACTTGGATAAATGGGCAGATAATCTTCCTAAAGATGTTACCTTTAAAAGAGTTCCTGCAATACCAAGAAAAGACTGGGTTGAATCTGCAAAAGCCTTCTATGCTTTAGAATCTCTAGGTCTTTTAAATAAACTACATGAAAAATTATTTGATGCTATTCATAAAGAAAAACAATTTAAACACAATGATACAAAAGCACTCATTAATTGGATAACCACCACAGGAAAATTAGATAAAAAAAATGTAGAAGCAGCTTTTAACTCTTTCTCTATGAAATCTAAGCTATCTCGCTCATTTAAAATATTTAAGGCAGCTGGTGCAACTGGTGTTCCAACAATGATTATAGATGGAAAATATTTTACATCTAGCACAATGGCTGGTGGAGAACAGAATGCTATTGATATCATGAATTTTATTATCAAAAATGTTCGAAAAGATAAGGCAAAAGCTAAGAAATAAACTAATGATTGAACACAGAAGACCTGAAACCGCTAGTGATTTTGTTGCTTTGAGTATTACTAAATTTTTAAGACTTTTTGCTGATACTTTTTTTGCTAGAAGATACGGGCATAGAGCTGTTGTTCTAGAAACTGTTGCTGGTGTTC
>TARA_B110000003_G_scaffold4059_1_pt1 | contig 18354 bp, 11 predicted proteins | sample TARA_B110000003 | Tara Oceans TARA_B110000003 (sample SAMEA4396424) | marine metagenome | biome: Westerlies Biome; feature: [SRF] surface water layer (ENVO:00010504); material: water (ENVO:00002006), including particulate matter (ENVO:01000060) such as... | depth 5 m
CCTGACGTTCCCGAAACCACAGGGCGCGATTCGCGGTCCATTCTCCACATGGACTTGGACACCTTCTTTGTGTCGGTCGAAAGGCGCATGGACACACGCCTAGAGGGCCGACCCATCCTCATTGGAGGGACAGGCGACCGCGGGGTGGTGGCTTCGTGCAGCTACGAAGCGCGAAGTTTTGGGGTGCATTCTGGCATGGCGATGAAAATGGCCCGCCGCATGTGCCCAGAGGCCATTGTGATTCGAGGAAATTCCGCGGCCTACTCCGAGCAGTCCGAATTGGTGACCGCCATTGTTCGAGAAGCCGTTCCTGTTTGTGAAAAAAGCTCCATCGATGAGTTCTATGCCGACCTCACGGGCATGGACCGATTCTTCGGGTGCTGGCAGTTTTCAAGGGAACTACGGGAGCGTGTCATCCGAGAAACGGGACTGCCCATCTCGCTAGGTTTGAGCACGAGCAAGACCGTGGCCAAAGTGGCGACAGGAGAAGCCAAACCCAACAATGCACGGAACGTCAGCCGTGGCACAGAACGTCATTTCTTGGGGCCCCTCTCTGTCCGAAAAATCCCCATGGTCGGCGCGGAGACCTACCGCACGCTGCGGAACCTTGGCATCTCCACCATCCAAACCCTACAAAACATGCCGGTCGAGTTGATCGAGCAAGTGCTTGGGAAGCAAGGACGTGCGATTTGGCGAAAAGCGCAGGGGCTTGACGATGCTCCTGTGGTGGCATACAACGAGCGGAAGTCCATCTCCACGGAGCGTACGTTTGCGAAGGACACCACAGATGGAGAGAAGCTTCACGCCATCATGCTGGCCATGGTCGAGAATTTGGCCTTTCAATTGAGGAGGGGAGACAGGCTTTCCGCATGCATCACAGTCAAAGTGCGCTATGCCGATTTCTCCACCAAGAGCATGCAACGCCGTATCCCTTACACGGCGGCCGACCACCAACTCGTTCCTGTGGCGAAGGACCTGCTGGACCAACTGATTCAAAAGCGTGTGCGGATTCGGTTGATCGGGGTTCGGTACAGCCACCTCGTGGGAGGTGGGTGCCAAATCAACCTGTTCGACGACACCGAGGAGCGCGTGAAGCTTTACCAAGCCATGGATCGGATCCGTCTGCAGTACGGGGACCGAAGTGTGGTGAGGGCGGCCGGACTGGAGGCCCGAACCATTGGTCGTTCCAACCCCTTCAACGGAGGACCACCTCCCCTCCTTGCCCACCGGCACCAATGACCTGCTTCCTCCAACCCATCCTACCGTTCATCCCTCAACCCCCCTCCCATGTGCGGCCGATACGTCACCGTCTCCTCCATCCAAGCCGTTGAACAACGGTTCAATGTCCAAGCCCCCGAACCTTGGAAAGCCAACACCAATGTCAGCCACGGCGACCACGCCCCTGTCGTTGCAGGCGACCGACCCAAAGAAGTCCAATTGATGCAGTTTGGGTTCACCCCAGGATGGGCGAAGAAGCAATATTACATGATCAATGCAAGGGCAGAAGGGGACAAAAATGCAGAGAACGATCCCAGCTACACAGGGGCCATGGGCATCCTCGACAAGCCCATGTTTCGAAAGGCCATTCGGTCCCAACGCTGCCTTGTGGTGGCGGACGCCTTCATCGAAGGGCCAGAACGGGAGAAACTTTCCAAGCCTTACGTTCTCTACCCCCGCGAAGGCCAAAGGCCGTTCGCCTTGGCTGGAATTTGGGACGAGTGGTGCGACCCTTCGACAGGTGAGTGCGTTCGTTCTTTTGCCGTGTTGACCACCGTATCGAATGCATTGACCCAAGCCGTTGGTCACCACCGTGCACCTGTCGTCCTCGATCCAGACAGGGAGCGTGAATGGCTCCATCCAGACACCCCTCTTCGGGACGTGGCCTCCATGCTTGGGCCTTGGGAGGCAAGGCGGTTCAATGCCTACCCCATTTCCCCCTCCATTAGAGATCCACGAAGGAATGGCTCCCATTTGCTGCAGGCCATCGGCCCACGGATATGGCCTGAGTTCACCTACGAAATCCACAACACCATCGACGTCTTTGGCATGGAGGAATCGCCTTCACGCAACCGAAAGCACGCCTCTGCCCAAAGCCAAGAACGTCAAGAGCAGAAGGCCCTCTCCACGGCTTCCCCACTCACGTGGGGTCGTCAAGGATCACTGTTTGACTGACAAAGGCTCGCCTCTTCTCTCCTGAATCATGCATCTGAACACCCACAGCAGGTTCAGCCTTCGGTACGGCATCCTGTCCGTTGACCAACTGTTGGACCGCGCCCAGGACATGGGCCTGGAACGGCTGGCCTTGACAGACATAGGCACAACTTCGGCGAACTGGGATTTCGTTGGACGGGCATTGGAGCGCGGGATGTCCCCAGTTCTGGGAATGGATCTCCGCAATGGGAACCAAAAATGCTTCGTGGCCCTCGCCCAACACCCCGAGGGGTACCGCACACTGTGCAAGTGGGTGTCCAAGCACCACCTCGAAGGGTCTCCTTATCCCCAACGGTTGCCCGCGTCGGTTCGGCATGCTGGCGTCGTCGCCATCTATCCTTGGCGCACCTCTCCAGAACTTCCATTGGGCGCGAATGAATGGCTTGGGGTGCAGGCTTGGGAATTGGGAGATTTGCGGCTGGCCGGCTTGGACCAAGACCCTCGGTTGAGGCCCCATCTCGTGGCCTTGTCCACCTCCACCTTCACGCGCAAAAGAGATTGGAATGCCCATCGGCTGCTGCGCTCGATTGACCTGAACATCTTGCTCAGCCGACTTGATCCCGCCGACTGTGGAGATCCCCGAGACTGTCTTCGTTCCCCTGAAGAGCTGCGGGAAGCCTACCAAGAAATGCCCGAGCTGCTCGAACAAGCCGATCGACTGCTCCGCTCTTGCCACATGGTGCTGCCCCGACCTCCCGAAGGCCGGTTGCACAACAACCCCCACACCTATTCTGGGAGTGAAAATGGCGACGAAACTTTGGTGCGGTCATTGTGTGCAGAAGGGTTGGCCTACCGCTATCCCAATCACGACCAAGAAGTGTTGGACCGGATGGAACACGAGATTGCATTGATCCGGCAGCAGGGTTATTTGGCCTATTTCCTGATCAATTGGGACATCACCAGTTATGCCCGAAGCAAGGGCTATTTCCACGTAGGGAGGGGCAGTGGGGCGAACAGCCTCGTGGCCTATCTGTTGCGCATCACGGACGTGGACCCCATCGAGCTTGACCTTTACTTCGAGCGCTTTCTCAACCTGTACCGGGCCAATCCACCCGATTTCGACATCGATTTCTCCTGGACAGACCGTGACGATGTTGTGGCGTACATGTTCCAACGCTTCCCCAATGTCGCCTTGCTTGCGGCCTACAACACCTTTCAATACCGGGCTGCTGTCCGTGAATTGGGGAAGGTCATGGGTCTTGCCAAACACGAAATCGACGTGCTCTGCACTGGAACCTTCCAGCCACAGCAATTGGGAGAAATGGAGCATGTCGTACTGAAATACGCCGCCGTTCTTCGGGACTTCCCGAGCAGCTTGACCCTTCACGCTTGCGGCGTGTTGATTGCCCAAGACGACATTCACCGGTATGGAGCCACCTTTCTTCCCCCCAAGGGACTGCCCACCGTGCAGTTCGACATGATGGTGGCAGAAGACGTTGGCCTTTACAAGTTTGACATTCTCAGTCAAAGAGGACTGGGGAAAATCAAAGACACCATGGACATGGTGGAAGCCCGAGACCCAAGCACCGCCAAGGACATCGACATCCACGACATGCGAAGGTTCAAGGCGGACGAAGGCGTGCGCGCCATGCTTCGGGAAGCACGGGCCACGGGCTGCTTCTACGTGGAGTCACCCGCCATGCGCATGCTCATGCGAAAACTGCAGGTCGATGATTACCTAGGGTTGGTGGCAGCAAGCTCTGTCATTCGACCGGGCGTGGCCCGAAGCGGCATGATGCAAGCGTACATCGAGCGGCACCGCAACCTCGACAAGCGGCAAAATGCCCATCCCGCGCTGATGGAACTGATGCCCGAGACCTACGGGGTGATGGTGTACCAAGAAGATGTGATCAAGGTCGCGCACAAATTTGCAGGGCTGGACCTGGGTGAAGCCGACGTGTTGCGGCGTGGAATGAGCGGCAAGTTTCGGTCCCGCGAAGCGTTTGACCGCGCGCGGGATGCCTTCCATGCCAAGGCCATGGACAAGGGTCACCCCTCCCATGTTGTCAAAGAGGTTTGGCGTCAAATGGAAAGCTTCGCCGGCTACGCCTTCGCCAAGGGACACTCCGCTTCCTACGCCGTTGAGAGCTACCAAAGCCTGTTCCTCAAGGTGCACTTCCCTCTGGAATACATGTGTGCGTGCATCAACAACTTTGGTGGCTTTTACAGAACAGAGTTTTACGTCCATGAAGCGCGCATGCTGGGGGCGCGCATCGAAGCTCCGTGCGTGAATACTGTGGGCATGAAGGCCATGGTCGTGCACGACACCTCATCCCTCTTTCTTGGGTTCAACCTGATCAAGGACCTGCAGCACGCTTCCGTCGTTGAGTTCACAGAGGCCCGTGAGGCATCTGGCCCCTTTTCATCCCTCCAAGACTTTGTTGATCGCGTGCGGCCCTCCTTGCAACAACTCAAGATCCTCATTCGGGTGGGGGCCTTTCGGTTCACAGGCGCCTCGAAGCACACCTTGCTCTGGGAAGGTCACTTTCTGTTGGCCGCTGAACCCAACGGCCCACCTCCTGCTCCACATGCAACCGCCTCGAATCGGGCGTTGCCTGCAAAGCGCGGCACGGGCACAGGTGAACTCTTCAAACCTGTTTCACCACGAACGTACACCCTTCCTCCGCTGGACTCCGCGCCATTGTCAGATGCCTTCGACGAATGGGAATTGCTCGGGTTTCCTTTGTCTTCCCCATTCCTTTTGCTTTCCGAGAAGGCCAAAGCCGTGGTCCGAAGTGGCGTGCTGGTCCGAGATCTCGAGGCGCGACGTGGGGACATCGTGACTGTGGTGGGCCACCTCGTCACAGTGAAGGAAACCTCCACCGCAAAGGGAGAACGCATGTGTTTTGGATGCTTCGTGGACCTGGAGGGTGCTTGGTTGGACACGGTTCACTTCCCCACAGTCGCGAAGGACTTTCCCTTCCGGGGTCGCGGGGTCTACGCCATACGGGGCAAGGTGCGAGAATCGCATGGATGCCTCCATGTGGACGCCATCCGTATGGAACGGTTGGCGACCCTTCCTGACCCACGGTATGCCGAAAACGGCAAGGTTCCCTCCGACGTACAAAGCGGCATTGTCCAAAAACGCAGACAGCCCCCAAAAACGGCACAAGCGCCAGGCTGGAAAGGCCACACTGTACGCGGCATCTTATCTTAAGGACATGAACATCAAGTCCCGCGCATGGAAAGCAACCGTGTTTATTGCACCATGATGCGGCGCTGAAGGGTGCCTCTCGAAGGCACCGTAAAGTCTAAGGTGTAGGCCCCAGATGCCAAGTTGGAAACATCCAAAACATCCCGTTGGGCCACTTGGGCCACGCGCACCACGCGACCTGAAGCGTCCCTGAGGGTGACGTAAGCATTGTCGATGGTGGGTCCATTCCAGATGACGTGGAGGTTGTTTTGGGCTGGGACAGGAAACACATCCAAGGTTCCCTCAAGCACCTCTGCAATGGAACTCAAATTCACATCGACCAAAAAGCACACCTCTTCACCTACGCAGCCTCCGTCATTGGTCTCCACCACACACACGGACCCAGGACCACCCACATTCCAGACCACAGAAATTTCATTGGTGCCATTGCCTTCCAGCAAATCCCCACCAACGATGGTCCATTCATAGCTGCTCCCAGCCGTGTTGGTGTAGGTGTACGCCTGAAGGGTTTGCGAATAGGGGTCCGCGTTGCCTGAAACGGCATACGTGCTGATGTAGGCACAGAGCGTGGCGTCTTCAACCCCGTCCGTTGAATAGTTGCACGCCGCATCGTCGTAGCAGCTGTACCCTTGGCAGACACAATCCGCCTGAATCAAATCTCCTTCCGTCAAATCATTGTCGTCGTCACATGTGTTGCCCGGAAAGATGCACGAGCCATCGTCATCGGTGGCTTGATCGTCATAATTGCAAGCCGAATCCGCTGTGCAACCCGGTGCTTCGTCTTCGTCGCAGATGCCGTCGCCATCCGCATCGTTGACGCAATTGCCATCGCAATCGTAAGGTGCAGTCGCAAACTCACAGGTCAGGTCATTCTCAGTGGCGTTTGGATCAAAGTTGCATGCGTCTTCCTCCGTGCATCCTGGGATTTCAAACTCGTCGCAAATCCCATCTTCATCGGCATCGTTCACGCATTCCCCGTCCACATAAGGGTGGATCACTGACAACATAGGGGGGCAGAAGTTTTGCTCGTCATCCTGCACGCCCCCGGGGAAAACCTGCCCACACGCCTGGAGATCGAAGTCCCCGCATGTGGTCACCTGGGCGACCAAGATCCTCAGATCGTCACCGGCAACAGCGTTTGACGGCCCCACCACCAAGCCATCCTCCAACACAGCGGTTACAAAAAGACTGCCATTGGCCACCGTGATGCCGTCGCAAATGGAGTAAGGGCTCCCAATGTCACCAACAAACGAGGGGTCCTGTGTCTCCACTGTGGCTTGACCAGAATTGGCCAATCCAATGGTCCAACCTGAGCTGTATTCAAAATCAGGGAACGCGGCAAAAAAGGCTGGGTTGATGGCTGCCAGAGAAGAGGACGTCGCAGCCGACGACGTGAAACAATCGCAAGTGAACCCTGCGCCAAGCAGCGGGGTGCCTAAGGCATCGACATCCGAGTACAACGCACTCAACACATCCGTAGGGTTGGTGAAATCCGCGTAGACATGGTAAACGCCAAAAAACTCGAATCCAGGAATGTCCACAGCTCCTTCTGCGTGCCAAATGGTGTCCAACTCTGCCGAAAAACCGGTCATTTGGGCCCAAGTGTTGGTGGGCGCAACGCAGAGTAAGAGAAGGGACAAGCAGGTTGCAGAAAAACAAGAGTGGCGCGAAATGAGCATCATTGGATGGGTTTGGGACGAAAGTAATCCGAAATCTGACCGGACAAAAATCAAGTCAAAGACATCCATTCACAATCGAATGTGACCCACAGAAAAATCTGGATGTTGGTCGTTAAAATTTATGTTTTCATATAACAATATAATCTGTTGGTCCTTTTTTTTTGGGCGTCTACCTTCGGGCTGTAAACTGTTGAACCATGTTGTCAAAATTGTCTAACGCAGGAATGTTGATCCTGCTTTGGTCCTTGGTGTGCTTGCCTGTCTTTGGCCTGTCCCAAACGCCCTATTTCCTTACCATTGAGTCTGCCCCAGCCGCAGCCGTTGATGGCATCGTGTACCGATTCTACGTTCAGTCAGAAACTGCCACCGACAAAATTTCTGCCGTGTACGGCACCAACGAAGACCCGCTTTTCATTGACACGCCAGAGGGCATCTTCAACAGCTCCTTCAATACAAGTTGGAGCGCCTCTGGCATCAACCCAGCCTTCCTCGCCATCGTTCCAGAAATGGCAGACGACAGTTATGCCACCATTGGCTTGGAAGGTCCCGCCTCCACCTCTGGCATCGAAGGAGCGGCGGACCCATCCATTGTGGAAGATGAGAGCTTGGCGTTGACCGTATCGGAGTATTTCATTGTAGGAGGAACGGAGCTGATGGTGAATACGGTCATTGGTGCCTCTTGGTATGTGTTGAACACTGCAACCAATGCGTTGCCCATGGACGGTCGATGGCTGGTCGCTCAAGTCACCACTTCTGGCAACATTTCTGGCCAACTGAACTACCAAGTCTTTCCGGAAGGAAATGGGGACGATGATGTCAAGGTATCCCTTTCTTTTGACGGAGCGGGGGTGTTTGGGACGACTGTGGTTGAAGGTTGCATGAATGAGGCCGCTTGCAATTACAACCCTGCTGCACTTTTGGAAGATGAAAGTTGCGAGTTCGCATCCTGCGCTGGTTGCACCAACCCTGCCGCCTGCAACTTCAATGAAGAGGCTTTGATTGAAGATCAGTCATGCCTGTTCTGTGATTGTGGTGCTGGCGCTTCAGGGTACTCCTTGGTCGTCACTGCAGACCCTGCGGCGAGTTCCGAAGATGCCCACCGCTTTAGGTTCTACGTCCAAATGGCAAATGATGGCGACAGGATGAGCGCTGTCTTTGGCAACACCGAAAGGCCCATCGACATTGCAGTTCCGAATGGAGCCTTCAACTCAGCATTGAACAGTTCATGGAATGCCACAGGATTGAATCCAGTTTTTGTGGCGTCCTTTCCCGAATTGGCAGACGACACCTATGCCACCATTGGCCTTGATGGACCAGCGTCCACTTCTGGCATCGAAGGTGCTGCAGACCCCGGCATTGCCGAAGATGCAACGCAGCCCCTGACGCCATTTTTCCTGAACAACGGGGCCACTCAGTTGGTGGCGGATCAAATCATCGGTTCCTCTTGGTTTGTGCTAAACACCGCTGGCAACGCCTTGCCCGATGCCAATGGACAATCCCTCCTCCTCCAAATCACAACGACAGGTCAAGTTTCTGGCTCTTTGAACGTCCAAATCATCCCTGAAGGTGCTGCCAGTCTAGAGGATGTCCAAAAGAGCTTCGTCTTCGACGGTCCTGGGATTTATGCTCCTGTTGGCGAAGGCAACCCTTGTGGATGCACCGACCCAGAGGCTGAAAATTTTGATCCTACTGCTGGGTATGATGATGGCAGTTGCATTGTTGCCGAGACATTCGGTTGCACGGACTCCGCATCTTGCAACTTCAACGAAGAGGCAGAGATCGATGATGGTTCCTGCGAAGACCTCGACGCGCTTGACGTCTGTGGCGGTGACTGTCTGTCCGATGAAGACGTGGATGGCGTATGCGACGACGTGGACGACTGCGTGGGCGAAATCGATGCCTGTGGCGTTTGCAACGGTCCAGGCAACGTCTACGAATGTGGATGTTCTGACATCCTCGAAGGAGACTGCGACTGCGGGGGCAACCAACTCGACGCCTTGGGTGTATGCGGCGGAAACTGCGCTGCTGACGCGGATGCCGACGGCATCTGCGACGACGTGGACCCATGTGTGGGAAGTCCTGAAGAATGCTGCAGCGATTTCAACCAAAATGGATTGTGCGACGCCACAGAAACTGTAGGATGTACCTTTCCCGGAGCACCAAACTACCAGCCTGAAGCCACCATGGACAATGGCACTTGCATCTCCTCATGCTATGGGGATTTGAATGGCGATGGCCACATTCAACTGAGCGATTTGTTGGACTTGTTGCAGGGTTTTGGACTCTATTGTGATGAAATTGACTGAACGCACACAACACATCAAACACCTCTGGAGGGATGTGGCACTTGCCGCATCCCTCCTTGTGCTTTGTGGCGGCGGGTACAATGGGCAAACTGTTGCGCCATCAGGCATGGGTCTACCTCCGTGTGGGACCGCGCATATTTTCCAGCCCAACGCGCTGCAGCCCTTGGCAGCCCCGCTCGGCTCCGACAGTTTGTCCGTGCATGTGGTCCCGCTGGTCTTTCATGTGGTCCATTTGGGCGCTCCCGTTGGTCAGGCAGAAAACATCAGTGATGCCCAAATCCACTCTGCCGTGGACGCATTGAATGAGGATTTTCGCAAAATCCCGGGAAGCAATGGAGATGGAGAAGGTGTGGATGTGCGCATCGAATTTGTCCTTGCCGCCAGGAATCCTGCTGGCGAGCCCGCCTCTGGAATTGTCAGGGTCAACGGCTCAAACCTACCGGAGTATGCGGAAGACGGCATCGCCTCTGGGCCTTTGCTGCCGGGGGCCGACCAAGTGGCCGTCAAGTCACTCACTTCATGGATGGGGGACGACTATGTCAATGTGTTTGTCGTCCCAGAAATCAACGGGAACAACGGCGGTGGAGGAACTCAGGGATTTGCCTTTTTGGGCCCAACAGGAGACGTCCGAGACGGCATCACTGTCCTGTTCAATGCTTTGGGCACCCTCGGGACACTCAAACCTGGGAGGGACCTGAACAGGACCCTCACCCACGAAATGGGCCATCACTTCAGCTTGCTCCACACCTTTTGGAACACGGACGACTGTGGGGCAGAATCGGATTGTTCCCAATCCGGAGACCTCGTTTGCGACACGCCGCCTACCACTGAAAACTCTGGGTGCCATTCCCCTGTTTGTGCAGGTGCACAGACAGCGAATTATATGGATTATACCCCTACGTCATGCCGCAACGCCTTCACAGCGGGACAAAGGACAAGGATGAGGGCTTGCCTCGAGACCGTCCGATCTAGCTTGCTCGCGAGTGAGGGTGGAATTCCTGTGGCGGCCATTGACTTGGCCCTCGAAGTCCTTGGCACACCTGAGGCGTGTGGAGCCTATTGGGGAGGGAGGGTCAAAATCTCCAATTTGGGCAGCGACGCTGTCGAAGGCTTCACCGTTCAAGCCTCAGTAGAGGCGGTGGATTTACCCGCATCGTATTTCGAAGTTCCCATTCCCTCTGGAAGCTCTCAGGAGGTTCAACTTCCCGAGGTGCTGTTGCTCACTCCTTCCTCGCAATGGACCTTCCACGTTGAGCCGTCTGGTGGAAACACCGATTTGTACCCGTCCAACAACCATGCGGAATTCGTTTTGGTGAACCAAGGAAACGACAGGTGGACCATGACCTTCAATGCGGACGCCTTCAGCAACGAGTCTTCATGGAGGGTTCAAGATGCTTTGGGCCAAACCCTCTGGAGCCGAGATCAATTTCCTCCCGGTCCAGACACGACCATTGACTCAGCTTGCATCCCCACAGGGTGCCACACGCTCACTGTCGAAGACTCCACGGGGGATGGCATTGTGTATGGCGGCTCGTTCACCCTTGTCAATGCCGTGGGAGACACCCTTGCCCATCTTGCGCCAGAGAATGCCAACTTTGGGGACATCGTCACCTTTGAGGTGTGTGCCAACGATCCCCCAGGCCCCTCCATCTCGGATGTCATTGAGTGCGGCACATGCGCGGGCGACTTGGATGAAGATGGCTTCGTCCAGACTGCCGATTTGCTTCTGTTTTTGGCCGCTTTTGGCCAAGCATGTTCGCCTTGATCAGGCGCTCATCGCGGACTCGATGGCGTCGGCCTCGAGGGGGATGTGCGCCATGAGGTCGTGGAAACCATCCTCGGTGATGACCACATCGTTCTCGAGACGGATCCCGAGGTTCTCTTCCCGTATGTAGATGCCAGGTTCCACCGTGAAAACATGTCCCGGAGCGATGGGCTCATGCCAATGGCCTACGTCGTGGACGTCGAGGCCAATGAAATGTGAGGTCCCATGCATGAAATACTTCTTGTAAGCTGGCCGCGCAGGATCCTGTTTTTCCACGTCATGGCGGTCAATGAGCTTGAGGTCCAGCAACTGCGCTGTCATCAACTCGCCGACCTCCTTGTGGTACTCGTGGAGAGAAACGCCTGGACGAAGCAAATGTGTAGCATCCCGCATGACAGAGAGGACTGCGTTGTAAACCGCGCGCTGGCGGTCCGTGAAGCGGCCTGATACCGGGATGCAGCGCGTCATGTCGGACGCGTAGTTGCCGTACTCGGCGCCCACGTCCATCAAAATGACATCGCCTGCCTTGCACTCGGCCGAGTTTTCGATGTAGTGGAGGACACAGGCGTTGGAACCTGATCCGATGATGGGCGTGTACGCGAAGCCACGAGAGCCGCGGCGCAGGAATTCGTGCATGAACTCCGCCTCAATCTCATATTCCATGACCCCGGGCTTGACAAACTGCAATACGCGGTCAAAACCCGCCTTGGTGATGTCGCATGCCCGCTGCATCTGATCGATCTCGGAGGGCTGCTTCAAGGCGCGGATGGAATGCAAAATGGGCGCACTGCGTTCAATCTCGTGGTTGGGGTACTTGGCGCGAAGGGCCGCGTTCTCGCGGTCGGTGCGGGTCTCCACTGTGAGACGGGCGCGGGCTTGTTGGTTGTCATTGAGGTAGAGCGACTGCGCCTCAGACATCAAGCGGTGAAGCGTCCGTTCGAACGCCGTCGTCCATTGGACGTTGGCAATGCCCGTCTCCGCGGCAGCTTGGGACTTTGTGAGTTTGGCTCCCTCCCAAATCGCCAATTCTTCGTTCGTTTCAGTAGAGAACAAAATCTCCCGATCTGCAGGGTTGTGGGCGTCGGGGAAAAGCAACAGCACCGTCTCCTCTTGGTCCACGCCGGTCAAATAAAAAATGTCCGCGTGTTGCTTGAAGGGCAACGTTCCATCCGCGCTGGTGGGGTAGATGTCGTTGCTGAAAAACAAGGCAAGCCCACTGGGCTTCATGGCCTTCATGAATGCTTCTCGGTTCCGAGTGTAAAGGTCGGATGGGAGTTTTTGGTAACGCATGCCCCGAAGGTACAGCCCACGGCGCGCACCTATGCGGGGGTGGAGCTACCTTCGCAGCATGAGCGAACGCATTTCCACCTCCAACGCCCCCAAACCTGTGGGCCTGTATCCACATGCACGTCGTGTGGGCAACCTTCTGTTTTTGAGTGGTGTAGGCCCGCGCACGGCGGGCAGTGACGCCAACGACAGCGGCGTTCCTGGGCTCGATCTCGACCACAACGGCAACTTCAAGGCTTTCGATTTTGAAGCCCAAGTGCACAGTGTTTTTGCCAATGTCAAAGCCATCCTCGAAGCAAGCGGGAGCAGTTGGGAGCAGTTGGTGGATGTCACCGTTTTTTTGGTGGACATGAACCGCGACTTCCACACCTTCAACCGCCTTTATGCGGAATATTTCAAGGACAACCAGCCGTGTCGAACCACCATGGAAATCAACCGGCTTCCGACCCCCATCGCCATTGAATTGAAGTGCATCGCCACCATCGCCTAACTTGCCCGTATGCCCCAAGATCAACCCCTAGATCCCGCGTTTGACCCCGCCATTATAGACAAGCTCAAGCAGCTGCAAGAGAAGTACGCCGCGATGGGCCAAGACCTCAGCAGCTACCTTGATGGATTGTTGTACGCCGACTACCGCACCTATTGGGACTTGATCCACCTCGACACCTTGCTGAGTTTGCAGCGTCCTCAAACGCCGTTTCACGACGAAGTGGTGTTCATCGTGTACCACCAAATCACGGAGCTGTACTTCAAGCTGACGTTGCACGAGTACGATTTGATGGCCCAAACAGCGAGGGAACAAGGGGGAACGGTTTCCAACGCCTTTTTGCTGGAACGTGTGCGACGGGTGAACAGGTATTTCGAAGCGTTGACCACCAGTTTCGACATCATGGTGGATGGCATGGACCCCAAGGAATTCATGAAATTCCGCATGTCCTTGCTTCCTGCATCGGGGTTCCAAAGCGCACAATACCGGAAAATTGAAATCTGTTCAACCTCCTTGGACCGCATTGTGCACCACAACATGCGTGAAGACTTTGCGGGGTATCCCATGGCCGACATTCCCAAGCTCATGGACCACCTCTACTGGAGGGAAGGCGCTGTGGAATTGAAAAGTGGCCAAAAGACGCTGACCCTCAAACAATTTGAAGAGAAGTACGACGACGACCTTCAGCGTTTGGCCCGAAAAATGTACCCCAGCAATGTCCGGTCCTTGGCGGCCGCCCTCCCAGATGGCCCTTCGGAAGAATTGAAAGACGCCATGCGGTGGTTGGACATCAATGTCAACGTCAACTGGCCTCTCGCACACTACAAAAGTGCCGTAAGGTATCTGCACAAGGACCCTGTGGATTTGGCAGCGACAGGCGGAACCAACTGGCAGAAGTACTTGCCCCCTCGGTTCCAAAAAAGAATTTTCTTTCCCGAATGTTGGAGCGAACAAGAACGTGAAGAGTGGGGCAAGGGTTGGGTCATGAAAGAAGTGCTGGGGGCCAAGCAATGAGCGGCACACCATGGTCATGGAGGTGGGCGTTTGTAGCGGCTTTGGCCGCCGTTTGTACTTGGGGTTGCGGATGGACCAGCCAAGATGGCGGGGGCACGGGGGATGCCTTGTTGGCAGAGGTGCCTCCGCCCACCATTCGGTTTGGCATCGTTTGGGACAGCCTTGTGGTGGACTCAGGCAAGGTTCAACCAGGCAAGAGCTTGTCCCATCTTTTGGACCCTGCAGGCATTGGGCCAGGCAAGGTGGCCACCTTGGCTGCCAACAGCAGAAAGACCTACGATGTCCGCAACATGAGGGCCGGACGCGATTGGTGGTTGGCCTCGGAACGGCTCCGAGACAGCTTGGGCCAAGCCATTGGCCAGGAGCCCAAGTGGTTGATTTACGAGCGCAACCCGAAGGACTATGCCGTGTTCTCCTTGGGCGACACGCTGGGGGTAAAATTGGGGTCCTACCCTGTCGACACGGTGTATGCCAGGGCCCAAGGGACCATTGAAAACAGCCTCTACCTCGATCTGGACCGTGGGGGCCATCCGAGCAGCTTGGCCGTGGCCATGGCGAGTGTGTACGCTTGGACCATTGACTTCAGTCGTGTCCAAAAGGGGGACACGTTTGACGTTCTCTACCGAAGAGAAATGGTCAACGGTGACCCGGCGGGCATTCCCACTGTCCTATCGAGCACCTTCACGCATTGGGACCGGGCCTTGTCTGCCTATCGCTTCGAAGAAGGTGGCGCGGCAGGGTACTTCGACCTCGAGGGGGGCTCTCTCCAAAAGGTCTTCCTCAAAGCTCCTGTGGAATTCAGCCGCATCTCGAGCCGCTACAATCCCAAGCGCTTTCACCCTGTACTGAAGAAGGTCAAAGGGCATTTTGGCACCGATTATGCTGCCCCCACCGGCACCCCCATCGTCTCGGTCGGAGACGGGGTGGTGACCAAAAGCAGCTACACCTCAGGGAACGGGAAATATGTGAAGATCCGACACAATGGGACCTACGAAACCCAATACCTGCACATGTCCAAAAGGGCGGTCAAGCAAGGCCAAAGGGTGAAACAAAACCAAGTCATTGGCTACGTCGGTTCCACAGGGCTCGCCACAGGACCACATGTTTGTTTTCGGTTTTGGAAAAATGGCAAGCAAATCGACCATCTCAGGGAAGACTTCCCCCCCTCCGACCCCATCAAGGAAGACCTTCAAGCCGACTTTGCGCTAGAGGTCAACCGACTGGATGCCCTTCTCCAACGTTTGAGGCCCAATGCCCAGGGTGTGTCGATCAGCTCATCGCCTGGTCCAACAGCGCCCTAAGCTCTGACCTGTCCTTGTCTGACAAGGAGGGCACTGCGTCTTGCCGGTAGTACAAATGAAGAAGACGGGCTTTCCATTGGGCTGGGACCCACTGGCCCAAACGTCTTTTCAAGCCCCAACGGGTGAGCACTCTGTTCAACCCTTCCAGCCGCGAAAGCCCGGCTTTGTTGGCGTCTTCTGAACGGGCGCCGGAAAACAAGGTTCGAGGGCTCAACCCCAGCCACTCCTGCAACTCCTCCCACGTTGATTCAAGACGTAGCGCGCCGGGTTCAAGGACGAGCAGTTGCTCCGGAGGGAAACAGGCGCGCCATCGGGCGAGTTGGGCTTCGTACATGCTCAGTTCCAAAAAAAGCTCGCTTCTACCCCAAGACGGGTCTGGATGAGCCATGTCCTCCTTGACAGCATCAACAACAGATCCGGACACAAAACCGTATTTCCGCGCCATCAAATAATGGGAGTACATCCTGTCGATTGGATCGCGCAAACTCACCACAATCTTGGCCTTGGGATGCGCAGCGGCAAGGGCTTGAGGTGCCGACTTGGACCACAGATAGGATGTGCTGCATTCTCCCACAATGCGGTGCTTCTCGTTGGCCCCACGGAAGAGCCTCGCATACTCCTCTTGGGTCTCAATGAACCCCACTTGGCGTTCAGGCAGAGGGTCGCCAAGCTTCAAATACGCACCGTGGTCCAGCCTCGTGTTCGCCCTGAATGCCCTAGAAAACCTAGAAGGATCGATGTCATTGCCGCTGTAAAAATTGGGCTCCTTCATGGGGCTCAGAAACACCTCTGGGTGCTGTTTCAAGCGGGCATAGAGGGTAGTGGTTCCGCACTTGGCCGCGCCAATCACGAAGAAATTCACCTTGGACAACGGAGATGCATTCATTTCGCAGGTGGGGTTGACAGGGCCTTCCATACCGACAGTCCCAAGGTGCGCTGCACCGCCCAAGCCGCCGCAAGATTCCACATGCACATCGTCGCCGCCGTGGCTGCCGCAGCGCCCACGATGCCAAACCTCGGGATGGCCCAAAGGTTCAGCCCCACGTTCAATGCCGCAGCCGCCCAAACAATGCGTTGGGCCATGCGTTCACGACCTGTCATGTTCAAGAGGTACATCACGGGACCACAGAGGGCATTCACCATTTGTCCGGCAGCCAACCACCTCAGACAAGAGACCCCAGCCACAAAGGAAGGTCCAAACCATCCCAACATCCACTCGGGAAACAATGCAAGGACCACGAATGCCGGAACGCTGAAGGCCACGTTCAGCCTTGTGGCTTGCCGCAGGCCCTGGAGCAGGCCCGCTTGGTCACCGACGGCATGGCGCTGGGCAAACCACGGAGCTGCATAGCTGTTGACGGCGGCCTGAACCAACGTCACCAAGGCGGCCAACCTGAATGCCACGCGGTACACCCCCACCTGAGACTCCTCCATGAAGTGCCCCAACAACAAAGTGTCCGTCCAGCTCATCACTAGAAACATGGCCGATCCCAACAACATGGGCCACCCCGTCTGGAACATGTTCCTCCAGCCCCATTCATGGTTGTCTGCCGTTGCCAGGCGCTCAGAATTGCGGGACCAAAGTGCCCAGGTCAACAGCGCCATCGTGCCTGCAAAGGCAATGACAACAGCATAGGCATAAGCTGAGAATATTCCGCCACGGAAAAGCCACAACACGAGCACTGCCAGCGCTGTGACCAAACCTTGTTGTGCAAGGGCGTGGCTCCGCATGAACGACAATCCCCGCAACATTTCAGAAGCCATGCCCCAAAGCGCCACGAATGGGACACCGAACGCAACAAGACGCCATATGTGCACCGCTTCGGCATCCCCCAGCCACTCTGCCAAACCGCCCGAACATCGCCACAAAAGTGCTGCCATCACCAAAGAAGCCAAGAAAACCACCCCAAAGGCACGACGTACAAGCGGCCGTTGCACTTTCGATTCTTCCTTGGCCCCAGAGGCCGCAAGCCATTTGACCATCACACCGTCCAATCCCATCCGAGAGAGCATGGCGGCAATGGTCAAGACAGTGAGTCCCAATTCAAATCGGCCAAAGACCTCAGGCCCCTCCTGACGGCTCACGGACCACGCGAGGCCATAACCTGCGGCCGCGCCCAGAAGCTTGGCGCCCAGCATCCAGGCGGAAGCACCAAGAAATCTTGAGGAAACAGAAGAGGGCGTCGTCGAGCTCACAGCCCAAAGGTAGACCTCCCGTACCTTCACCACTATGTCTCTGCGACAGGTCCTCGATTCCCATGCAGCATCTTTGGTGCTTCGACGACGACGCTGGAAGTTGGAGCGACACCTCCACATCTTCAGTTCCCCAAGAGGAGGCAGCACCTGGCTCATGTCCATGCTTTCTCAACTTCCAGGTGTCATCCCCGTGTGGGAACCCTTTCACCGCACCAAAGGTGTGGTGCCGCATGGGTGGGGTGCACGGCCGGTCCCAGCGGCCTTGAGTGTTTATGATCTGGGCCACTTGCGCGATGTGTTCTCAGGGCGAAAGCACAATGCATGGACCTGCTCGCGGGCATCTATGTCCCTCGCCTGGAAGGCCGAGACCCTCCTTTTCAAGCACGTCCGGGCCAACCACCTCCTCACGTGGCTCCTTGCAGAGGGCCCAATGGAATCCCCGCCCATTTTGTTGGTCCGGCATCCGTGGGACATCGTGGTGTCACAAGTCAAAGCCTTCGGCGCGAGGGGGCTCGACCTCGACGTTCACGAGGTCTTTCCGGGCCACCCAGACCTGCACCAACGTTGGCCTGAATTGAAATCCTTGGAAGACCCCTTGGTCCGTCAACTTCACATCTGGTGCCTCCTCAATACAAGGGTGGTACAAGAGACCGCCCAACGCCATGACATCGTTTTGGTCCATTACCACGACCTCGTCCTGTCGCCAAAATCGGAAGTGGCACGCATCGTCCGTGAATTGGGCTGGCAGCCTCGCGACAAGGATTGGGAAATCGACGCTTACCTGGAGGCCTTGGATCCAAATCGATCGAGCGACACGGATTTTCGAGGCGAACGCAAGGCCGAGGCGACAGAGCAACTTTGGAAGAACCAAGCGGGTCTGTCCCAAGAACGTCTGCAGGAACTTCAAGACGTCCTTGACCAACACGGGTACACCCTGCACCGCATGGGGGCCAT
>TARA_B110000003_G_scaffold72182_1_pt1 | contig 18342 bp, 16 predicted proteins | sample TARA_B110000003 | Tara Oceans TARA_B110000003 (sample SAMEA4396424) | marine metagenome | biome: Westerlies Biome; feature: [SRF] surface water layer (ENVO:00010504); material: water (ENVO:00002006), including particulate matter (ENVO:01000060) such as... | depth 5 m
TTAATTAATACTAATAATTATTTACTAATATTATAATTAAATTAACAGGATATGAGAAAAATTTTAATTGTAGGTGCAGGTAAATCTTCTCCTTATTTAATTAAATATTTACTCAAAAATTCTCAGAAAGAAGAATTATCAATTCACATAGCCGATGTGAATACTAATCATTTGGTTCAGTATGAAAAAAATCCTAATTGTATTATTTCTTCAATTGATATTTCTAACGAAAAAGAAAGAGAAAAATATATTTCTGAAGCCAATTTGGTTATTTCAATGCTGCCTGCCAGATTTCATATAATTTTAGCAAAAACATGCATTAAGCTAAAAAAGAATTTGTTGACAGCATCTTATGTTAGTGACGAAATGAAAAATCTTGAAAGTGATGTGAAAAATAGTGGATTGTTATTTTTGAATGAAATGGGGCTGGACCCAGGAATTGATCACATGAGTGCAAAAAAAATTATTGATGAATTATTGGATGAAGGGGCTAAAATAAATTCATTTAAATCTTACACCGGAGGATTAATAGCTCCTGAAAGCGATAGCAACAAATGGAATTATAAATTTACTTGGAATCCTAGAAACGTTGTTTTAGCGGGGCAAGGCATTCCCGCTAAATACATTGAAAATAAAAAATTTAAGTACATTCCTTACAATAGACTTTTTAAAAATACCGAAAGAATACAAGTCGTCGGACATGGCCCATTTGAAGTTTATCCGAATCGAGATTCTTTGAAATACAGAGAAATTTATGGCTTAAATAATATCAAAACCATGATAAGGGGGACAATTAGAAAAATAGGGTTTTGTGAATCATGGGATATGTTTGTAAAGCTTGGATTGACTAACGATAATTTCACAATTTCTAATTCAGAACATTTAAGTTATAGAGAATATCTTAATTGTTTTCTACCCTATGATAAAAACCTCAGTATTGAAGATAAACTCGTAACCGCTCTGTCTATTGTAAAAGATGACTCTAACTGGAAAAAATTAGAAGAAATTGGTATTCTAAGTTCTGAAAAAAAGATTCCTTTGAAAAATGCTACTCCAGCTCAAATATTAGAATTTATACTTAAAGATCCATGGGGGCTAGCAAAAAAAGATAAAGACATGATAGTTATGTATCACGAGTTTGATTACAGAACAAAGATGGGGGAAAATAAGAATATAATTTCTACAATGCTGTGTGTCGGAAAAGATGATGTGTACACAGCTATGGCTAAAACAGTAGGATTACCTTTAGCTATTTCTGCGTTACTTTTATTAAATAATAAAATTAATCTTACCGGAATTCAAAGACCAACTAACAGAAAAATTTACATCCCAGTATTAAAAGAATTAGAAAAATACGGAGTAACCTTTAATGAGTATTCAAATGAAAAATAATCTTGTGAAATTAGACGGTATAGATAAACAAATCCTTAGAATGTTAATGTCAAATTCAAGAAGACCTATACTCGAAATTGCAAAAAATATCGGAATTTCAGGTGCTGCTATTCATCAAAGATTAAGAAAACTTGAAAAATATAATTTAATTATTGGATCAAGTATAAAAATTAATCACAAAGTATTAGGTTTTACAACAATGGCTTACATTGGAATTTTTTTAGACAGAGCTACAAATAATTTGAGTGTTGTTAATAAATTAAAAGAAATTCCAGAAATATTAGAATGCCACTACACAACAGGTGACTGGAGTGTTCTAACCAAGCTTTTGTGTAAGGACAATGAAGACTTAATGCAAATTCTCACAAAAAAAATACAAACAATAAAGGGGGTTTCGCGAACTGAAACATATATATCTTTAGACCAACAAATTAATAGACAAATAACTTTATAAGTTGATTAATTATAATTAGATATCTTTGTTTTTCCGTTACTTAAAAATATGAAAAGTAGGTTTTTGAAAATTTATCCTTTTGTTTTTTCAATAATATTAATTAGCCTTAATATTCAAAGTTGTCAAGATGAATCAATTGATCAGAATTATGCTGATAATGATTCTGATGGATTTTATGATATTACAGATAATTGTCCTTATGTTTCTAACCCGGATCAAACAGATACCAACAGCGATGGTATTGGAGATAGTTGTTCTGATTTTGACAATGATGGAATTATAGATGCTGAGGATAATTGCCCAGAAAACTACAATCCAAATCAATTTGACTCAGATACAGATGGTATCGGAGACAAATGTGATCTTGTCGATTTCACCTCTTTACCCTGTTTGGATGGGATGGCCGGGGAATACCCTTGTAATGGGTATAGTTTAATTGGTCATTTGTCTATTGAAGAGCTAAGTATAGAACCTGCAGATAATACAAGAGTTAATGATTCGTGGGGTTGGGAAGATCCATTAACAGGAAAAGAATATGCCATTGTTGGCCTTTCATCACACACATCATTTGTTGACATGAGTGATCCAGACAATTTGTTATTAATCGGAATACTACCCACAGCTTCGGTGAATAGTATTTGGCGAGATATTAAAGTATATAATAATCATGCATATATTGTAAGTGAAGCTTCAAACCATGGAATGCAAATATTTGATTTAAGTAGATTAAGAAATATAGAAAATATACCAACTATATTTTCTCATGACTCTCACTTCACTGATTTTGGAAGGGCTCATAATATTGTTATAAATGAACAAACAGGCTATGCATACCCTGTTGGAAATCAAGACTCTGGTAGAAGTTTCACAAGAGACCCTGGGCATGTAGGAGGTTTATTTGATGGAGGCCCCATGTTTATAAACATACAAAATCCCACAGCACCTGTTCTGGAGGGTGGTTTCAGTGATGTTGGCTATTGTCATGATGCCCAAGCTGTGGTATATAATGGTCCTGATGCAGATCACACTGGAAAAGAAATTATTATCGGAAGTAATGCGCAACATGTTGATGTTATCGATGTTTCAGATAAATCAAACCCTATTATTATTTCCTCAATAGTATACGAAAATACACATTATGTTCATCAGGGATGGTTGACGGAAGATCATAGATATTTTATCGTTGGTGATGAATTGGATGAAGCAGCAGACGGAATTAACACAAGAAGTATAGTTTTAGATTTAACCGATCTAGATAATCCTCTATTGCATTATGATTATTATGGACCAACACTTGCAATTGATCATAACGGATACGTTGTTGGTGACAGATATTATTTATCAAGCTACAAAGCAGGATTAAGAGAAATAGATATAAGTCAAATAGAATCAAAGCAAATGAATGAAGTTGGTTATTTTGACTCTTATCCTCAGGGAGAAGGATCAGGGTTTAGCGGAGCTTGGAGTGTTTACCCATTCCATGAAAGCAGAAATATTATAATAAGTGATATTCAAAATGGTCTTTTCGTTGTAAAAAGAGAAAACTAAAAATTCTATTTTATAAGTTTCTTTTTATTAAAATCATAAATTATAGCTTATTGATAATCTATGGAGAAGAGATAAATACTATTATTACACTACAAAATTTATAATTTTTCCGGGTATTATAATAACCCTTTTTGGATGATTCCCTTCTAATTTTTGCATGAAATTTTGGTCAGAAAGAATAGCCTTTTCAATATCTTCTTTTGACAAATCGGTAGATAGTTCAATTTTGTATTTTAATTTTCCATTTATCGAAACAGGATATATTTTTGTATTATCTTTTATGTAAGCTTCTTTATAATCTGGATATTTGGAGTAAACTATAGACTTCTTGTTTCCTAAATTTTCCCAAATTTCCTCTGTAATATGAGGGGCAAAAGGATTCACGACTAACAGAAGAGGTTCTAGTATTTTTCTGCTCCTACAATTTTGAGAAATCAATTCATTTACAGTGATCATCATGGCAGAGACAGCGGTATTAAAAGAAAAAGATTCAATATCCTCCGAAACTTTTTTTATGCACTTGTGTAAAGTCTTTAAATTAGTTTTACTTGGTTCCGAATCGTCAACAATCAGATTAGATTTAGAGTCAAAATATAGCTTCCATAATTTTTTTAAAAAATTATGGACACCTGAAATTCCTGATGTACTCCAGGGTTTCGATTGCTCAAGCGGTCCTAAAAACATCTCATATATTCTCAAGGTATCGGTGCCGTATTTTTCACATATATCATCTGGATTTACAACATTATATTTAGACTTTGACATTTTTTCAACTTCTCTTTCAACGTAAAAATTGTCTTTAAATTCAAAAGAAGACTTAGCGTAATCCTCATCATGGCTTTGTAATGATTCTAAATCTAATTGGTTTTTTTCATTAACATAATTAATATCTACGTGGATTTTCTGAGTTTTATATTGACCAGCTATTTCTGCTGAAACAAAACACTTTTCACCGATTTTTCTATGAATAAATGCACTATTTCCTAAAATCATACCCTGGTTGACCAATTTTTTAAACGGTTCAGTAGTATTAACTAGTCCTAAATCAAAAAGAACCTTATGCCAAAATCTAGCGTATAATAAATGTAGAACAGCATGTTCAGCTCCACCAATATATAAATCAACTGGCATCCAATAATTAATATTTTTTTCAGAGGCAAACGAGTTATCATTATTAGGGTCTAAAAAACGTAAATAATACCAACATGACCCAGCCCATTGAGGCATTGTATTTGTTTCCCTTATAAAATCTTTTCCGTTAGATTTTACAGCCTTCCATTCTTCATTTCTAGCTAAAGGAGACAAACCATCGTCTGTTGGTAAGTATGATTCAACTTCAGGAAGCTCTAAAGGCAATTCACTTTCGTCTAAACCAGTAGTCCCTTCTTCAGAATGTAAAATAGGTATTGGCTCACCCCAATATCTCTGTCTGGTAAAAATCCAATCTCGTAATTTATAATTTGTAGTTTTCTTGGCTAAATTATTTTTTTCTAAATGGGTTGTAGCAATATTTTTAAAGTCTTCACTATTTAATCCGTTGTAATCTGAGGAGTTAATTATTTCACCAGAGCCAGAATAACAATCTTCGTTGCTTTTAATAACCTTGGTTATTGTTAAATCAAATTTATTTGCAAATTCAAAATCTCTTTCGTCGTGAGCAGGTACTGCCATTATAGCACCAGTACCATATCCAAACAAAACATAATCAGAAATCCATACTGGAATTTCTTTTCCTGTCATGGGATTAATTGCATAAGAACCTGTGAAAACACCCGTTTTATTTTTTTGATTTTCCTGTCTTTCAAGGTCACTTTTCAAAGAGGATTCGTTACGATATTTTTCAATTTCTTCTCTTTGTTTTTCGGATGTAATCTTATCTAGTATTGGATGCTCCGGTGCAATAACCAAATAAGTAGCACCAAAAATAGTATCAGGTCTTGTCGTAAAAACATCAATACTAATTTTTTGATCAATTTCAAATGTAATCTCAGCGCCAGTTGATTTTCCAATCCAATTTATTTGAGATGCTTTAATTGAATCTGGCCAATCTAAATCCACTAAATCATCTATTAGTCTATCAGCATAGTCGGTAATTCTCATGACCCACTGCTTCATAGGTCGTTTTACAACTGGAAAACCACCTCGTTCACTAAGTCCACCTATAACCTCTTCATTTGCCAAAACAGTACCCAACTCTTGGCACCAGTTTACATCAATAGTATCAATATAAGCTAATCTTTTTGAGTCGATAAAATGTGTTTTTTCAGACTTAGATAATTCTTTGGATATTTTTAATTCAGAAATATTTTTAGATTTATTTTCATCCTTATCGTAGTATGAATTGTAAAGTTTTAAAAAAATCCACTGCGTCCACTTATAATATTTACTATCACTTGTCTTAATTTCTCTGTCCCAGTCGTAAGAAAGACCGAGCTTATTCAATTGGTCTTTGAATCTTTCAATATTTTTTTCAGTTGTAACTTTTGGGTGTTGCCCAGTCTTGATTGCATATTGTTCAGCAGGAAGCCCAAAAGAATCAAAGCCCATGGGGTGTAAAACATTAAACCCCTTAGCCCTTTTATATCTTGAAATTATATCAGAGGCAATGTATCCAAGAGGATGCCCCACATGTAGCCCCGAACCAGAGGGATAAGGAAACATATCTAAGACATAAAATTTTGGAAGTTCAGATTTATTATTAGCAGAATATACCTTATTTTCGAGCCAATACTTTTGCCATTTCTCCTCTATACTTCTAAAATTATATTCCATTGCAATTAATTGACCAAAAGAACAAATTTACATTTTATACTAAGAATAGAAAATCTTTTTAATTATTGATTTGTTCACTACTTTTATAATAATTAAAGTCTATGAAAAAAATCAAAAATAAAAGATTGATAACATCCTACATTTCTATTGTAATAATAATGTCAATTGTGTTATTCCTTTTTGGTTTTTTTGGTGTATTTGTAATCAGTTCTAGCTCCATAGCAAATTCCTTTAAAGAAAATTTTTCTATTTCAGTATTCTTTAAAGAAAACGCAAAACAAATTGAAGTTTCCGAATTACAAAACCAACTTTTAATGAGCGATTACTTAGAAAAACTGACTTATGTTTCAAAAGAAAATGCAGTACTTATAATGAAAGAAGAATACGGAGAGGATTTCATCAAAGATTTAGGCTACAATCCCCTGGTAAATTCCATTGATATTAATTTAAAAAGTAAATATGTAGAAACAATTAAAATTGACAGTATTTCTGAAATTATAAAAACGAATAAATATGTGGATGAAATTGTATATGATAAGAATTTAATTACTCTAATAAATGAAAACATTAAAAAGGTTTCATTCTGGCTAGTACCATCGATTGTTATTTTCTTATTGATTACATTTTTAATAATAAACAGTTCTATTAGGTTATCCATCTACTCCAATAGACAGCTTATAAAAACAATGCAGCTCGTTGGAGCAACAAAATCCTTTATTAGAAAACCTTTTTTAAAAACAAATGCGCTCCTGAGTTTAATTTCCTCCTTATTTTCGATTAGCTTACTTTTAAGTATGCTGTATTATTTGGATATCAATTTAAATTTTTTTAATAGTATTGAGTTAAATACAATCTTTACTCTTTGCTCTACAATTATTTTATTAGGATTTGTGATTAGCTATATTAGCACATACTTTGCAACTCAAAATATTTTAAAAATTAAAGCTGACCAATTAGACATATAATTATGGAAAAGAAAAAAAAACAATTACTCTTCAATAGAGAGAATTATAAAGCTATGATTATTGGGATTCTTTTTATTATTCTGGGATTTATTATAATGTCTGGTGGTGGTAGTGAGGACCCAAATATTTTTTCTGATGAAATATATAGTTTTAGAAGAATAAGATTAGCTCCCGCATTGATTTTAATCGGATTTGTAATTCAAATTTATGCAATTTTAAAGTCATCAAAATAATTATTTATGGATGAGTTTGACGCTCTAATTTTAGGAATAATCCAAGGCTTGACCGAATTCTTACCTGTCTCCTCCAGTGGACATTTAGAAATAGGAAGAAAATTATTAGATGCTAATCAATTGTCGTCTGATAACCTTCTAATGACAACTATTTTACATTTGGCTACAGCACTTAGCACAATAGTAGTTTTTAGAAAAGATATTTTAGAATTGTTTTTTGGAGTTTTTTCAAAAAAATCAGAAAATAGTAAAAAATACATTATCAAAATTATTATTGCAATCATACCTGCTGGAATTATAGGGTTTACTTTAAGCGACCATATCGATTTATTATTTGTTGGAAATATTAAAATCGTTGGGATGATGCTATTAGTGACTGGATTGTTACTTTTTTTAACCAAAATCATTAAGCCCAAGAGATCACAAATTTCAAAAACCGATGCGATTATAATTGGAGTGTCTCAAGCTTTTGCGATTATCCCTGGAATTTCAAGGTCTGGAGCGACCATATGCACCTCATTATTTTTAGGGAATAATAAAACTGATAGTGCTAAATTCTCATTTTTAATAGTAATTCCAGTGATTTTTGGAGCGATCCTAAAAGATGTTTTTTCAGGAGACATTTTCTCTAATCAATTAGATACCTCTATTCTGGCTACAGGATTTATTTCGTCCTTTGTCTTTGGGGTAATAGCTTGTAAATGGATGATTAAAATAGTGAATGATGATAGTTTAATTTATTTTAGTTTTTATTGTTTTATTCTTGGACTTACATCAATATTTATATTATAAATTAATGAGTTTAAATATTACAGATGGTCAACTAATCCTAATCGATAAAGATCTTAATTGGACTTCTTTTGATGTTGTAAATAAAATCAGATACTCAATAAAGAAAAAGTTTGATATCAAAAAAATAAAAGTTGGTCATGCTGGAACATTAGATCCACTTGCTACCGGACTTTTACTAATCTGCATTGGAAAAATGACAAAAAGTATTGATAATTTTTCAATAATGAATAAAACTTATACAGGAAAAATGACAATAGGCTCTACGACTCCTTCATATGACTTAGAAACAAAACCCAATCTTAATCATCCTGTAGATCATATTGACGAGAAATTAATTTTAAAAACTGTAGAAAAATTTTTAGGAAAAACCCTTCAACAACCACCAATGTTTTCTGCGGTAAAAAAAGACGGAGTAAGATCCTATAAGCTTGCTAGAAAAGGAAAAGAAATAAAATTAGACAAAAGAGAGGTGACAATTGAGGAATTTAAAATCACAGATATTAAATTTCCAGAAGTTTCTTTTAGTGTTACTTGTAGCAAAGGAACCTATATCAGATCGCTTGTTCATGATTTTGGAAAGGAATTGAATTCAGGTGCTCATCTTTCTGAGTTGAGAAGAACTAAAATAGGAGATTTCTCTGTGGAGAATTCAGAAAAAGTAATGGATTTTGTACGAAGAATTTAAAAATTTATTTTTTCTGAATGTATAAGTGTATTAGAATCGTAAGGGACATTTTTTAAAATCAAATTAATAGCTTCAATTCTGGCTTGTATTTTTCGATCCGCTGAAATTATATTCCAGGGTGAATTCTTGGTATTGGTTTTTTCAAACATTTTATCTTTAAAATGTGAATATTCATCCCATAATTCCTGCGCTTTACCGTCGACTTCGGTGAATTTCCATTTTTTTAATAAACTATTTTGAATATCACTAAATCTTTTTGCCTGAGTTTGCTTTGATACTGAAAAATATAATTTTAACAAAATAATTCCTTCATTAATTAAAATATTCTCAAATCCATTAACATGAGACATAAAGTTATCATATTCATTTTTAGTACAAAATCCATTAACAGGTTCAACTACGGCTCTATTGTACCAACTTCTATCAAAAAATACAATCTCGCCATTATTAGGAAACTGTTCAATATATCTCTGAAAATACCATTGCCCATTTTCGCTTTCATCAGGTTTAGGTAACGCAACAACTTTAAGTTTTCTTGGATTTAAATTCTGTATTGCTCGTCTAATAGCTCCACCCTTACCCGCAGCATCTCTTCCCTCACAAATGATAATAACTTTTTTATTTTTTTTATAAACCCAATTTTGGAGCTTGATCATTTCGATTTGTAATTTCTTAAGCTGTTTTTCGTATTTGTAATACCTCAGTGTTTTTGGAAGAGAAGTGTCATTTCTTGAGATAAGACTAATCAGAGATTTATTTTTGTTCAATAATTTAAGATCCTTTTTAGAAATATCTTTTAATTTTTCTTTTTTTAAAATCTTTTTGTTTTTTAGTTTCTTTTGGTTTTTTGGAAGAGCTTTGAACTTTGATAAAACATATTCAATTGCACTAATTCTTGCTGAAAATTTATTATTACTGTCAATGATTTTCCATGGGGAATCGGTCGAATCTGTTTTCAAAAACATCTTTTCTTTATAATCGGTGTAAATTTTCCAACGCTTTTGTCCCTCCATATCAACCTTACTAAATTTCCATGTTTTGAGTGGGTTTGACAATCTTTTAATAAATCTAATTTTCTGTTCTTTTTTGGTAATCGAAAACCATAATTTTATTAAAATTATCCCGTCTTCCGTTAACATTTTTTCAAATTCATTAACCTGATTCATAAACAAATCATACTGCTGAGAATCACAAAATTCCATAACAGGTTCTACTATCGCTCTGTTGTACCAACTACGATCAAAAAAAATAATTTCACCAGAGCTAGGCATTTTTTTTAGGTATCTCTGAAAATACCACTGCCCTTTTTCTTGTTGCGTGGGCTCTGAAAGCGCTACGACACGAGAATATCTAGGATTTAAATGCTCAATGAATCGTTTAATTGCGCCGCCCTTTCCAGCAGCATCCCTACCTTCAAAAATCACACAAACCCTTTTGTTATTTTTCTTTACCCAGTTTTGAAGATTAACCAAATCCGATTGCAATTGAGAAATACGATTATTATATGTAGCTTTTTCAATAATCTTATCGAATCTCTTCTTTGGCAACTTATTTTTTAGCAGCTCAATAAAATCATTTTGATTTTTAAAACTATTTAATTCTTCAAAGGATAGCATTTAAAAAGGTAGATCGTCTAAATCTTCGTCATTTGTATCAGAGGCAGGTTCAAAAGGACTTAAATTGTCCAATGGAGGTAAATCTTCAGATTCTTGCTTAGTTTCTAACAATTCAATTCTCCATCCTTGAATTGTATTGAAATATTTTACTTCCTTGGTTTGAGGATTTTCCCATTCTCTTCCTCTAAGATTAATATTTACCTTTACATTTTGCCCCAATTTAAAATTATTCAATAGGTCTGTTTTATCTTGGACAAATTCTACAGAAATTGTTTGAGGATATTGCTCCTGAGTGGTTACCACTAATTCTCTTTTTTTAAAAGTTGCACTAATCTCTTGGACTTCACCAATTACTTTTATTGATCCCTGTATTTCCATAAATTGATTTTTTATTATCTAATATGAAGATAGATAATAAATAAGAAATATTGAAGTTTAATTTAGATATAAACTCACTATATTTAGTAACATTAATTACTTTATTTGATATGATCAAAAATACCAAGCTTTTAAATTGGTTAATTATTATTTTCTCATCACTAGTGATTTTCACTATACTCTGGAATACATTTTTATTTGTTCAGAATTTTAAAATTGAGGAAAGGAATAAAATGGAGCTGTGGTCATTGGCAACATTAGAATTAGTTAATATTGATGGTGAAATTTCTAATTTAACTCTGGAGGTATTAAAAAAAAACACCTCAACTCCAATGATCAAAGTCGACTCAAATGGATTAATTGAAATTAATAATATTCCCAACTTAAATATTAATGATTCAGTTTTAGTAAAAAAACTTATTAAGAAGTTTGAGTCTGAAAATAAACCTATTGAAATCAATTTTGGAAAAGAAAAAATTTCAACATTATACTATGGAAATTCTTCACTATTAAATAAGCTTAAATATTACCCGATCGCTTTATTAATTATTGCCGCTATTTTTGGGTTTATTGCTTTTTTGTTTTTTAAAAATGCCAAAATTGCTCAAATGAATAAACTGTGGTCAGGAATGGCTAAGGAAACTGCTCACCAGATTGGAACCCCTCTGAGTTCTTTAATGGGCTGGACTGAACTTTTAAAAAATAAATATAATGACGAAACTTATTTAAATGAAATTGAAAAAGATATCAATAGACTAAATATAATTTCCGATAGGTTTAGTAAAATTGGTTCAGAGCCATTGCTTTCTAATTTTAATATCTCAAAAGAAATTGAAAAAACTGTAAATTATTTATCAGACAGAATCAGTAATAATATTTCAGTAAAATTTCTCGATAAAGAATCTGAATTTTTCACAAGAATTAATCCCCAACTATTTGGATGGTGCGTTGAAAATATTATCAAAAACAGCATAGATGCAATAAAAGATGAGGGTGAAATAAAAATTTTTATCGAAGAAAATGAAAATAAAATTAGTATCTATTTTGAAGATAATGGGATTGGAGTTTCAAAATCTGATTTCAGAAATATATTCAATCCAGGATTTACATCTAAAGAAAGAGGTTGGGGGTTAGGTTTGTCATTGGCAAAAAGAATAATTGAAGATTACCACTCAGGCGAAATAAAAGTCCATAAATCAGAATTAAATGTAGGAACCACAATGGTCATTATATTAAATAGAGGAAAATGAATTTGAAATCAATTTCGCTGTATCACTAAAATCATCCTTACTAAGATTTATCTTATTACTGAAGTTTGCATCTCTCATTTCATTTATCGGAATAAGATGGACATGTACGTGTGGCACTTCTAGTCCGATTATAGAAATAGCAATTTTTTCACATTCAATTACATTTTTCATTGATTTAGCTACTTTTCTAGAAAAAAGCATTAGCCCTTTATAGCTATCTACATCCAAATCTAATACATCATCAACCTCCTGTTTTGGAATACAAAGTGTATGGCCTCTAGCATTAGGATTGATGTCTAAAAAAGCTAAGAAATTTTTATCTTCTGCTACTTTATAGCACGGGATTTCGTGATTAATAATCTTTGTAAAGATTGTTGACATTTATCTGGCGATTTGAATAATTTCGAATTTAATCTCACCACTGGGTACATTAATCTGAGCAATATCTCCTACAGATTTACCCAAAAGTCCCTTTCCTATAGGGGAATTAACCGAAATTTTACCTGTAGCTAAATCTGCCTCTCCATCAGCCACAAGAGTATAGTTCATTTCCATTCCATTAAGCTGATTTTTAATTGTCACCTTGGATAGAACAAGAACTTTAGAGTTATCCAACTGTGACTCATCGATCACCCTAGCATTTGATAAGGTTTCTTCAAGCTTTGAAATTCTCATTTCTAACATTCCCTGTGCCTCTTTTGCTGCATCATACTCAGCGTTTTCACTAAGATCCCCTTTGTCTCTGGCTTCAGCGATCGCATTTGAAGCCTTTGGCCTCTCAATATCTTTAAGCTGATTTAATTCGTCTTTTAATTTTTTTAGCCCTTCTTCCGTGTAATATGAAATTTTTGACATAGCGTTAGTTTTAAATTTATTTCTTATACATAAGAAAAAAATCTCGCTTTGGCGAGATATAATCAAATATACAAAATATTTAAATCATGGTTTTTTATTGTATTTTTAGTAGGTGAAATATGTTAAGTTTTACAGTATAACTATCCTAATATTTATTATTAGCTGTGCTAAAAACATCAATGACTCGAGATGTAATTACCTGTTAAATCTTGATATTTATTATGAAGTAAATCTAAACTTACCTCAATATTCCTCTCTAAATTTTATCAGCAATTCCGTTTTTATTCCAAATGTAGGGAATGGGGGCCTCATCATAACTAATTCTGGAACTGGTTTTTTAGCTTGGGATGCAGCAGATCCTAATCATTCAAATGTCCCATGCTCGGTACTGACTATTTCTGGCTTGGAAGCAACTTCTAGTTGTTCTGAGCAAAACACCTACAGTTTAATTACAGGTCAATCCTTGGGGGTAGCATTAACCTGTACATTAAAATCATACAGAGTGGAGAACGCTGGAAATATACTTATAATTACCAGTTTTTAAAGTTTAAAAGAAATTCCCAAAAGAAAATTTCTGGTAGCTTGAGGGTAATATCCTGATCCTTCAATTGTAGTAATTGCATTTGGATTTGACCACGTGTCATCATATGTATAATAGTATCCGTTAGAAACATATTCTTTGTCAAAAATATTATTAATCATTGCGGTAATTACCACATCACTGAATAGAAAGGTATCTTTACATGTATATCTTATACTAATATCAGTTACTGCATATGAATCTAGTTTAGAGAAATCAGATTCAGTATTACTCATGTATTGATCCCCAACAAATTTATTGAGTAATGAAATATCAACGTTTGAAGAAGGTTTATAAGAAAGCTGTAACGACGAAATAAATTTTGGCGAAAAAGAAATATCAGTATCACCTAAATTTACTGAAACACCATCATAATTGCTTATGTAGTTTATATTTTTATTTTCGCTAAAACTTATATTTCCTGAAATATTAATTTCACTGTTTAAAACAACGGCAGATTCTAGCTCGATTCCCATTCTGTAACTTTCTCCACTATTGTCTCTTATCGGGGTTCCTACATCATCTAAAGATCCTGTGAGAACCAACTGGTTTTTATATTTCATATAATATAAATTAGAGCTTAGGTAAAATTTTTCTGAGTTAAAATTCCAGCCCATTTCATAGTCTATTAGTTCCTCTGGCTGAATACTTGTATTATTTTCAAAATCACTTCGAGTTGGTTCACGAAATGCTTTAGCTAAGGAAAAATAAAACCTATTTTTTTTATTTCTCTGAAAATTAATTCCTGCTTTAGGATTAAAAAATGAATAATTTTTATCCACCAATAGTTGATCAAGATTAGAAGTGCTTCCGTATGTTTTATAATCAATATTTCTTATTTGTAAATCAGTGTATACGTTTAACTTACTTGAAACTTGATAAATGGACTTTATAAAATTGCTAAAGTCTTTTTTCAAACCGTTTCCTCTGTAAAACTGATCAGTAAATTCTATATCTCCTGAGTTTTGAGCCCATATAGTTTCTCCAAAATGATCACCGTCATATTCACTATAGGTAGACCCAATAATTATATTATTTTTATTCCCCTGATAGTTCAATGAATAATTAAACACAAGAAATTGATTATCTAACCACTTTCTAGTTATGAAATCTTCACTACCGTTTTCATTGTATTGCTCATAATATCCTTTACCATTGGTTAAATTTACACCGAGGTTTGAGGTTAATTTATTTTTAAATAATTGAGTCCAGTGAATCTGGAAATGATCTTGCTGATAATTATCCAACTCGTTTTCATGAAATTGAGAGTTTCCTTCTAAATCATAATATAATCCTGAGGGATTATATGTTCTATTTTCTTCTAACGTTTGTAAATCAATCCCGTTCCAGGCATGGTAGGTTATCTCATGCCCTCCAAAATTTAAAGCCTTTATTAAGGTATTCTTATTTTTATATGAGGCTTGTAAGAAATAAGATTTTAAATCGGAAGATGCCCTGTCAATATAACCGTCAGAATCTATTTTTGACAATCTTCCTGAAAATTCAAAAACATCATTTATTAAACCTGTACTAAATCTAAATGTATTCTTGAAGGTATTAAAGCTACCTATAGAATTAGAGCTTTCAAAAAATGATTTTTCAGAAATTTTATCTGTGAGAATATTAATACTAGCGCCAAATGCACTTGATCCGTTAACTGACGTACCAATACCTCTTTGAACTTGAAGATTTTCAACTGACGAAGAAAAATCGGGTAAATCAACCCAAAAAGTACCCAATGATTCAGCATCATTATAAGGAATACCATTTATGGTTACATTGGTTGATTGAGAATTGATGCCTCTTATTCTAATTCCCGTATATCCTATTCCTGCACCTGCATCAGAGGTAGTAACAACGTTTGGTATAAAATTTAATAAAATAGGTAGATCTTGGCCTAAATTTCTCTTGTCAATTTCCTTCTTTGAAATGTTGTTAAATGCCATTGGCATATTATCTTTTACTCTAACCGAAGAAACGACTACTTCCTCTAAGTTTTGAACCCTTGTTGAATCTGTAAAGGTTTCTTGAGCGTTTGAGGAGAAGCTAAATATTAGTAGTAATAAAAATAAATTTTTCATTGATTATATAGTTTAAATTAAAAATTGAAGGGGCGGTTACTAAACTATATAGAATATAAATTCATTTTCCTAAACAGCATTACCTGTTCGAGGTTCAATGGGTATAATCTCAGCTTTGGAAAGCACCCCTAATAATAATACAAATTTAAAAAATTATTTTCATAACTGAAAGGGAAAACTAATAACTGTAACTAACAGAAAAAAGTATATTTCTTCCCATTTCATGCGTAAAGTATCTTAATCTATTTAAATAGTCTTTGTAAAGATTATTTAACAAATTTTCAATTCTTAAATTGATTTTATATTGACCTCCGTTATTAGATTTAAATCCTATTGACGAGGTAAAAGTTAACAAATGAAAAGAGCTTGGAGGGGTACTAGTATCCAATAGTTTATATGTTTCCTCAGTAGGAATATAAACTTCAAAATTATTGTTTGGATACTCGTTTTGTTTGAAAACAAACTCACTTTCCAAAGAAATATTTAAGTTATTAAATTGAGAAAAACTATAAGAAATCTTATTTTTAAGATTTGCAGGAGGCATATTCACAAGGGGTTTATTATTAAATCTTTCGTATCCTTTAATCAGTGAAAATTGGTGTCCAATAAAAAAATTATTAAAATATTGCCTATCATATTTAAGATCAAATCCAAATAAATTTGCATCAGCTTGCTTATATTCCCAGTACGGGAATACACCAGCAATTGTGGGCATTAAATCAACAGGTATTATATAAATAAAATCATTTACATAATTGGTAAATGAATTTAGAGTAAAACTGGATTTTTCGTTAGCAAAGTTATAGGTTAGAGAAATATTATGTCCAACCTCAGAATTAAAACCCAAATCACCAATTTCAATTCTGGCAGACGAATGATGTAAGCCTTCACTAAATAGCTCGGATGGATTTGGTTTTCTAGATGAAATAGAATAATTGAAGTAAATATTTTCACCTTTATTAATTGTATATCTAGTACCTAAATTTGATGAAATATTATTAAAATTAAATTTAGGATTAGTAAGAATATTTAATCCTAAATCTTCCACTATAAATTCAGGAAATAATTCATTATAATTTCTTATTTCCCACAACGAAGTTCTATAATATTTGTACGCATTTATATAAGAAAAATCATATCTAATTCCCCCCTCCAATAACCAGTTATTATCAAAACTTATATCATAAATAGAGTATAAGCTGAAATCATACTTTTTATAATCCGGGATAATTCGTTTCACTCCTGTTGATGGGTCAGGATAGTTTTTTTGATATCTAGTTGAAATTCCGGTCTTTAGATTTGAATAATTATCAAACTTTGTTTCTAGGTCAAAGGCTATAGAATGAGTCTGAAGATTTAAATCTAATGCAGGTTTTGTTCTGTCCCCTCTTCTTATATCAAATTCCTTTCTGTCATTTGCTTGAAAATCATATCTCATTGTAAGCTTTCCAAAATCAAAATTTTTAAATGCCTTTATTTTGACAAGATTATGACTTATTTTTTGTCTTGGAATATTTATGTTATAACTAAAATCTTCAATAACATTTGGAATTTCATTTTCGATAGAATTGATTATATCAATTGCTGTGTGAGCATGTGATGATCTTAAAATACCTAATCGGTTACTAAATAGCGAATAGTAAATGTCAAAACCATGATCAATTCGATTTAGACCTGCTTTAAAAGAAAAGTTATGCTCAGAAAAACCTGTATTTGTCATAACATAATTAGGTGTTTCAAAATCTCCCATACGTTTTAAAGTACCTTGAAGTTTATAGTACCAGCCATCACTGAATGTTTTTGTAAAATTTGTAGATAATGCTCCACCTCTACCGTTTGATTGAAGATTCGAAGTAATATTTCCATAAATACTGTCCAATAATTTTTCTCTTGACGTCTCAGCGATTATAACTCCACCAACAGCATCTCCAGCGTACTTAAGTGCACTCGCACCTTTTATAACTGAAATTTTATCGATTGAATTTATATCAATACTTGGCGCATGTTCTATTCCCCATTCCTGGTCTTCTAGCCTAACATCATTATTAATTAAAATGATTCTACTACTATGTAATCCATTGATAACAGGCTTGGAAAGATAGTTGCCAGAATTTAGAGTACTCACTCCAGTTACAGTTTTTAAAACATCCCCCAAAGATCTGCTATTGTAATCTTTCAAAATTTCTTTGGAAATTTTACTTTCAAATAAAGATTTTGAGTTATTTCTGGAGTCTGAAAGAACCATAATTTCCTCTAATTCGTTCAGGTGATGCTCAAGTCTAACCCTCTTTTTTAAATTTCTTTTTAAGTCAACTTCTAGCTGAATAGTTTGACATTCTTCATGAGAAATATTTATCGTATATGTGTTTTTACACAAATTCTCAAAAGTATACTGACCACTATCATCTGTGACCCCAGTAATATCAAGATCAACCAAGTTTACAAAAGCCTTTTTTAACGGAGTGCTGTCATGAAGATCAATAACCTCAACGGTTAGATTATAATCACAATTTTGTGCATTTAAAAATCCGTAAAAATTAAAAACAAAAAAAGATAAAAAAAACAGTGCCGACTTCTTTGAGAAGTAAGCACTGTTTGTTAATGAATATAAATTCATATAATTATTCTACTGATACATTAAAAGTAACTTCAATATCAGTTGATCCACCTGCGGTAGCCAGTCCATCGTTTGGTTTCATTGGCTCGTGAATTAAAGTGATAGTAATAGTTCCAGATCCAGC
>TARA_B110000003_G_scaffold39050_1_pt1 | contig 18223 bp, 11 predicted proteins | sample TARA_B110000003 | Tara Oceans TARA_B110000003 (sample SAMEA4396424) | marine metagenome | biome: Westerlies Biome; feature: [SRF] surface water layer (ENVO:00010504); material: water (ENVO:00002006), including particulate matter (ENVO:01000060) such as... | depth 5 m
GCGATGAGAGAGAGAAAAAAGTATTTCATGGTTTACTCGGAATCGTCTTCCACGAGCTCGATGTTATCCCCGCCAATTTCCGTGAGAAGAGATTTGGTGCTCTCGGCGGAGAACTTTGCGTCACGGGCTTCGATCGCGATAAAGAACTTATCATCGGTCACACGTTTAAATTGCTTGCTTGCAAAGATCGGGTGGTTCCAACGTGGCAGCCCGATCAAAGCGAGCAGCCCAAAGAGAACCGTAAAACCCGAGAAAAGAATAGTGAGCTCAAACATCACGGGAAAGAAGGCCGCTGTAGTGAAGATGTTGGCTGGCTTACCCTGGACTACTGTTGGGTAAAGACCAACTTGAGTCGTGTAAGCCAAAGCGATCGCGGTGAGGAAACCGGTCAAACCTCCAAAGAATACGAAGTAAGGAAGAACAGAGCGCTTCACGCCCATTGCGTCATCCAATCCATGAACCGGATACGGCGTGTAACAATCCCACTTTTTGAAGCCGGCATCCCGAACCTTTTCGGCAGCTTTGTAAAGCTGCGAAGCATTTTTGAACTCGGCGAGGTAGCCGTAAACTCTGCGGACTTTCGTGCTCATTTAGCTTTCGGCAGTTAAGGTTTCAGATTCAATCCCGGCCTCCTTAGCGGCTCCTTCGGGATTCTCGTGTAATTCGTATTGGTAGGCTTCGATTACTTTGATGCCATCATCAGGATGAGCTTTCTTATCCTCATCGTGAACATCACTCTCTTTGAGAGTCCATTTGACCTCAGCGATATTGATACAAGGAAGAAAACGGAGGAAGAGAAGAAAGAGAGCAAGGAACATCCCGATCGTTCCGATAAAAGTCATAACATCAACCCCGCTTGGGCTATAAGTTTTCCAGTCTCCCGGAAGCCACATCCGTGCCAGCGTCGTAACAATGATCACAAACCGCTCAAACCACATTCCAATGTTAACACACATCGCAACAGCCATGACGACCCAGAGGTTCTCGCGACATTTCTTAAACCAGAAAATCTGCGGCGAAAGGACGTTTAGTCCCATCATGCAATAATAGGCCCACCAATAAGGCCCATCGATTCGGAAAAGGAAGGCCGCTCCCTCATACTTGGCGCCCGAGTAGAAGGCTATAAAGAGCTCCATCAAGTAGGCATAGCCCACGATCGTGCCAGTCAAGAGAATGATCTTCGACATGTTATCGATGTGCTTCATCGTGATCATGTCATGCAGACCATAGAGAGCCCGTGCGGGAATCATGATAGTAAGCACCATCGCAAATCCACCGAAGATCGCACCTGCCACAAAGTAGGGGGGGAAGATCGTGGTGTGCCATCCAGGAACAACCGAAGTCGCAAAATCGAACGAAACAACCGAGTGCACCGAGAGAACAAGTGGAGTTGAAAGCGCCGCTAAAAGTAAGTAGGCCATCTCATAGTGGCTCCATTGGCGGTTACCGCCACGCCATCCTAATGAGAAGATCCCATACATAAACTTTCGGATGCCTGGCTTGCACCGATCACGAATCGTCGCAAGGTCTGGAACCATACCGAGAAACCAAAAAATCAAGGAAACCGTGAAGTAGGTAGAGACCGCGAAAACGTCCCACAGGAGCGGCGACTTGAAGTTTTGCCAAATCGCGTTCGAGTTAGGGATTGGCGCAAGAAACCACGCCATCCAAACACGCCCAACGTGAAAGGCTGGGAAAATACCCGCGCACATCACTGCAAAAATAGTCATGGCCTCGGCGGCCCGGTTGATCGAGGTCCGCCAATTTTGACGAGTCAGGAAAAGAATTGCAGAAATCAAAGTTCCCGCGTGCCCGATGCCGATCCAGAAAACAAAATTCACAATAGGCCATCCCCACATGACGCGGTTCGTGTTCCCCCAAACTCCAACTCCTGTCGAAACCAAATAAGTGAGACCGCCCACAACCCCTACCAGGGCAATCATGGCCGATGGAATAAAAAGAATCCACCAGAGAAACGGCTGCCGATTTTCGACAACACCGCAAATCCGCTCGGTAATCCAATTGTAGGAACGTTTGTTAAGAATCAACTCCTCACGCTCGAGGACGGGAATTTTTATCCCGTTCGTGTTGTTCTCAGACTGTGTGGTCGCTTCGGACATAGGTTTCAGTCGCTGGAAAAAATTCGCAGATTAGTGGATGTTGATCGTTGCCTGCCCAAGGAATTTTGCATCAGGCATTGCGGGATTTGGGTTCTTAACACGAGCTAGATAGCTGGTGCGCGGACGGGTATTCACATATTGAAGTAAATCGTAATTTCGCTTGCTGCCTTCAACTTCCTGATAATCAGGACCCTGAATGATTTTGATCGAATCAAGAACATTCCCTTTGGCACGGACAACCTTTGATTTAATATCAAGGAGATTTCCGAAGGAAATGGCCCCACAGGAACAGGCATCTTCGCAGGCCACCTTCACTGTATCGGTTTTGATACGAAGATCCTTCACGCGATCCACAGCGACCTCGTGAGACTTCTTACCAGAGGCATATTTATTAACCTTCTGTTGCTGTTTCTGTTTGATCTTTGCCGACTCGAGTCGTTGGACACAATAGGTGCATTTCTCCATGACACCCCGCATACGAACGGTCACATTCGGATTGCGCTGCTTTGATGGAGCCTCGCCAACCTGCTTCTCGCCGAACGGGCCTTTATAAAGATTACCTTTGATGAGTGGGTTTCGCTTGTTGTAGTCAAAGAAGTTGAAACGACGAGCCTTATAGGGACAATTGTTTGCACAATACCGGGTCCCAATACAGCGGTTATATGCCATAGAGTTAATACCCTCTTCGGTATGGACCGTTGCATTCACTGGACAAACAGTCTCGCAAGGAGCCATTTCGCATTGAACGCAGGAAACAGGCTGAGGAATTGACTCGGGGTTCTGAGTAACCCACTCCGGATTCTCCTTGGAATGGTTGACATGACCATGCTCAACCGGATGCTCTTGAGATGCGAAATAACGATCCATGCGAACCCAGTGCATTTCGCGACCCATCGCAACCTGACTTTTGCCAACAACCGGAATATTATTCTCCGCCTGACACGCCACGAGGCAGGCATTACAGCCCGTGCAGGTGTTTAGGTCGATTGCCATTCCCCACTGGTGAATCTCATCTGCAAGGTGAGTCTTCTTAGCAAGCTCGGTTTTAGACCAAGTCTCGCTGCCCTCTGGCTTGTATAGTGAAATGTTGGGTGGAGCATGCGAATCCATCCCCTGCTTCTTTACGTTTTCTAGTTGGTCCTCAAAGCCACCCTTTCCAGCAACATCATCAGTCGAAATTTCGCGAGCAAGCGCGCGACCATACATCGAATTGTGCTCTTGGGTGAGCGCGACTGGATACTTATCTTCCGTGGTCTTGACAACACCGCCAGTAGCGAAGTAGGGAGTCTCCTTGGTCCTGAGGCTGTAGGCATTGAAGCCAGTATTGAGCCCGACGTGACCGACTACCGGCCTGTTTTCGACAAACTTGATTGCTCCTTGCCGACCATCATCGGCGGCTTGACCATAACCGACAGGGAGAGTGATCGCGTTATCAGCATGGCCGTAAGCGATGAGCACTGGCACACGGATCTCGCGACCATTCACGGTAAGATCGATCATCGGAGAATGATTTCCCTCACCCTCACCAGTCTCGTAGCGCTTAGAAACTTTAACTTTCGTTCCGATACGCATCAAAGGAGTTTTTGGCTCTAAAGCGATCACTTTGTCGTAAATCCCAAGCTCCTTCGCAGTAATCGGCGAAATCTGGGCTGCATTATCCCAAGTTAACTTGGTGATTGGATCGGGCGCCTCTTGGAGCCAAGCATTGTCGATGAAACGACCATCTAAGAGAGAATGATCAGTCGCAAAAATCACCTCTAAGGCTTTTGGCGAAGGAGCCGGGGTCTGCTTGATTTCCGGCACGGTCACGTTGACTTTACCTTCCTGGTAGGCTGTACCTTCAACAAACCCGTTGGTAAGCGCATTCCGCCAGTTTTCGTCATCTGCCTTGCCAGTCAACTCGGCCAAGGTCGTCTTGACTTCGCCCATTGCTGGGAAGAACTCGCCTTCTGGAAGGTCTCCTCCTCCAAGAACATGTAAAAGATCCAGCTCAGAAAGTCCACCATACAGAGGCAAAATCATCGGCTGGATGAGAGAATAAACACCGTTCTCGGTTCGAGCATCACCCCAACTTTCAAGATAGTGGGCTGCAGGAATGTGCCAATTACAGGCCCACGCCGTTGCGTCTGTGCGGAGACCAAAATGGATCGAAAATTTTGCTTTCGCAAGAACCTCAGCAAAGCCGTCAGCATCAAAGACAGGGTCTGATGGAGTGAGTAGCAAGACGTTCTCAATGGAACCATTCCCAAGCTTTTCGGTCAGGTCAGCTAGATCTCCATATTTTCCAAGATCAGTCTGAACCGTGCGAATTGCCGAGGCACCGAGCTTTTCGTTGAGAGCAGCTGCAATCTGTTTGACCACCTTACTCTGACGAGAACCAGCGAGGACCAAGGCACCCGTGCCAGCAGTTTCAAGATCGTTTTTGCACTCTGCAATCCAGCTTTCAAACTCGCCCTCTGGATCTTCAGCACCAGGAAAAAGTGCCTTTTTGTCTTCAGCCTCTACTTTAAAAGAGCCGATCCCAAATGCGGCAGCCATTGCACCAGCGATGAGTTCAACTCTACTTGGCGCAACCCTAAGTCGGTGATCCGCCATTCCACCAGTAAGGCTGAACTGGGTCTCAACCTGATAGAGGCGATTCATCTTGGCTGGATTGACGTCTCCTTCTTGATCGTAATTTTCGTTCCCGCCCTGGCGCTTAGCTGAAAAAGCCTTGGAACTGCCGATGGGATCAGTCTCAAGGAAGTCACAATCGAGAGAAAGAATGCGGGACGCCTTCGCAAAATCGACGACAAGCGAAACTCCAGGCACAAGCGGCTCGCCTGAAGTTGCCTCGTAGGAAAACAAAGTAGCGCCCTTATCGGCTAAACTTTGTGCCAGGCGGTTGCGGGTCGGAGAATCATCATTGCCAAAAACCAAGGCCGTCTTGGTAAGATCTAGAGATTGAAGCGATGCCTTAAGCTCGCTCTTCGTAGCATCTTTCCCGCCCTTCAAGATCTTGCGCGAGCGAGAAGGAGAGTAGAGATCGAGAACCGAAGCTTGGGTGTGCGCACAAGTTCCGGAAGCATCGGGGTGGTCATGGTTGGCCTCGAGTTTTGTCGGACGACCTTCATGAGTCGTCACCACTAAAGGAACTGCTCCAGTAGCCGATGGGCGCGTGCTTGCATAGAAAAGCGGCGTTCCGGGGATAATCCACTCAGGCGCCTTCTTATAGGGCACAATGTAGGTTTCCGGACGTCGGCAGGATACAAGACCAAGCCCAGCAAGAGCGCTTGAAGCTCCCATGAGCTTGGTAAAGTTCCGGCGAGAGACCTTTTGGTCCTCCTCATCAAGAGTATCCCCTTGGGGAAATTCCTTATCGAGCAGGTTGCGAAAGCTTTCAGTGCCTTCCTTTTCGCCGACACTACGCCAAGCGGTGGTGGTATCTCCTTTGCTCGGAGTGACAGGTGGGTTCCAGACGCGTTTACTCATCTCGGGCAGGTTTTAACGGTGACATGTCGCACAAGATTCTTTTGGCTGAACTCCCCAGTGAGAGCGGAGGAATTTGCCAAAATCTTTAGGTGTTTTGATTCTCTTTCCTTTTCCAACGATTAAGCCCTCGGTGTCGATGACTTCGTTGTCTTGCAAATAAATCTTAGGGTCGTAGTTTAAATTGAAGACTTCTTCGAGTGGACGGAGGTGTTTTTCAGGAGCACGGTGACAATCTAGACACCAACCCATAGAGTGACTTTCGGCATGATAAACTTTCTCCATCTTGTGAACTTCGCCGTGGCAACTTACGCAGGAAATTCCGCGGTTTAAGTGAGCCGAATGATTGAAGTAGACGTAATCTGGCGCCTTGTGAACACGAACCCACTCGATCGGCTTTCCGTCGACTGGACTTCCTCCCTCGTCAAGAATCGGGCTGTGATATTCATCCACTCCCATCGCCGACCGTAAGGCCGCAAGCTTGGGTGAGCCTTTCTTCACGTGCTGGTGGCAATTCCAGCAAGTATTGGCAGAAGGAACGTTGGCGTGACCGGAATGCTCAACAAAACTGTGACAATAACGACAATCTAAACCCAGCTGACTCGAATGAAGATTGTGGTCGAAGTGAATAGGTTGAGTCGGCTGATATCCGACTCTTTGGGCCTTAGGCGTTGCATAGTAGGTGATACCGGCAACTACGCCGGCTCCTAATGCTCCAAGACAAACCGCAATTTTCAGCGGCAATAAGTTTATCCAACGGGGAAAAAAGTTTGCCATCGCTGGAAGACTCTTAGAAGCATGTGAATTGTTTCACAAGGGGAATTTGTGAAAAATTTCACAAGCTCCATAACACACTAAATATAAGCGCTTTATTTTTTTAGATGACTCATGTTTTTCTGCCAATTCTTCAGTCATCCCTTCCTCCAAAACAACCAGTGCTTACTTCTTTGTCAATTCGGTCTTAAAATGGGTCGTTTCACACCATTCCTTAACCTGATCTATCAATCCCATGGCTTTCTGAAACGTTAAACACGGCAAACTCACTCAATTCGCCTCTGATTTTTAGAGACTCAGATTCTCTCTCGTTTGACTCCCTATTCGCCCCCTAAATCTTGTTTTCTGGCCTAGTCGAGACCAATAACCCTCGCAGAATTCCCATTTCGAGGCTCGAATCCCACCTTGAAAACTCCATTCGTTCCCGTGCCAGAAGGATGGAGCGTATGCCAAACACCGTTCATTGCCGCAATCATTTCCAGACACTCGAAAAAAATCTACATCTCAGCTCAATATCCATTTCACGGAACCGTCCCATTTATGCTAACAGCCTCCCCATTGGTTTCTGATAAAGGTAGCAAGGACCAGAAAATCTCCTGCTTACAATCATGGACTGGACACTCATGAAGTATTTGCCCAAGGATGGCCGACAAGGATCGGTAACTACCAAAAACTACTTACCGACAAAACCGTAGCCGAAATCGCCGTGAAATTATGAAACTTCTAGTATTTCTAATCGCTCCGCTCTTTTTGGCATCCTGTTTAAAATCTCTTCCACCGATTCAAACAGTCCAGAACTTTGACCTAAACCGCTATGACGGAGAATGGCATGAGTTGGCACGACTCCCAAACCGCTTCGAAAGAAACCTCATCGCGGCAAAAGCAACTTATGGGGTGGGCCTGGAAGGGCCTGTTCGAATTTTAAACGAAGGATTAAAATCGAACGGGGAACCAACCCGGATCACGGGCTCGGCCAAGCTTGTGGGCGATGGTAAACTCGAGGTCCGTTTTGATCCATTTCCCGCAAACTTATTTCCGGGCGACTACTGGGTTCTCTGGATTGATGAAAGCTATGAGCGAGCCATTGTAGGAACTCCTGGTCGCGAGTATTTGTGGATCCTCTCGAAGGATCCGGCTGATATCCTTTCAGACTTCACCGAACCGCTCCAGATGATAAAAGCCCAAGGATTCGAAATCGAAAAGCTCTTCGAGAACCCCAAACGTCTTGCTCCAAATTCCCGTCCAACACTCCTAGTCGAAGGGTGAAGGACGCCAAAATCATCAGTCGAATTTAGAATGACCTTGACGCGCTTAACCGAAACTGAGTGACTGCAAGCCGAGACAAAGGCAATTAGATATGATGAACATTGAATACAAATTCTTTAAAATCCCCACAATAGCGGCAATCACCTTTGCTTATTGTTCTGCATCAGAAGCTATCGATTTACTAATCGAAAACTTTGCCGACAATGATGGCAGCTTTGTTCAAGAAGCGACTGGCAACACTCCGATTCCGGCATTGTATAATGCGGGGCGCGGGACTTGGTCAATTGAAGGCGATGACTCAGGACCTGCGACAAATACCATTACAAGTCCAATAATCGAAGTTCCAAAGACAGCAGGAATTCAAGTAAGTTTTGACCATCGATATAGTATTGAAGCCGACGATTGGGATGGCGCTGGTCTGCAAATCTCAATCGATGGCAGTGAATTTACAAATGTCCCTCAATCAGCCTTTACTCAGAACGGTTATACCAACATCAACTCTCTCATTGGGAACCACGTCCTAAAAGGTCTCGATGGATTTAGTATGGAGTCACCAGGTTACCTAGACGGAACATTCATCACCAGTATCGCCAATGTTGGCGGCGTGGAAGCTGGCTCCACAATTCAGATTCGCTTTATCGGAGCATTTGACGAAGGAGCGCGCGGAACAAATATTCCGAATTGGGAAATTGATTCGATCAAGGTCTCGACTACCAACGATGCGGATGGTGACGGCATGCCGGACCAATATGAGGATGACAATGGACTGGACAAGACAGTAGATGATGCGACGGGCGATCTTGATTTGGATGGTTTAGTCAACCTTGATGAATACATCGCGGGGAGCGATCCTCAAGATGACGACACGGATGACGACGGGCTTTTAGACGGCGTAGAAACCAACACTGGGATTTACGTCAGCAGCAGCAATACCGGAACCAATCCTTTGAATGCGGACACCGACAGCGATGGATTATTCGACCTCGTTGAAACCAACACCGGCATTCTTGTTGATGAGAATAATACCGGAACCAACCCGAGTCTCTCTGACTCAGACGATGACGGCTTCAGCGATGGCTCTGAAATTAAATCATCGACCGATCCGAACGACGACGCCAGCGTTCCGACTGGATGGTCAGTTCGAAACGCCACTTCATTAGTGGGTCTAAATTCAATCGCTGATACCCGCGCCCTGTTTGAAACACCGGCGAATATTATCGCCGAAACCAGCACGGCCGAGATCTCGATTAACTTCCGAGACAATGCCAACGGCCCTTTCCCGAATCCACGCCCATTCCCTGTCTTGGGAACACAAGATCTTGCCGCCGATGACTATGGGTTGATCGCTACTGGCACAATCTTTATCAGTGAACCGGGCATATATACCTTTGGCTTTAACTCGGATGACGGTGGCGGGCTATTTATCGATGGAGAAATCGCCACGATTGACGATCGTAATCGTGGTTCAACCACCACACTCGGAGCAATTTCACTCGCCTACGGAAACCATGTAATGGAATTTGTCTATTGGGAGAGAGGGGGTGGAGCACAAGTTCAGCTATTCGCGGCGAAGGAACAAGGTGACAAGACTGCTATTCCATTCAATATTGCAGATTATGAACTTCTGGAAACCTCTTTTAAAGCTGAACTTGATTCGGACATGGACGGTCTCGATGATGACTTTGAAACAAGCTTTTTCGGCGATCTTTCAGAAGGACCCGATGACGATTTTGACATGGATGGTCTAACAAACCTCGAAGAATCTGAAAGCGGGCTCGATCCGAGCAACGAGGACACTGATAGCGATGGGCTAAAGGATGGAGTCGAGGATGGCACAGGCACTTTTGTGAGCGCCTCCCAGACCGGAACGAACCCCCTCAATCCCGATAGCGACAGCGACGGACTTCTAGACGGAGTCGAAGACGGTGGGGGCACATTTATATCTGTTACTAAGACCGGATCAGATCCGAATCTTCCCGACACAGACGATGACGATCAAAAAGACGGATTTGAAGTTGAAAATTTAACTGATCCCAACGATCCCGAAAGCAAGTCAGCAATTGCTACGATCACTCTGATTAACGGTCTCCTGGGAGGCGATCTGACCGATCCCGAAGATGATGGCACAGAGAGTGAAACCATCTTTGCTAATGGAGATGTCGGCCAAACTGCCGGAACAAACTTTAACTGGGTTTCAATCACTGCAAATGCTGAGGAATACTTCGGCAACTTTGGCGGGAGTGAGGGCTCATTTGACATGTTCGACAACCTAACCGGTGGCGGACAAAATAAACTCTGTTGTGGCGGAGCTCCGGTTTTTGCAACCGTTGAGTTTGAAAACCCAGTTTCGCTGACTCACTTCACCCTGACTTCAAGTAATGACACTCCTGCTCGTGATCCTCTTGATTTCCAAATTCAGGGATCAAACGATGGCATCAATTTTGAGACCATCTACGAGCGTATCGACAGTGCTTCTATTTGGGGTGCGACGCGGAATCAGACTGCTCGTATTGACCTTCCCTCTGCTTCGAATTCTTACAAATTCATCCGTTATGATGTGACCCGGACAGGAGGATCGAACCACGCCTTGGCAGAGATTGAGTATTTCGGTGAGGCCGGCTCCTTGGCTCCTCTGGAAGTCATAGCGTTCTCATACGACAAAGAGACAAAACAAATTTCTCTCACATGGAACTCACGAAACAATCAAACCTATTCGATCTTCACCTCTACCGATCTGTTCGATTTTGAAACCGATATCAATGACAGCATTGAATCCCAAGGTGAGACAACAACCTTTACCTTTACAAACTTGAGCCCGGAAATCGAAAAGCTCTTCTTCCGAGTCGTCGAAAACGAGTAAATCAAGGAAGCTAAACTTATTATTCTGAGGACCGTATTCTCCTTTTTGGAGACTGCGGTTCTTCTTTTATCGGCTCCTAGGGTCAAGACTTTTTCAACTCGAAAATCCCGCAGAATCACAATACAAGAGTTTCCTGAAACGCACATAGGCAGTCGCCCAGTCATCGGGATGAGCCGGCTCAAAGCGCCTTGTCTGAAAAGACTCTCGAATCAGATCGCGACCTTCGCCCAAACTCCGAAAACCATCCAGGGCGACCTTTTGCATCATAACGTTCCCCGCTGCGGTTGCCTCGTAAGGCCCCACTACAACTGGTCGATTAATACTACTGGCAATACTTTTATTTAGCTGATCATTTTGACCTCCGCCTCCGATAATATGAAGGACCTCAATTCGGTATCCAATCACCTCTTCTAACCTCTCTAAAACAAAGCGAATCTTCATCGCCAAACTATCAGTGACCAATCGGAGAATCTCAGCTGGCCCCTCTGGAACATCCTGCCCAGTTTCGCGGCAGTAGTCCTGAATCACGAGAGGCATGTTGCAACGCCCCGCAAAACGGACATCGTCCGGATCAATAAATGATTGTAATCGCTTAGCTCCCGCCGCCATTTCTCCGAGATCACGGTAACTCCAATCATTCCCCTGCTCCTTCCAAACTCGACGGCATTCCTGCACCACCCATAAGCCATTAATATTTTTTAGGAGCCGAATCGTATCGAAAACCCCAACCTCATTCGTGAGATTATAGGACCGGGCAAGAGAATCGATAATAGGTTTTTCAAGTTCCACTCCCAGCAGAGACCAAGTTCCAGAACTCAAATAGGCAAATCTCGTTCCTCTTTCTGCGGGAACAGCTGCGACCGCCGAAGCGGTATCATGCGCCCCCACCGTTACCACTCTTGTCTCGGAAGATAATCCAGTTTGATCCCTGACCGAAGCCTTGACCATTCCGAGATCAGTCCCAGGAGACACCAATTTCGGAGCCACCTCTAACGGGAGCTTCAAAGCTTCAAACAAAGTTCGCGACCAATCCTTTTTTGTAGGGTTATAAAACTGAGTCGTGCTTGCATTGGTTCGCTCACAAAAGGCCTGCCCAGTTAGCGAAAGGTTAATTAAGTCTGGCACCATCAAAAACTGATCTGCAAGAGGCAGTAATGAATCAGGATCCTTAACTTCTGCACACATTTGCGGAAGCGTATTAATGTTCATAAACTGGATCCCTGTCTTTTCAAAAATAACATCCTTGGAAACTCGTTTCGCAAGATTCTCATACATGTTTTTTGTCCGCGGATCACGGTAGTGCCTTACCTCACCGAGGAGCTGCCCGCTCTTATCTATAAACCCGTAATCGACACCCCAAGTATCTACCCCAATCGAACTAATATTCTCGGCCCCGTATCGAACCACAGACAACCTTAAACCTTCTAGCACCCCAGCCCAAAGCCCCCCGAAATCCCAATAAAGGTTTCCACTTTTTTCAACAGGTTCGTTCTCAAATCGATAAACCTCCTCTAGAGAGAGCCTTCCTCCTAACATCAAACCCGCAATGATCCGGCCGCTCCCTGCGCCAAGATCAACTGCCAAAAAAACCGCTCCGTCAGCCATTGCTCAAATAAGATTAAGGTCAGCCATCGCCTTCTCATGAATCTCGAGATACCGGTTCCGCGCCGAATCTACTTTTAGATCATGGTTCCAGTTTGGAATCATATCGCTCATCCGCTCCTTTGCGTCTTCCGTTTTAAGGAACTGGGGAAGACAACGCTGAATACACTCAAGCATCACTTGAGTTGAAACCGAAGCACCCGGTGACGCCCCTAGAAGCGCTGAAATAGTTTTATCAGCGCTCGTGAGCACCTCCGTTCCATAATGAACGATTCCAGGTTCTTCACCAGGCTCCTGTTTGATGGCTTGAACCCGAATACCAGCATCAATGACCTCCCAGTCCTTGGCCAAGGCATCCGGATAAAAATTACGCAATTCGCGCATTCGCGATTCCTTGGATTGCAACCCTTGCTCGACGAGATATTTGACGAGATCCAAATTATGCATTCCCACCCTCATCAGTGAGAGAATATTTCCGGGACGCACTGAAAGGGGCAAATCAAAATGGCTCCCTCCATTGTGAAGGAATTTGCCAGTCCAGGCCGCAAATGGCCCAAAGAGCAAAGACGACTTACCATCAATCATACGCGTATCAAGGTGAGGAACCGCCATCGTCGGAGCAGCACCAAGGGCCTGACCATACACCTTAGCAGTATGCTTCGCCACAACCTCAGGATTCCGGGTAATCATCCACTGCCCACCAATCGGAAAACCACCATACCCGCGCACTTCAGGGATTCCCGATTTTTGAAGCAACGGAAGAGACCCCCCGCCAGCTCCTACGAAAACAAAATCTGCGTGAATCTTCTGTTTCTGGCCCGTTTCCTCATTACGCACCGTGACGACCCAACCCTTTCCTGGAATCCTTTTATTGAGATCCACAACCCGGTGTCCAAACTGGGTACTGCAACCCTTCTGTTCATCGATCCATTGACAAAAACTTCGAGAAATCTCGCCGAAATTCACATCTGTCCCGCCATCCATATGAGTCGCGGCAACCGGTTGCTCCTCATTACGTCCTTTCATTAAAAGTGGGGCCCAATCAGCAATCTCCTTCCGATCTGTCGAAAACCTCATCGGCTCAAAGAAATGATGCTTCTTCAAAGCCTCGTAGCGAGCCTTGAGGTAAGGCACCTGCTCTTGGGTATGAACAAGGGAAATATGTGGCAACGAATTCAAGCATTTCCCTGTATCCTTGATGATCCCCCGACGTGCCGCATGCGCCCAGAACTGAAGAGAATGTTCGAAGTCTTCAAAAACCGAGATCGCTTTTGAAACATCGACCGTCCCATCTTCTTCTTGCTTTGGAGTGTAGGATAGCTCGCAAATTCCAGCATGACCGGTCCCCGCGTTATTCCAACCATTTGAAGCTTCCTGAGCAGGCTTTTTAGTCACTTCAAAGAGCTGCACTGAGAGAGCGGGATTCAATTCTCTTAGCATCACGCCGAGCGTCGAGGACATGATCCCTGAGCCGATAAGTAGAACGTCAGTTTTCATGAGCGAATTAACGCAGGAACGCTTCCTGAAGCCCTCCATCAACCGCTAAGATTTGGCCGGTAGTTTTTGAAGAAGCCTCACTGAGCATAAAGAGCATCCCCTGCGCTTGATCCTGAGGCGTAATAGGAGATTGAGTGAGTGTCCGGTCGGCATAAAACTGTGCAAGCTTGTTGCGAAGATCCTCAGTGCCTTCATCATCGCTGAAAGAGATTTCGTATTTCGTGAGTGATGCAATCACCCGGTCCCTTGGAAACATCCCACTTCCAGCCACCACCGTAGCGGGAGCGACTCCATTCACCCGAACGAGAGGCGCAAGTTCGATCGCCAATTCACGGAGCAAATGATTAGCAGCCGCCTTCGAGGCATCATAAGCAAGGCTGCCTTTTTTAGAAACAACCGCATTAGCACTCGTCGTGACCACCATCGAGCCTTTAAGCCCTTGTTGTTCCCAAATTTCAGCAGCCTCATCCGCGACGAAGTAAGGCCCAGAAACATTGATCCCAAATGTAAGCCCCCATTTTTCATCAGGGATATGTCCGCTCCGATCTGGTGGAACGAAAACCCCCGCTGTCACCACGATATGATCGAAACCACCATAGGCGTAAATCACTTCATCTAACATCGCCTTAATCGAGCTACGATCTGTTACGTTACACGCCACACCAATCGCATTTCCACACCCCGAGACTCCAGTTCCAGCAACCCCGATCCCCTTTCCAACTTTTGCTATCAATTCGGCCGCAGTCTCTTCAGCTGCCTCCAAATTCAAGTCAGCACAGACGACATGCGCACCCTGGTCGATCATAAGATGGGCCATTTCTTTTCCAATTCCACTTCCGGCTCCTACCACAACAACCACTCTCCGTGCATACTCACACTCGGGAGGCATACGCTGCAGTTTCGCCTCCTCAAGAGCCCAATATTCAATATCGAAAGCCTCTTTCTGTGGTAATCCGATGTATTCATCAATCGCCTCTGCACCGCGCATCACCGAGATTGCACAATTATAAAATTCAGCCGTCACCCGTGATTCTGATTTATTCTTTCCAAAAGCCACCATCCCGATTCCCGGAATAAGTACTACAGTCGGATTCGGGTCACGCATTGCAGGCGAAGACAGTTCCTTATTCGCTTCGTAGTATTTCACATAGTCAGCACGATAGCCCCTCAACCCCTCCAGAAGTTTAGCTTTCAGGATCTCGAAATCTTCATTTTTGGGATCCCAATCAACATAAAGTGGCTTGATCTTAGTTCTCAGAAAATGATCGGGACATGAAGTACCCAGCTCAGCGAGACGCTTTGCGGCATGAGAGTTCACAAACTCCAGAGCAGCTTCCGTTGATTCAATTGTTGCGACAAAACGATTCTGTTGGCTGACCTGCCCTCGCAACCATGGCACAATTTTACTTACTAAGTCTTTCTGATGATCGGCCGAAAGATTTTCATATTTCTGCCCTTCAAAAGTCTGCTCACCCTTTTCCCTTTCTTCGATATACCTGCCAGCCCGCTCAATCAACTCTAGGGTGAGTTCGTAACATTCCTTATCGTCATCCGCCCAATTGATCAGTCCATGCTGCCCCATATTAATCCCTTTAGCCTGAGGATGATTTTTACAAACCTCTTGAAACAAAAGACCGAGATCAAAACCCGGGCGCTGCCAGGAGGTATAAATCACATCATCTCCAAAAATCTCCCGGGTAATCGCCTCTGAATTCTTGGTAGCGCAAATCGAAATAAACGCGTTCGGATGCATGTGGTCAACATGCCTGTATGGGATAAAAGAATGCAGCGGAGTATCAATCGAAGAAGGACGCGGGTTGAGATTAAAAGTAGTATGGCGATACATACCCACCATATCATCTTCGATTTGGGTCTTCACTCCGTTCGGTAAAGTTTCATTATAAATCTTCTGTAACGCGATGAGCTTTTCTTGATACAGGGAAGAAAAATTTTCGATTGTTGAAGTCCGCAGGTCCCCACCAGAACCTTTGACCCAAAGAATCTCAACTTCCTCACCAGTCAATGGGTCCGTCTCCATCGCTTTAGACGAAGTATTCCCACCTCCTGTGTTAGTGATACGCTGATCATTCCCAAGAATATTTGATCGGTAAGCTAAACGCTCGGCAGCGCTCATTGGGCCGACCGTTGCATCGTCCCAGCCGTAATCCACGTGACGATATTCCGATGATTTAAATGACATGATCTAAAATAATTTTCTGAACCTTTGAACTAACAGTTCGGCATAACCCTCAGAGAGGGGAGCTATTATCCCCGGCTCTTTTGTCTAGCTGAAATATTCTCAAGTGCCAGAGGATCTTTGACCTAGATCATCCCCTATTGAAGAAAAAAGAATACCCATTCGCATACAGACTATCCACTTACGATAAAAACTTCGGGTCAAATGCGAAGTGGAACGATTGGAGTGATCTGAGAACAAGCACTAGTAAAACCCAGAGATGGAAGCTTAAGCTAGAGACAATTAATTATTTTGTGTGTCCGGATCTACAACCCCTAAATTATCGAATATCGTAGAAAAAGGCATCTAAACTTTCTCAAGGGAGTTGCGACTTGAAACGATGTTTTACCGACTCTCTTCCCGCTCTATTATTTCACATGCCCACATCAAACCGATTCGGCATCTTAAACACCATCCCTAGCCTCCAAAATCAATCAACTTGCATGGAGTCGACCTAAATAGATGGAGGTCTGACGCACCTTACCATCCCATTCTTGCCAGATCATGACTAGATGGAGCTCCTCGCCTAACAGTATCGGACCATCAAAACGACCCACGGTATCTAAATCGAAACTATGCGCCCCAACAGTACCCCGTAAAATGTCCACTAGAGTATCACGCCAGTCAGGATGACTTTTGCGCCACTTGGAGAAAGATTGCCCATTTTGCCATCTCCCTAGACCAACTCGACAAGAGCGAAAATTGTCTTTCTCATCTGGATCTGACATCCAATGAACGCTCACCTTTTCGTCCTCAACCACAGATTTCTTGCCCTTCCAACCATCCAAGAAAAATACCACCCCCGGAGGTTGCGAGGCAAACGCCCTTCGAAAAATCAACCAACTAATAAGCGAGGCTATGACGACCGAAGATGCCAAGGCAGCCCAGACATATATCCATCGAAAATCTCCTAATTTGATCATTAATAAGCCGGCCCCCACCACCCCCAGCGCAATTAATAGGATCCAGAAAATCAACCACATTAAGAACCAAATCCCTCGAGAGACTATTGTCATTGAGGAGAATAACAATTTGGTTCCAGCCCCGCCGTCTTTTAAGGAAGATACAATTAAGTCGGGGGCATCTGACATAAATTGCCTCCGTAATTTTCCTCGCCACCAATAAATAAGGGTCGGAAGCACGGCATATCCTGCAATTGCGATACCCAGTCCCAACAAAACTAGTAAAAGGGGAATTAACATCCAAGCATTCGGGGTTAGAGACCGTAGAATCACGGCTTCATCTGCCGCATCCGGATTCACGAAAATCGTAAACTCTCCGTCTGAATTCCGATTCTGATTCTGATTCTGATTCTCAATAAATTGTGCGATTTCTACCTCCATCAACTCGCCACTGATATCGCCAAATGAAAACTGGTCTCCTGAAAAGGTCTCGTCCCCAACCCCATACGAATACCGAATCGCAGTCTGCCCATGACTATCCAACAAGGTCGCAGTTGTCTCCTCCCACCAAATGCTGCGCAGCAAATCAATAAATGCAGAGTTCAATTTTTCAGCAATCTTACCACATCCCACCAGAATTAATGAAGCCAGGACAGCTGCCAATAGACGCTTCCACCACTTTGGCTTCGAGTCACCCAGCGCACGCACTACTCTTGCCACAAAACTTAAGTTTTCCCTTTTGTCACTCACTTCATTCGTGCTCCACAGCAGTCTAAGACGCTTACGAGTAAATCCAAGGCCTTCCACAGACGAACTTCAATGAGATTTGGAAGAATTTTAAATCTTTCTCCTATAATGGTAGGCGCTAATCCGACTCAAGCTTAACTCTCTTACTCGGGATTAAATTAGGGGGGCTCAACTTCAAATTATCGACTAGCGCTAGCGACAGATCATAGCCATTTAATCTACTAATCATTTTTCGAGTGATTCTATCTCATGTTGGACTCACCCAGATTGATCTTCGTCGGGGTATTCGCTTTTATTTAGGTCCAAACGAAATTTCTGAAATCGCAAGGAATTTGAACCGCTCCGGGATTTGAGAGCTCCACTTCCCCTTTTCTAACTGTCTCAAAAATTAAAGAACCCCCTTATCTTATCTCATCGCCTCAATTCCCCTTCATCTCTTCTACAAACGACTACTGATCCACCTCGCTATCCGCCATTTTACCGAAATGGAAATTCAAGTTGATGAAAATGCCTTGGGGCCCGACGAAGTCTCGACCGACGACTGGCCCTCCAGACTCGACTACGCACAATTTTCATACGCCAACGAGCCCAACCCAATCGCAACCGCCAATACATTCTGGTGTTCATTTAAACACTATGTTGGCGATTAGGAAAGTGCGCAAGACTAACTTTCGCCAAAGTCAGTAGCTATCGCACGAACAATTCTATCAACATTCAGCTTCGTGACGATATTTCCCCTTGAGCCCCGCCC
>TARA_B110000003_G_scaffold11518_2_pt1 | contig 18170 bp, 17 predicted proteins | sample TARA_B110000003 | Tara Oceans TARA_B110000003 (sample SAMEA4396424) | marine metagenome | biome: Westerlies Biome; feature: [SRF] surface water layer (ENVO:00010504); material: water (ENVO:00002006), including particulate matter (ENVO:01000060) such as... | depth 5 m
TGCTGTTGACTTCATCGACACACCTATACCAGCAATTATATTAGTTGCATGCCCTGTTTCAGATGCTTTAGCAATATGTTGAACTGGTTTATATTCTGTACCAGTGTAATACTCTGTAATGAGAACTAAAAGAGCAGTAAGAATAAGTCCTACTACAGCAGAACTAAATAAATTTATTGCAGAAAATGTGATTCCATTTGAATAAGTAATACCTTCTGGGAACATATCAACAGTTACATAATAAAATGCTACTGCCGAAAGAACACCTGCAATTGCAAGACCCCTGTAAAGTGCAGGCATTACATTAGTCATTTTAGAGTTAGCTTTAACAAAGAAACATCCAATAATTGAGGCTACAATTGAAACAGCGCCAAGCATTAACGGATAAAGAATACCTTTTGTAGCGTCAGCAACCATAAGAGCACCCAGAACCATTGTAGCAATAATAGTAACTGCATAAGTTTCAAAAAGATCTGCTGCCATACCAGCACAATCACCAACATTATCACCAACATTATCTGCAATTACTGCAGGATTTCTTGGATCATCCTCAGGAATTCCTGCCTCAACTTTTCCTACTAGATCGGCACCTACATCTGCACCTTTGGTAAAGATACCCCCACCAAGTCTTGCAAAAATAGAAATAAGTGAAGAACCAAATGCTAAACCAATTAATGGATTTAAATCCTTAGTAGATATTAGAGAATCACCACCAAGATAGGCAAAAAAACCAGCAACTCCTAAAAGACCTAATCCAACAACAAGCATACCGGTAATTGCACCTCCCTTAAAAGCAACATCAAATGCTTGAGGTAATCCTTTTGTAGCTGCTTGAGCAGTTTTTACATTTGCTCTAACTGAAACATTCATCCCAATAAAACCACATAAACCAGATAAAATAGCCCCGACTAAAAAACCAATTGCAGTATTACAATCAATAAAATAATATATTAGAAAAGTTAAAATAACTCCAACAATAGCAATTGTTTTATATTGTCTAGCTAGATAGGCTGACGCTCCATTTTGAATTGCACCTGCAATCTCTTTCATTTTGCTATTACCTGAAGGCAAGCTAACAATCCATTTAGACATTATTGCACCGTAAAGTACGGCAAGTATTCCTGCTGCTATAGCGATATTAATTACTGACATTGCTTCCCCCAGATAATGATTGAAATCAAGTCTTGTATAAGACTTAAAAAATTAATGCGTAATTATCACATTTTTTAATATATATCACAATGAAATAAGCTTAAAAATTATTAAATACTTGATTATTACAAACTAAATTTAATTTAATAACATTAATAAACCTATAATCAGTAACATAAATGAAAATAATCTTTTAACATTTGCATCAGAAATTTTTAGTAGCCAATTTGCTGAAATTTTCACAAGTATTAAACTTGGAAGAGTGAGAAATAAAATAGCCGGTAAATAAATAAATCCAAACGTAGAATTTTTTACTGAAACAGAATCTATAGAGCCAATAAAAATACTAATTGAAGCTGTTAGACCAATTATAAAACCTAACGCACTCGAAGTTCCGATAGCCAATTTAGCGGTCATATTTTTTTTAATTAAGTATGGAACGAATAAAGTTGCGCCACCAATACCTACTAGGCCAGAAATGATAGAAAAGAAGAATCCTACTACGTTACAAAAAAAGTTATTTGGGAGCGATGATTTATTTGAGTTTATTTTATGAGTATAGGTTTTATAAGCAATAAAAAATGTATAAATGATAAAGAAATTTTTAAGTATTTGACCTGGTAACATTTTAATAATATAGCCAACTAATAAAGCCCCAAGCGTTACCCCAATTATAAATTTGTAGATAACACTGTAATTAACATTTTTATTTTGTGTATGAGCATAAGTAGCCATTGCACCAGTTAATACCATTGAAGCTAAGGATGTACTTATACCTATAAGAAATGCCTGATCTATTGGAAAATTTGAAAATAATATAAGTGAGTATGAAACTACAGGGACTATTATTAAACCTCCACCCAAACCAAAAAGACCAGCAGCTATACCAATTAAAATCCCAGTAAAAAGAAAAATAATTGGCTCAATCACTATTTACCCTTAAAAATTTTCTTTAAATATACTTTGAGTGGTGATTCATCAATTTGATGAAATAGTTTTTCCATAGGATCTATTGAAGATATTGATGTTTTAATTATTTTTTTAGCTTTTGGGTTTCGTATAGCAATTTTAATCTTTATTTTCTTTAATTCTAAAGACTCATTATTATTTATGTTCTTAAGAATTGAGGATGAAGCCATTTTAATCTTGTGTCCTACAGCATTGTTTGTGACTTCGACAATGAGAATTTCTCCAATTCTATCCTTAACTTTCGCATGTGGTCGGATTTTATCTGCTATATTTTTTAGGAATAAATCTTGTAAGGCATCTAATTCATATTTTTTTTGCTTATATTCTAAAAAAACTTTAGCTTGGAATAACTTTTTTATTGGTTCCATACTATATAATGCTACATTAATTTTATTAAATTAGATTAAACCCAAATGAAAATAATCTTTATTGGTAAAAAAACATCTAAGCCTAAAAGTATAAGTATTAGTTCATTTATTTTTAGTATATTTGTGCTACTTATTTTAAATTTTTATTTAATTGTTTATGTTTTTGAGTTTAAAAATATAAATAGCGATATAAATACTAATAATTTTGAGTTAACTAATAAAGTTATTGAGAATAACAAAAATTTTCATATTTATGTTGATCAAATTGGAGAATTACATTCTAGGATTCTTGATATTGATCAACAAACAGAGCGTTTACAAGATGTTATTAAAAAGCAAATACTTGGAAAAGAGAAGTTACCTAAATTAAAGAAAAAAGATAGATTAGACGGTAAAGGTGGCCCATTTAATGAACAAAAAGTTAGCGATAAAGCAATTCAGAAAACTTTAGTAACACTTATGGAAGGCATGTCAATTAGAGAGGAAATTTATAATAAAATGGAAGCAATGCTCCTAAAACAATCAGTGCTTAAAGAAACATTACCAACTTTATACCCAGTGGATGTGCCTTATCAGTCATCTTCATATGGATGGCGTATGGATCCAATAATAGGAAAAAGAGCATTCCACGAAGGAGTCGACTTTAGTGCTGCTGAAGGAGAACCTATTTATGCAACAGCTGGGGGAATAGTTGAAAAAGCTCAAAAGTGGGGTAGGTATGGCAATTTAATTACCATTAATCATGGCGGCGGTTTAAAAACCAGATATGCTCATCTTTCAAAAATATTAGTTGAGAGTGGCCAAATCGTTAATAAAGAAGAATTAATTGGTCTAGTAGGTAATACTGGACGTTCTACAGGACCACATTTACATTACGAAATAAGACTTAATAAAAAATCTCTTGACCCTAAACAATATCTAAAAAGATAAATATATTATGTTTAAAAAAATTCTAAATACTTTTTTCAATAGTCGAAATGATCGACTATTGAACGAATACTCTAAAAAAATAAAATTAATTAATGAGTTGGAACCAAAATTAAAGAAACTTAAAGATAGCGATTTTAAAGTTAAAACAAAAGAATTTAAAGATCGCTTCAAATCTGGAGAGAAATTAGAAGATTTAATCGTTGAAGTTTTTGCTCATGTTCGTGAGGCAAGCATAAGGACTCTAGGGATGAGGCATTTTGATGTTCAATTAATGGGTGGCATGGCTCTTAACGATGGAAAAATATCAGAGATGAGAACAGGTGAAGGGAAGACCCTTGTAGCCACGCTAACCGTATATTTAAATGCTTTAACTGAAGATGGAGTCCATGTTGTTACTGTTAATGATTATCTAGCAAAAAGAGATGCTGAGTGGATGGGGAGGCTATATAAGTTTTTAGGGTTATCAATAGGTGTAAATTTATCAAGAATGGATCCAAAGGATAAGAAAGTAGCTTATGAATCGGATATTACCTATGGAACAAATAATGAATTTGGTTTTGATTATCTAAGAGATAATATGGTTTACACAAAAGAAGAAAGAGTTCAAAGACCACTTAGTTATGCAGTAGTGGATGAAGTCGATTCAATTTTAATTGATGAGGCAAGAACTCCTTTAATTATATCTGGCCAAGCAGAAGATAATATAGATTTATATTCTAAAATTGATAAAGTAGTTCCAAAACTTAAAAGACAAGAAAAGGAAGATGCAAAGGGGGATTTCTGGGTTGATGAAAAAGCGCATCAAGTTATTTTATCTGATAAGGGTCATGAGAGTACTGAGGATATTTTAGTTAAATTAGGAATCTTACCAAAAGATTCAAATTTGTATGATCCTGCCAATATCAATTTAATACATCATGTAAATAGCGCACTAAAAGCACATTATATTTTTATCAAAGATAAGGAATATGTTGTAAAAGATAATGAAATAATAATAATTGATGAGTTTACGGGGAGAATGATGCCAGGAAGGCGTTGGTCAGACGGACTTCATCAAGCAGTAGAGGCCAAAGAGGGAGTTAAAATTCAAAAAGAAAACCAAACTCTTGCAAGTATAACTTTTCAAAATTATTTTAGAATGTACAAAAAACTTTCTGGTATGACTGGAACTGCAGATACTGAAGCTCAAGAATTCAGCCAAATTTATAACCTAGAAACAATTATTATCCCTCCTCACCGCCCCACAGTAAGAATAGATCAAGGAGATAAAATATACCGTACCAATTTAGAAAGATATGATGCTGTAATTGACGATATTAAAAATTGTCATGCAAAATCTCAACCTGTTTTGGTAGGAACTACTTCAATTGAAAATTCTGAATTTATTTCGAAGATTCTAAATAAAGAGAAATTAGAACATCAAGTATTAAACGCCAAACAACATGAAAAAGAAGCACATATAATTACTCAAGCAGGTCAACCTGGAATGATAACAATAGCAACAAATATGGCTGGTCGAGGAACAGATATTGTTCTGGGAGGGAATATTGAACCTGAGATTGAAAAACTGGATAAGGTAAAACATAAGGAAAAAATTGCTCAAATACAAAGCAGTTGGAAAAAAAGGCATCAAGAGGTTATTAATGCCGGAGGTCTTCATATTATTGGTACAGAAAGACATGAGTCGAGAAGGATTGATAATCAATTAAGAGGAAGATCTGGACGCCAAGGTGATCCTGGATCAAGTGCCTTTTATTTGTCGTTGGACGATTCTTTATTAAGACTTTTTGGTGGCGATCGTGTAGCTTCGATTATGGATAAACTTAAGCTTCCAGAAGGTGAGGCAATCGAACATTCAATGGTTACAAGGTCTGTAGAAAGCGCTCAAAGAAAAGTTGAAGCTAGAAATTTTGATAGCAGAAAACAGTTACTTGAATTTGATGATGTTCCAAACAATCAAAGAAAAGTTATATACGAACAAAGAAATGACATTATAGATAGTTCTGATATTCAGCAAAGTGTTAATCAGATAAGAGAAGATGTTGTGACTGAGACAGTATATGAATATATACCGCTAGAAAGTATAGAGGAAATGTGGGATATCAAGGCATTAGAAAAAAGGCTCAATGCTGATTATGCAGTAAAAGTTAAAATAAATTCATGGCTAAAAAAAGAGCCAAATATAGCAATTGAAGAAATAGCCAATAGGATTAAAGAGGAAGCTAATAAAAATTATAGGTTAAAAGAGAAGCAAGCTGGTGAAGGGGTTATGCATCATTTTGAAAGGTCAGTTATCTTACAAATAATAGATCAAAATTGGCGAGCACATTTGTCTTCATTAGATCAATTAAGGCAGGGAATAGGCTTAAGAGCTTATGGGAATAAAGATCCGAAACAAGAGTTTAAAAAGGAAGCTTTTTCATTATTCGAGCAATTATTAGAAAAAATTAAGTTTGAGATAACAAGAGTCTTAATGCTCGTTCAGGTTCAAAATGAAGAGCAAGCAAATGCTATAGACAAGAAAAACGAAGCTAAATTAAAAGCAGCTCAATCAGAAGACAGTGAGCCAAAAAAAGTCTCACGTAATGATCCGTGTCCTTGCGGAAGTAAAAAGAAATATAAACATTGTCATGGGGCTCTAGTATGATTGAAAAAGAGCAGAATAATGATTTATCTCCTTGTATTGGAGTTTGTCAATATAATGATGAGAATTTATGTAGTGGTTGTTTTAGGACTTCAGAAGAAATTTCTAAATGGTTCGATATGACGATAGATGAAAGAAAAAAAGTTATTGATTTATTACCGTCTAGAATGGAAGATATATTTTAGTATGAAAGAGGCTTGCTTTTGTATTCACACAATTCTTTAATTACACATTTAAGACAATCAGGCTTCCTTGCTTTACAAACATACCTCCCATGAATTATTAATAAATGATGTGCATCAACTAAAAATTCATTTGGAATCAGTTTTGTAAGTTTTAATTCTACAGCTAAGGGTGTTTTACCGGAGGCTAATTTTATTCTATTTGATAACCTAAAAATATGAGTATCAACTGCAATAACCGGTTTCTTAAAAATAGTATTTAATATGACATTTGCAGTTTTTCTGCCGACACCGGGTAGATCCTCAAGATTTTCTCTTTCACTTGGTATTTCTCCTAGGTATTTTTGCTTAATAATTTCACTGGTTTTCTTAATATTTTTAGCTTTATTATGAAATAAGCCTATATTTTTAATTAAAGACTCTATTTTAGAAGTTGATAGCAGGCTTATTTTTTCAGCAGTATTTGCTATTTTAAATAATTCGATAGTCGCTTTATTCACTGAAATATCTGTGGCTTGAGCTGACAAAATTACAGCTATTAAGAGTTCGAAAGGACTGTTATATAAAAGTTCAGTAGAAGGGTTTGGATTATTTTCTTTAAGAAGAGAGAAGATTTTTCTTCTTTTTTCAATATTCATTTTTATTTTTTTTGGTCTATCCAGTTAACTAAAGCTATTAGCATTGCAAGTCCTAAAAAAGCACCTGGAGGAAGAACAGCTAAAAGAAATCCACTATATTGATCAAAGAAATTTATACCAACCCCACTTAAAGTTTGCCCAAAAACTAAGTCAAAACCTGAAAATAAAGTACCTTGACCTAAAAATTCTCTCATACCTCCTAAAATTATTAAAACAAAACATAACCCTAAGCCCATAAATAAACCGTCATAAAAAGATGGAAGGGTAGGGTTCTTCGAAGCAAAAGATTCAACCCTTGCCAATACAATACAATTTGTTACTATGAGTGGGATAAAAATTCCAAGTGCCTTATATAAGGGCTCAGCAAATGCATGAATAGTTAAATCAACTATAGTTACTAAAGCTGCAATTACTAGAATAAATATAGGAACTCTTACTTCATCAGGAACAAATTTTCGAATTGGTGAGATTGAGCTATTAGCGATAACCATGACAAACATTGTTGCTATACCAAGACTTAAGCCATTCACTACACTAGTAGTAATTGCAAGTGTTGGGCACAAGCCCAATAATTGAATTGTTCCAGGATTTTGTTTCCATAATCCGTCATTGATTGCTTCTTTAAACATCGATACCCATTTCTAATTTATTTTCTTTAAAAAAATTAAGTGATTCTTTTATTGCCTTAACTACAGCCCTTGCAGTAATGGTGGCACCTGCAACATAATCAAACTTACCTTGATCTTTTTGAACAGCCCATTCTATTTTAGTAGTATTTTCTAATGATGAATAAGTAAAGATATTGATCCAATCACTTTTTATAATATCAATATAATCACCAAGTCCTGGTGTTTCCTGATGTTTAACAACTCTTGTTCCTAATATATAGCCTTTTATATCAATTCCAACTAAAATTTTTATCTCACCACTATAACCGTCAGGGGCTCTTGTTTCTAATATAACTGCAGCTACTTTATTATTTTTTTTTGCAATATAACCCTTTATAGTTTTTTTATTTTTTAATTTTTTATTCGGTTTAATTTCAATAAAACTATTTATTAAATCGTTATTATATAGATCCTTAGAAATAACTTGTAATAACAATCTTTCTTTTGCTGCAGCTTCACTTTTTAAGATAACAGGATTAGTTTGAGTATAAATAAACTGAAGTATTGTTGAAAAAAAAACTCCAAAGATTATCATAACAAGAACAGTCCGACCTACTATCTTATTTTTTTTTATAAAATTATTCATGCCCAAATACTTTAGGTTGCGTTAACGAATCAATTAAAGGGACACATATATTCATGAATATAACAGCGAATGCAATACCTTCAGGATAACCCCCAAAAACTCTAATTAAATAAACTAGTAGCGCAACTCCAAAAGCAAAGAATAATTTCCCTTTTGGAGTTGTAGGCCCACTTACTGGGTCAGTAATAATAAAGAATGCACATAATAAAGTCCCCCCACTTACGAGATGGGTAAATGGAGACAGATAACGATTAGGATCGATTAACCAGAATATAGATGAGATTAAAATAAGGCTGAGTATAAAAGTAATAGGTAAATGCCAAGTAATTATTTTTTTAGTCCACATGAAGATACCCCCTATTAAAAAGCAAGTACTAATAATAATAGAGGTATTAAAATAAGAATTAAGAGGCATACCTTCTGTAAAATTTAATTCATAAGGCTTACCCAAAAATATTTGAGTTTTAATATAATCAAGAGGAGTTGCACTAGAGACACTATCAATTAAGTTTTTTGTACCGTAAAAAAATACTTCAAATTGTTGAGCTATATTAAAGTCTAGCAAATGAGAGGCTGGTAATGGCCATTTAGTCATAGTAGCTGGAAAGGATATAAGAAGAACTGCGTATCCAACCATTGCAGGGTTAAATAAATTAGACCCTAAGCCACCATACATATGTTTTGCTACAATTATCGTAAAGAGGGTTCCTATAATGATAACCCACCAAGGTGCTATGGAGGGTATAGATAAGGCTAATAAACTTGCAGCTACTACAGCACTCCCATCAGTAATAAATAATTTGACAGGCAAGCCTCTTAGTTTAAGAACAAAGTATTCTGCTATTAAAGCAGTAATAATTGCAATAGTTAAATTTAAAAGTACACCAAGACCAAAGAGAAATATATAAGCGATTATTCCAGGTAAAAGCGCTAGCATTACTAAAAGCATAACAAAAGTAACACTTGGCGCTTTTTGAATAAAAGGGGATTGTTGACTAAACATTATTTAACTTTTTCATCAGTTTTAATACGATCCATTGCTGCTGCAATTTCCGCCCTCTTTTCTTCTATTAATTTTGACTTTTCTTTACTACTACTTTCCAATTTCCTTTTTGCATTTCTTTCGGCACGTTCTTTTTTCTCTCTTTCTAATCTTAAAATTCTAAAATCATTTCTTTCTCGAGCAATATCCGCTTCTTCTTTAGCAATATTATCCGCAATAATTTCACTTTTAGCATACCTATAAAATTGGACAAGTGGAATATTACTCGGACATACATAAGAACAGCAACCACATTCAATACAATCAAATAGATTATAGTTTTGAGCTTTTTCAAATTGATCTGATTTTGAGAACCAAAACAACTCTTGAGGTTGTAATTCTACCGGACATGCTTCTGCACATTTTGAGCATCTAATACAAGGAAGAGGCTCTTTTTTTTCTTCTATCATCTCTTGTTCGGCGCTTATTACACAATTCATTGTTTTGGTGACAGAAATATCAATAGAAGGTAATTTAAAGCCCATCATAGGCCCACCCATTATGAATACATTATTCTTATTTATTTGCCCACCTGATTTTTTGATAAGATTTTTTAGTGAGGTACCAAAAAGTACTTCATAATTTTTAGGCTTATGAAGATTTCCAGTAATTGTAACAATTCTACTTAACGAAGGCTCTCCAAAATTAATAAAGCGGTAAATTGCAACTATGGTTGCAACATTAAACATTTGAATACCATATTGAGCAGCCCTTTTTTGTTTTGGTATTTTCGTCCCGTTAATAAGATAAATCAATCTCTTCGCATCCCCACTGGGGTAAATAGTTGGAACTACCTTTGTCGATATTGAAGATTGATTTTCAATAAATAAATTTATTTTATTTAATGCTTCAGGCTTATTATCTTCAATTCCAATTATAGTTTTTTTGGCACCTAATAATTCTTGAACTAGTTTAATACCTTTGACTAAATCCTCACTTTTTTCTCGCATTAACATATCATCGCAAGTAATATATGGCTCACATTCAGCAGCATTAACTATTAATGTATCTATCTTATTACTTCGATTTAATCCTAATTTTAGATGGCTTGGAAATGCAGCACCTCCTAGACCAACAATTCCAGAGTTAAGTAATAATTTTATAGTTTGATCTAAGCCTATTTTTTTCCAATTAATTGGAGATTTCTTAATCCATTTATCCTTCATATCAGGTGAGATTACAACACAATAATCTGGTAACCCTGATGGGTGAGGAATAAGTAATTTTTCAATAGATTTAATTATGCCAGATGTTGGTGCATGAATTGCAGCTGAAACATTACCGTCTGCTTCAGCAATTAGTTGCCCTTTAAGAACGTAATCTCCAACACTAATTCTTATTTTTGGTATATTTCCTATATGTTGTCTTAAAGGTAGTATTAATTTTTTTGGTATATCAATCTTTTCGATTGGTACTGATGTTGAAATAGTTTTTTTGGTTTCAATATTAACCCCACCATTAAACTTGAATATATTATCTATTAAATTCAATGGGATACCTTTGATTTATTTGAGGGGATGCTATTAATATTGTAGACAGGATACTTCCATTTCCAGTTTTCTGTATCTTCCTTTATTTCAGGCATAGTAATGCAATCAACTGGACAAGGAGGAAGACATAATTCACATCCAGTACATTCTTTTTCAATGATTGTATGCATCTGTTTAGCTGCACCTAGAATTGCATCTACAGGACATGCTTGTATACATAGAGTGCAGCCAATACATGTATCCTCATCTATAAAAGCGACAGCTTTTGGTTTAGTCATGCCATGAGTCTCATTAAGAGGTTTATATTCAACCCCCATTAACTCTGCAAGTGCACGCACACCTGTTTCTCCACCTGGGGGACATTGGTTAATATCAGCTTCTCCTTTTGCAATTGCAGATGCATATGGCTTACAACCAGGGTAGCTGCATTGACCACATTGTGTTTGAGGTAAGATAGAGTCAATTTTTTCAACGATTGGATCACCTTCAACTTTAAATTTTACAGACGAAAAACCAAGAACTAGCCCAATAACTACAGTTAAGAATAATATTATTAATATTGCGGTTACCATTATCTATCTAGTCCAATAAAACCCATAAATGCCAAACTCATCAGTGCGGCAGTTATCATAGCAATCGCACTCCCTTTGAAAGGTTGGGGGATATGTGCACCTTCTAACCTTTCCCGTGTAGATGAGAAGAGAATAAGTACGAAAGAAAATCCAAGGGCACCGCCAAAACCAAAAATAGCTGATTCAAGGAGTGTGGCACTTGACTGCGCGTTCAATAAAGGAATACCTAAGACCGCACAATTGGTTGTTATCAAGGGGAGAAATATACCAAGCATTTTGTATAAAAAGGGAAAATTTTTTTCCATCAACATTTCCGTGAATTGAACAACGGCAGCTATAACTACAATAAAAGTTAATGTTCTTAGATAAACAAGGTCATTAGGTTCAAGAAGATAATGATTAATAGCCCAACTAGTCATTGAACCTATAGTTAAGACAAATGCAGTTGCTGCAGACATGCTAATAGATGTTTCAAGTTTCTTAGAAACGCCCATAAAAGGGCATAGACCAAGAATTTTAGTAAGTACTATATTATTAACTAGAACTGTACTAATTATGATCAAAAAATAATTATTTAGCATATTTTTAAATTATAGAGGATTAATATCTCCTAAGCCTGTATTTTAAGTATAAAATTATTGAAACTATAACAATAATTTTATATGATAAAAAAGAATAATAAATTATTTAATTATAATATTTAGTTATATGTATAAAAAATTAAAATTCTTATTGTTTCTAGTAGAATATAAATTATTTTTTCAACTATGGAATTAAATATGTTTCAAGGTAGTATCGTAGCATTAGTGACTCCAATGAACTCTGATGGTTCAATTGACGTGGGTAATTTTAAAAATTTACTTGATTTCCACATTGAAAATAAAACTGATGGTGTGGTTGTTTTGGGTACTACAGGAGAATGCCCAACAATTGATTTTGATGAACACACATTTTTAATAAAAGAAGCAGTATCACACATAAACGGAAGAATTCCAGTTATAGCTGGAACTGGAGCCAACTCAACTAAAGAAGCAGTTTTTTTAACTCAATCGGCAAAAGAAGCCGGTGCAGATGCGTGCTTGTTAGTAACACCTTATTACAATAAACCAAATCAAAAAGGCTTATTTGAACATTACAAAGCTATTAATGATGCAGTTGATATCCCTCAAATACTATATAACGTTCCACCCAGAACAGGTTGTGATATAGAAAATGATACTGTTATTATGCTAAGTCAACTTTCAAATATAATCGGAATAAAAGATGCAACTGGAGAATTAGCACGTATTGATTTTTTAAAAGGAAAAGTTAAAAGTAATTTCATATTTATTAGTGGAGATGATCTTTCTTTTTTAGAATTCATGGAAAGAGGCGGGTGTGGAGTGATTTCAGTAACAGCAAATGTTAAACCAGACTTAATGCATAATATTTGTCATACCATCTTGAGTGGCGATAAAGAAAAATCAAGAATAATTAATAATCAGTTAGCCAGTTTGCATAAAGCAATGTTTGTTGATTCCAACCCAATTCCTGTTAAGTGGCTTTTGAATTATTTAGGTTTAATTAATAAAGGTATAAGGCTACCATTAGTTGAACTTGACAAGAAATACCAAACTAATCTAATTGAAATATTTGAAGATATTAAATGAAAAATATTATCATATTTTTCTCCATCCTATGTTTAATATCATGTGCTGATATGGATATCTTAACAGATAATGAAATTGTAGATGCTATTACTCAGCCAGATTATGTAGCCTCATCAAGGGCTAAGAAGCTAGATGTTCCTCCTGATTTAAGCGATATGGAATCAAATGTTGAATATGGAGTTCCTGGAGAAGCTGTGTCATATAAAAATTATGAAGATGCAAAAAAAGTAGGTTACACAGAAGTTAAAGTACTTGAGAATCCCGAGGGGATGGAAATTGTTAAGTCAGGGAATTTAAGATGGTTAGTAGTTAATGAGGAGCCAGAAAAGTTGTGGCCACATCTAGAAACTTTTTGGCAAGAATTAGGTTTTGGTATTAAAGTCCTTAATAAACGTACAGGCGTTATGGAGACTGAATGGATAAAGTCATCAAAATTAAAATTTGAAAATAAAAAAGGTCTTGCAAGTAGATTTGATGCTTGGTTAGATGGTTTATCAAATCTTGCCGATAGAAGAAAATTTAGAACTCGAATTGAAAATGGGATAAATGAAAATACTTCAGAGATTTATATTTCACAAAGAAGTGTTGTTGGAATGGATGACGAAGCAAGAGAGAGAATTAAGAGAATGAAAGACGGGTCCTACTCAACAGATATATATAAAATCCAGGAATATATTCCAGATAGTGAGGAAGAGGCAAAAGAGATTACAGAAAAGCTTCAAACAGAAATGAATATGGATGAATATGAAATTAATGCTGAGATACTTAGGAGATTAATGACTAAGTTAGGAATGACAGATTTTGATGCAAAAAAAGTACTAGCAAATCCAAAAGAAAAGAAAAACGCAACACTTGTTGAAAATAACCGAGGAAATTATTTATTATTAAATGATCCATATGATCGATCTTGGAGGAGATTGTCATTAGCATTAGATATTATTGGTTTTATAACCGAAGATAAAAATAGATCTGAAGGTATTTTCTATGTTAAATATAAAGACTTAGAGCTTGATGGCCCAAAAAAGAGAAAAAAAGGGTTAATTGATAAATTAGCATTCTGGGAAGATGATGATGAAGAAGAAGAGCGAAGAAGAAAAGAGGATGAAGAAAATTTAAATAATTCAGGGGAAGTGAAAGTTATCGAAGATAAGTCATTAACCGAGGAAATAATGAGCTTATGGGGAGCAGGTGATGAAAAAGGACTTGGAAAAAATGAAAAAAGATACCGTATAAGAATTAAGAAAGATCAAAATGGCTCAAGAGTTTTTATGGATTATCCTAACGGTAAAATTAATAATACAAAAACAGCTAAGAGTATTTTAAATATTATTTACGAACATTTAAGGTAAAATTTTTATTGGTATTTCCCTTCTTAAAAAGAGTTAGACTTACGGTATGTATAATATAATTCGATTTTTTCTATTTCTTTTTAATCCCGAACTTGCTCATCATTTAGCCATGAAGTCGCTGAAGATAATTAATTTCTTTGGCCTATTAGATCTTTTAACTAAAAAAATTCAATGCAAGCCAAGAATGATTATGGGCTTGAAGTTTGATAATCCTGTTGGACTAGCAGCAGGACTTGATAAAAATGCTGAATACATTGATTGTTTATCTAAACTCGGATTTGGTTTTATTGAAGTAGGAACCTTAACTCCAAGACCTCAACCAGGAAATCCAAAGCCAAGATCGTTTAGACTGACAAATGAAGAGGCAATTATAAATAGATTTGGTTTTAATAATGATGGAATAGATAAAGCAATAGAAAATATTCAACATTCTCAATTTAAAGGTATTTTAGGTATCAATATCGGAAAGAATTTTGATACGCCAATTAATAAAGCTGTAGATGATTATCTTATATGCTTTCAAAAATCATATTTATTTGCTAGCTATATTGTTTTAAATGTTTCTTCCCCTAATACTAAAAACCTCCGCGACCTGCAGGAGTATAAAAATTTAGAAAATTTGTTAAAAATAATTAAAGAGGAACAAAAGAAACTCCATAAAAAACATAAGAAATACGTTCCTTTTTTACTTAAAATTTCTCCTGATAATACGAATTCACAACTGTCTTATATTTGTAAACTTCTAATTAAATATAATATTGACGGGGTAATAGCTACCAACACAACTATTTCTAGAAATGAAATTTTTAAATCTAAAAAAGGTCAGGAGTTAGGGGGGTTATCTGGTTTGCCATTGCGAGTAAGATCATTAAAAACATTAAAAATTTTAAAATCAGAGCTTAATGGAAGAATTCCAATTATTGGTGTTGGAGGTGTGATGTCAGGAGCAGATGGGAAACAAAAAATAGAAAATGGAGCAGAGCTAATTCAAATATATTCAGGTTTAATTTTTAAAGGACATAAATTAATTTATGAACTATGTAGTGACATTGGATAGTAAAGGAGTCAGACCATATTTATTCTCATATAGAAGATGTCCATATGCAATGAGAGCAAGAATGGCGCTTGTAGAATCAAATATCGAATTTGATATCTATGAAATATCTCTAAGAAATAAGCCTAGTGAGATGCTTAATATTAGTTCAAAAGGTACTGTTCCTGTTTTAAGAGTAAATACATTAGTTTTAGATGAAAGTTTAGAAATAATGAAATGGGCATATCAAAAAGGTGATTCTAATCAATTAGTTTTAGAGCCAGAAGAAAAAAAAATAGCTGACGAACTAATTTTATTAAATGATGGAAGATTTAAAGATGCTTTAGATTGTTATAAGTATTTTGAAAGATATCCGAAAAAAACAAAAGTAGAGCATCGGAAACTATGTTATTTTTTCTTAGAGATTTTAGAAAAAAGATTAAGTAATAAAGCTTTTTTAATTCACAATGAAAGATCGTACATAGATATATCTATTTTTCCTTTTATTAGACAATTTGTGAATGTTGATAAAACATGGTTTGATAACTCAGAGTATAGGAAAACAAGAGATTGGTTAGAATCACTTATTCAAAGTGATTTATTTAAGAAAGTTATGGTTAAACCTAAGCTGAGTTAAACAGATACCTTTTCTTTATTTTTAAAATTTAAAATAATTTTATCTGTTTTATCAATATCAATCTCAACTTCGCCACCGTTTACTAGTTTTCCAAATAAGAGCTGGTCAGCCAAAGATTTTCTGATTGTATCTTGAATTAATCTTGCCATAGGTCTTGCCCCCATTTGCGGATCAAATCCAGTTTTAGCTAGGTAATTTTTAAGTTTTTTTGTAAAAGTTGCGTCTACTTTTTTATCATGAAGCTGATTTTCTAATTGGATTAGGAATTTATCAACAACCTTTAGAATAATATTGTTATCTAAAGCACTAAACGATACGATAGCATCAAGTCTATTTCTGAACTCTGGCGAAAATATTTTATTTATTTCTATTTGCTCGTCACCAGTTTTTTTATTATGAGTAAAACCGAAATCTAATTTTGATAATGCTTCAGCTCCTGCATTTGTTGTCATAATAATAGTTACATTCCTAAAATCTATTTTTCTTCCATTACTGTCTGTAAGATTTCCATTATCCATTACTTGTAAAAGTATATTAAAAACATCAGGATGAGCTTTCTCAATTTCGTCTAATAATAAAACAGCATGGGGCGTTTTATTAATTTGCTCAGTTAATAAGCCACCATTATCATATCCGACATAACCTGGGGGAGCACCAATCAATTTTGATACTGAATGTCTTTCCATAAATTCGCTCATATCAATACGAATTAACTCAATACCAAGAGTGTAAGCTAATTGCTTAGCAACTTCGGTTTTTCCTACACCTGTGGGACCACTAAAAAGAAAGCTACCAATCGGTCTAGTTTCTGGGCCAAGACCACTTCTAGCCATTTTAATAGCTGAAGAAAGGGAGTTTATTGCTTTATCTTGACCAAAAATGACTGCTTTTAGATCACGCTCAAGTGTTTTAAGTGAATTTCGATCATCTTTATTAATATTTTTTTCTGGAATCCTTGCCACTTTAGAAATTACATCTTCTATTTCTTTAGTTCCAATCATTTTCTTTTTTTTATTTTTAGGGAGTATTCTTTGAGCAGCTCCAGCTTCATCAATAATATCAATAGCTTTATCTGGTAACTGTCTATCGTTAATAAATTTTGCAGAGAGTTCTGCTGCGCTAATGATTGCATCAGAAGTAAATTTTACATTATGATGCTCTTCGAAATGTGATTTTAAGCCTTTAAGAATAGCTATAGTTGTTTGCACGTCAGGCTCTTCAACATCAATTTTTTGAAATCTTCTAGTTAATGCATGGTCTTTTTCAAAGACCGACCTGTATTCTTGATAGGTTGTAGCACCAATACATTTTATTTGGCCGTTTGCTAGTGCAGGTTTAAGTAAGTTTGAGGCATCTAAGGTTCCACCACTTGCTGAACCAGCACCAATAATTGTATGAATTTCATCAATAAATAAGATCGAGTCTTTTTCTTCGTTGAGTTGTTTGAGAACTGTTTTAAGACGCTGTTCAAAGTCACCTCTGTATTTAGTCCCAGCAATTAATGCCCCTAAATCAAGCGAGTATATTGTTTTATCCTGAAGAACTTCAGGAATGTCTTTTTCAACAATCTTTTTTGCTAGCCCTTCAGCAATTGCAGTTTTACCAACACCAGCTTCACCAACTAGTAAAGGATTATTTTTTCTTCGCCTACACAATATTTGAACAACACGCTCAACTTCTGTTTCTCTACCAATTAAAGGATCTATTTTATTTTCACTGACTAATTTATTAAGATTAATTGTATAACTTTCTAAGCTTTTATTTGTTTTAACCTCAGCATTAGGCTCCTCCCCAGAAGGTTCTTTGTTATCAATTTCAGTTACCTTTGAAATCCCGTGAGCTATAAAGTTAACTACATCAAGTCTAGCAATATCCTGTTGATGGAGAAAATAAACAGCGTGAGAATCTTTCTCACCAAATATTGCAACTAATACATTTGCACCTGTAACTTCTTTTTTTCCAGAAGATTGGACATGGAGCATTGCTCTTTGAATGACTCTTTGAAATCCAAGAGTTGGTTGGGTATCTACATCATCACTTCCAGAAACAATAGGCGTATGTTCTTCAATATGGCCAGCTATGTCTGAACGTAATTTTTCAATTTTAACTCCACAAGCATTCAAAACTTCTGATGCTGATGGATTATCAAGCATAGCTAGTAAAAGATGTTCGACAGTAATTAACTCGTGCCTCTTTTGTCGAGCGTCCATAAATGCCATGTGAAGACTAACTTCTAATTCTTGTGCAATCATAAATTAAAC
>TARA_B110000003_G_scaffold67593_2_pt1 | contig 18164 bp, 14 predicted proteins | sample TARA_B110000003 | Tara Oceans TARA_B110000003 (sample SAMEA4396424) | marine metagenome | biome: Westerlies Biome; feature: [SRF] surface water layer (ENVO:00010504); material: water (ENVO:00002006), including particulate matter (ENVO:01000060) such as... | depth 5 m
TGGCCCAAGTGGCCCCCCCCCCAAACTCCACCACGCCAAACGGTTCGAGCAGAGATTTCAAATGCTCGCCATCGAGAAACAGCTCTTCCGGTGGGGTCCGTTGGACTTCGCCACTCAGTCGGTCGAAGTGCGCCTTTGCCCGCTCCATGGCTTTGTCCAATCCTGCAGCGCATCGCTTGGCATCTGCCATCCAGAGGACAGCGTCTTGGGGCAAAAACCCGAAGAACGGCTCATGGGCATCATGCAAGCTGGTGTTGCCCACGTTGGGCACGATGGTGGCTCGGGTCATCTTGGCCACACTGAGCTGGGAAGTGGGGTCAAACTTTCGGATCGAATCCACGTCGTCCCCAAAGAATTCGATGCGGTAGGGATGGTCAAAGCTGTAGGAAAAGATGTCGACGATGCCGCCCCTCATGCTGTACTGCCCGGGCTCGTAGACGAAGTCGACCTTTTCAAAATCATACGCCAGCAACACCTCATCGAGGAAGTCCATGGTGTAGGTCTCTCCCAAGGAAATCGTGAAGGTTTGGTCGCTGAGTTCTTTGCGCGTGATGACTTGCTCTGCCAGGGCCTCGGGAAAGGTCACCACCAAGAGTCCGTCTCTTCCGCCATTGATTTCGTTCAGGACCTCCGCCCTCATTGCGATGTTGGCATTCTCGACCGTGGCCTCTTCACCATATGGGACACGTGCCGACCTTGGGTAGAAGAGCACGGGACGTTGGTCCTCCAGAACGGATTGGAGGTCGTTCATGAAGTAGGCGGCTTGTTCCTTGTCGTCCAGGACAAACACATGGTGCCGCGGATGGGCTACCTCGTCTTCATGGGAAAGCATCCCTGCAATGGCCAAGGGAATGGCCGATCCCACCGCACCGTGCAATTCCACCTTGGCCCCTTCTCGCCGCAGTGCCTCGCGCAGCTTGGCGGCCCGAGGGTCGCGGGCATAGAATTGGAGGAGATCGTCTGGGCGCATGGGCGCCGCAAAGTTAGGGGATGGGCGCAGGTGTCACACCCGTGGCAAAGGCATTCCGCTCGTGCCCATCGCGTCTCGGCCACCGGCAGGCCTCAAGGGCTTCTACGAGGTGCCTGTTGCCGATGTAAAACGGGCTGCGTTCGTGCAGGGACTGAGGCTGTTTGTCCATGATACGGACGCTATTGTCCACCGCCTTGCCTCCTGCCTCCTCAGCAATCCAAGCCAAAGGGGCACATTCATACAGAAGGCGAAGCTTTCCCTGGGGTTGGTCGATGGTCGATGGGTACAAATAGATGCCGCCGTGCAAGAGGTTGCGGTGAAAGTCGGCCACCAGAGAACCAATGTAGCGCCCCCTGAACCCCGCATCTGCCGCATCGCGGCACCCGTCGATAAAATCTTGTGTAGGCCGATCGCTGCGCGCCTTGACCGCATCGTTGATGCTGTAGGTGCTGCCTTTGGAAGGAAAGGCCATTGACGGATGGGAGAGAAAGAATTCTCCGACGGCAGGGTCTAGGGTGAAGCCATTCACGCCCGTGCCCGTCGTGTACACCAGCATGGTGCTGGAACCATAGAGCACGTAGCCCGCAGCGACTTGCGACGTTCCTGGTTGAAGAAAGTCTTTTTCTGTCAGAGGCTCGCCCATGGGGGTCAGCCGTCGCACGATGCTGAAGATGGTGCCAATGCTCACATTGACGTCGATGTTGGACGACCCGTCCAAGGGGTCAATCAAGACGATGTACTTGCCTTGACGGCCCTCACCATCTTCTCCACAACGGACAAAGTTCTCCTGTTCTTCCGACCCGATGCCACAAACGCTCTTGCCTGAAGATAGGATGCGCATGAAGGTTTCGTCCGCAAAGACGTCCAATTTTTGTTGGCGTTCGTCTTGGATGTTGGTGGCTCCTGTGGCCCCAAGGATGGATGTCAAACCCGCACGGTTGACCTGTTGATTGACGATTTTGGCGGCAACGCCCAAGTCGGTCAACAGCCGTGTAAGCTGGCCCGAGACAAACGGAAAGTCCGCCTGCCGGTCCATGATGAATTCTCCAAATGTGGGGGCCTTGGTCATTTCAAGTGCCATTGTGACCAAAAGTAGAGGGTTCCGCTCCACTCTCCTTCAGAAGGCAGGAAGAAACTTTTCAGGCGGCGCGACAATTGTCACGATGGTCCCTGGAGGGCGGCCGCCAGTTCATGGAATTCACGAACCGACAATTGCTCCGCCCGTTTGGCCAAGAACGCCTCAGGAATCTGATTCTCTTCAAAACCTGCGCTCTTGAGCGCATTCCGAAGTGTCTTTCGCCGTTGGTTGAAGGCCCCTTTGACCACCCTTTTGAAGTGGGCATAGGACATGCCATGGGGGAGCTCTGCCATGGAGTTGCGTACGAGCCGGATCACCCCACTCTTCACTTTGGGCGGAGGGTCGAATGCCTGTTCGTGGACGGTGAAGAGGTATTCGATGTCGTAGTAGGACTGAAGCAAAACACTGAGGATGCCGTACGTTTTGGAACCGGGCCCCTCGGCCACCCGCTCTGCGACTTCCTTTTGGAACATCCCTACGCACTCAGGAACCCTGTCCCTCCATTCCAAAACGCGGAAAAGAATCTGGGAGCTGATGTTGTAGGGGAAATTGCCGGCGACCACAAACGGTGCGCCGTCCGGGTAGGCTTCATTGGGGTCCCAACGAAGCAAGTCGACCCCAAAGATCTGGTCAGCTGAGAGCACTCCCTCCGAAGTGAGGTAGCCCACGGATTCCTCGTCGAGCTCGACCGCCCTCAACGTCAAGTCGCCACGCTTCAGCAATGGCTTGGTGAGGGCACCTGTGCCAGGCCCGACCTCTAAGACATCTGTGCAGCCATTGTGCTTGGTGATGGCTTGCGCGATGCGACGGGCAACATTGAGATCGCGCAGAAAATGCTGCCCGAGGTGCTTCTTCGCCCGGACCTTCATCCTTCGTTCTTGGGGTCCATCTTCTTGGTGGGGTGTCCCTCTGCGATCAGCGGAAGGACGGTGCGAAAAGCGACGGCATGGGACCCCCACTTGGTCTGGTGGCTTGCTTGGAGGGCGGGGGCATGCTCCTTTTGGTAGGTCTCCAAGGACTGGGCATCTCTTGCCATGTACTGCACCGCGAAGGTGATCCCTCCTTCTGCATCGCCTTGCACATGGCAGAGTCGGAAGTCCCTAAAGTGACCTGTGGCCAAAACTTCGGGAATGTGTTCTTCCATCATGTACTTGACCCAGTCGTTGGCATGTTCTTGGGAAACACTGACGGTGACGTTGTAGAGAACCATGGTTTGGGAATTATTCAAGTTGGTCGCCCCGAAGTTCGCGGAATCGTTTTCTGGATTCGACGGCATACAGGGACCCTGGAAAATCAAAGAGCAGTTGCTCATAAAGGCCCAGGGCAGTCTCGGGGTCGAGGAGCGTGTGATGGGTCAAGTGCGCAAGTTGGAACAACGCGTCGTCCCCAGTGATGTCGTCAAAGTGCAGGTCGACGACCTCGTGGTAAATCGCCATGGCGGTGTCCAAGCGGCCTTGCTCCAAAAACATGTCGGCAGACATCATCATCGACTCGTCCTCCAATGCGTGCCCAGGGTGGGCTTCTCCCAAGGAGTCGAGTGTGGCGCGTGCATCGTCGAATTGACGCTGCATGCGCAAGAGGTCCGCACGTGCGAACATCTCCATGGGTTCCGTGAGGGTATCGAGGTTGAAGTTGTCGGTGATGAGAAGACTCAATTCAATGGCATCGTTGGAGATGAGCTTGGAGGTGGAGGCTTTCAGCGCATTGAGCTGATTTTGGGCCCAATTGAAGTCCCCACCAAAGTAGCTTACCCTGGCATTGCGAAACTTCGCTTCGTGCCCCAATGCTTCGTTTTTGAAATCAAGCACCACCTGGGAGAACAACAGGGAGGCATCCCAGATCAAGCCTTCAAACACGTAGATGTCCCCCAAGGTCAACTTGCATGCGGCGGCAACGCGTTCGTTCAAGTCGTTTTGTGCCAGGAGACTTTCCAAGTCCGCAATGGCTTCTTTTCCTCGCGCCAGGTAAAAGGCCAAGAGATGTGCCCTGTCCTTGACCATCATGGCCGTCTCTGAACGCACACCCAGGTCGGTCAAACTCGAAGCATACTCTTGGGCCAAGGACGCCATGGCCTCCAAGTCGGCGGGCACTTGTTGCATGAGTTCGTCGAAACGGACTTGCAGGACTTCATTGCGCGCGGTGAAGAAGTAGGGATTGTCAGGACCTTTTCCTGCGACATAGCCATAGCAACGAAGTGCGGTGTCGGCATCTCCATTGGCTTGGGCGGTGTGCCCCAACTCCATCAGCCGAGTGCCCTGTTCGCCCAGCCGAAGGTCCAGGGATTTGGCATGGACAAAGGATGAGGCAAAATCTTGGATTTGGTTGAAGTGCCACACCAGCAACTCGGGAAAGACGGTCTTGTCTGGGTACGCCTGAATGGCCCTGAGCAGTGCCACCCGCACGAGTTCTCTGTTGTCCTCCGTGGTGGTCAGCCGGAGGTTGCGGTTCATGCTGTTTTGGACGGTGCGCAAATAGTTGGGCCGCGTGTTCAACAAGGACATGTAAGCATCGAGCATGCCTGGGAAATCACCACGCATACCTTGCAAATTGGCCAATTCATAGTCAAAGCCTTTGGTGCCCAACTCTTCGGCACGCTCGTAGGTGGCCAAAGCCATGTCGAGCTCGTCCAACTTGACGAACGCGTTGGCCAGGGACACGGCCGCGGAGCGCCCGGGCTGCATGAGTTCGAGGGCCTCGACAAAGGCTTCCATCGCCTCTTCTTGTCTGTCGAACTGAAGGTACAGAGAGCCCAAATCCACCAAGGCTGTGGATTTGGAGTTTTTGTGGCGCCGTTTCAGGCGCGTCTTCACCAACTTTTCTGCCTCGATGAAGTCGTCCAACGCGAGAAGCGTACCGTAGTACATCTTGTAGACGGCGTTCGTTTTGTTCTTTTTCCAAATGGTCTCCAAGTAGAGACGCGCCTGAGGGTAGCTGCCTTCGTTGAAGTAAAACTCGGCCAATTCCAAGTCGGTTTGTGCGTGCGCTTGATCTGACGCAAAGAGCCCCATGCCTGCGAGAAAAAGGGCAAACAAAATGCGTTGAAATCCACGTGGTTCACGCATCGCCTTGGGCAATTTGTTGCGCCCACTCCGCGCGTTTGGCGAGGATGAGGCTGTCCATCTTGGCGAGGTTGCCTTGTTCAGTCTCCATGCCCAGACGGATGTACCTCTGGGTGTCGTCACAAGCTGATTTCCAGGCTTTGTATGCGTCGAGTTCCCGTCTTGCCTGGGTGTCAAAATACCCCTCGTCCATGGCTTGCCCCTGCCCATCGACCTTGGCACGGGTGCGGATGGCTTCGCTCAATCCCTCGAGTTGGGAGCGGCATACCTCTCCCTGCTTTTTCAAGAGGTCGACCTTTTGTGGTGTGCCTTTGAGGTAACGCTTGACACGCGCCCAATCGCCGATGAGTTGCCCATCTTCGAGTGAGAAGGTCAAACTGGAGTCCGCCATGAGCCAGTTCAAGTCTTTGAAGCGCGTGGCCACCCTTTTTTGAGAGGCCGCCAGGCTGTCGAGGTTCAGTCCATCTAGTGCGGAGAGGCCTTGGGCCACTTCTTGCGCGGCGTCGGCCAGCGCACCTCGGTGGGCACTGCCCGGGCCGCTGCATCCAGTCCCAGCCCACAAGAGACCAAGGACAGCGGTGCATATCGCCAAGCGCTGGATGCCGGAGGACATGGTCATGCGTCGATGCGGTCAAATCCCACGAAGGGGACCAAGGCTGCGGGGATGCGGATGCCTTGATGGTCTTGGTGGTTTTCCATAAGTGCGGCAAGAATGCGGGGAAGGGCCAGTGCCGATCCGTTGAGCGTATGCACCCATTTGTTCTTGCCATCGGCGTCCTTGAAGCGGCACTTCAGCCGGTTCGCTTGGAACGTCTCGAAGTTGGAGACAGAACTCACTTCCAACCAGCGCTCTTGCGCCGCAGACCAAACTTCAAAGTCGTAGGTCATGGCGGCCGTGAAGCCCATGTCGCCCCCACACAACCTCAAGATGCGGTAGGGCAGCTCAAGGCCTTCCAGCAGTCCCTTGACGTGCTCCACCATGGTGTCGAGGGTGCCGTAGCTTTCATCGGGATGCGTCACCTGCACAATTTCGACCTTGTCGAATTGGTGAAGGCGGTTCAACCCTCTGACGTCCTTGCCATAGCTGCCTGCTTCGCGACGGAAACATGGGGTGAAGCCACAGATTTTCTGAGGCAACTGGTCCGCAGACAGGACCACATCCCTGAAGATGTTGGTGAGGGGGACTTCCGCCGTGGGAATCATGTACAAGTCGTCCTCTGGCATGTGGTACATCTGCCCCTCTTTGTCGGGGAGTTGTCCTGTGCCAAAACCCGAATCCGCATTGATCATCAAGGGCGGAATGTACTCGGTGTATCCCGCGTCGTCCGCCCGGTCGAGGAAGAACCGAATCAGCCCCCGTTGGAGTTTGGCGCCTTTTCCCTTGTAGAAGGGGAAGCCCCCGCCGGTCACCTTGGCTCCCAAATCAAAATCGATCAGATCGAGCTCCTTGGCCAAATCCCAATGCGGCTTGGCGTCTCCTCCGGCAGGCGAAGGTTCCCCGTTCCGATACGTTTCGACGTTGTCTTCCGGGGTTTTTCCAGACGCCACAGGATTCGCTGGCGTGTTGGGCAACTGGACGAGCAAAGCGTGCATTTGGGCTTCCGCTTGGTCCATCGCCTCTTTGAGTTCGGCCGACTTCGCCTTGAGTCCTGCCGTGCGGTTTTTGATGGCTTCCGCTTCCTCTTTTTTGCCCTCCCGCATCAGGCCACCGATTTGTCGAGAAAGGGAGTTGCTTTCCGACAGGACATGGTCCAATTCTGTTTGCGCAGAGCGTCGCTCGGCGTCTTTGGACAGGACACCGTCGACCATGGCAGTGGCGTCGATGTGACGCTTGGCCAGGGCAGACAATACTTCGTCGCGGTGGTCTCGGAGGCTTTGGAGGGTCAACATGGCAGTCGGTCTGTTAGGTCCAAAAATAAGAACTCCCGACCTGTCAGGGCCGGGAGTTCACAAGCTTTGCGTAAGGTGTGCATCAAGCGTCTCCCGCGGGGACCACGGAGACAAACGAACGGTTGTTCGCTTTTTTTCGGAACTCCACGGTGCCGTCCACCAAGGCGAACAACGTGTGGTCTTTTCCAATGCCGACATTCACTCCAGGGTGGTGCTGCGTTCCACGCTGGCGAACAAGGATGTTGCCTGCGATGCAGTGTTGACCACCAAAAATTTTCACGCCCAACCGTTTGGACTGGGACTCACGTCCGTTCTTCGAACTCGCTGCCGCTTTTTTGTGTGCCATGGCTTATGGGGTTGAGGACCAAGAGGTCCTGTTTATTCTTCTGTCTTTTTGGCTGCAGGCTTCTTCGCTGCAGGTTTCTTTGCAGCGGGCTTCTTGGCCGCCGGCTTTTTTGCTGCGGGCTTCTTGGCCGCAGGCTTCTTGGCGGTGTCCGCTGCATCGGCCTTGGGTGCAGCCTCCTTCTTTGGAGCAGCCTTCTTGGCCGCCGCCTTTTTGATGTCCGTGATCTTGATCTCGGTCAATGACGCGCGGAAGCCGTTGAGCTTCCGGTAGCCTTTGCGGCGTTTCTTTTTGAAGACAAGGACCTTGTCTCCTTTCAGGTGCCGTTCTACGACGGCATGGACGGCCAGGCCGTCTATCGCGGGGGCGCCAACTGCGACGTCACCGTCTTTGTCTGTGAGGAGCACGCGGTCAAAAGTGACCTTTTTGCCCTCCTCCACATCAAGACGGTTGACGAACACCTGTTGGTCTTTCTCTACCTTATACTGGTGCCCTGCGATCTCTACGATTGCGTACATGAGGAATGATTTTTTTCCCACAAAGGGGCCGCAAAGATAGTGGGAAAGTCCCAAAAGCCCAAACGATGCCCCTATGATTTTGGAGCCGCCTTTCCTCCTCGGTTCACCAACCAAACCCCAGAAAGGACAACGAGTCCACCGACCAAATGCAGGAAGCTCAAAGGCTCGTGGTCCATCCAACCCCAAAAGGTGGCGAACAGGGGGATGATGTAGGTGACCGTGCTGGCAAAAAGGGCGTCGGTGCGCTGGATGATTCGGTTGAACGCAATGAGGGCCAACCCTGTGCCCACCACGGCGAGCACGACCACGGAAAGAAGGCCGCGCATGCCATCAGGATGGGAGAATGCCAAGTCCATGGCCGATGGGGACCAGCCGAGGAGCAAAGCAGGAAGGGCCATCAGACCCAAGGCGAAGGACGCCACGCCGGCGGGCGGGATGTGCCCCAGTTGGTGCCGAATCACATTGACGCTGACCCCATAGCAGGCCGTGGCCATGACCACCCGGGCTGCGCCCCAAAGCATGTCGGGCGCCACTTGGGTGCCAGGCTGGAAGGCGAGGATGAAGGCGCCGACCATGCCCACCAAAAGGCCCAACACTTGCAATCCCTTCACCTTGCTTCGGAAAAAGGCCACCCCTACGAGGAGGGTGAAAAGGGGCGTCAAAGCATTGAGCATGCCTGCAAGTGAGGATGGCACGAGCGTTTGGGCCGTGGTGAAGAGGTAGGCAGGCACCATGTTGCCTAGTCCCCCCACCACCAAAAGCCAGGGAATGGAAGCTCCCGTCAGGTGTGCGCGGTGCTTCCATGCAAAGGGCAACATCGCCACGCCGGCGATGGCGATCCGTCCCATGGCCACTTCGAGGGCAGGAAAAAGCGGTTGTCCTTGCGTGTCGAACAAGGCCAGCTTCATCAGGATGAAGGAGCTTCCCCAGATGAATCCGAGGACGAGTAGCGCGAGCCACATGGCTGCTTTGGCGGTCCCCATGAGTTGCAAAATTAGCACAACGCCGCACAAGGGGTGCGTTGGCCCACATATCTTTGACGCATGCGCATCGCTCTATCCTGTTCCGTTTTGGCCACGACCATGCTCCTCTCATGCGAGGGCAATGGCCCCCAAATGGCCCCCACTGTATTTGAAGAATCCCATGTGGAGGGGACGGTGGAAAAGGCGGTGGCCGAGATGATGGTGCAAGGCATGATGTGTGAGATTGGCTGCGTGTCGAAAGTCCGCAAGGAACTCCTCGAGGTGCCGGGTGTGGCGTCTGCAAGCATCGAATTCGAAAAGGACCGCGCGGTCAATGTGGCCAAGGTGGAATACGATGCGGATGTGGTGGATGCACAGGCCTTGGTGGCCAAGGTCACCGCCATTGGCGACGGAATGTACCCTGTGGAGAAGGTGGCTGTGACGCATTATGGCGCCGCAAAGTTCACGCCTTGAACGCATGAAAGGCTGGTTGCTCCCTTTGGCCAGATGGGCTTTTTGGTTGGCTTTTTTGGTGGTCCTAGCGGGAAGCGTGGTCCGAATGACGGGCAGCGGAATGGGGTGCCCGGATTGGCCCAAGTGCTTTGGTCTGCTCGTCCCTCCAACGGAGGTTGAACAGGTGACGTACCAAGAAGGGGAGACCTACGCGTCTGGCAGGATGCTCCTTGTGGACGATCGTTTTTGGGTGGCCCAAAAGGAGGTCATCGCAGGCGATTTTGAGGCCGAGAGGGAGAGAGGAGATTGGTCCTTGTACACCAAGCACGACTACCACATCTTCCATCCGTTGCATACTTGGGTGGAGTTCATCAACCGTTTGCTTGGTGCCTTGGCCGGTGTGCCTGCCCTGTTGCTCTTGATGGCCTCCGCGTGGGCGAGGGATTTGAAGACCACCGTGCTTGCTTTGGGGGCTGTTTTGGCCTTGGGTCTGGTGGCATGGCTTGGGAAGTTGGTGGTGGACGGCAACCTGTTGCCCCACAGCATCACCATCCACATGATGGGCGCTTTGGCAATCCTTGCCATCGACAGTGTGATCATCCAGCGCCTCAAAGGCGCCCGCGTGCGATGGCATCGTACGGCACGTTGGGGACTGTTCGTGGCTTTGGTGGTGACCTTGGTCCAAATCTTGACAGGAACAGAAGTCCGAGAAACCGTGGACGTGCTGTTGGCCGATGGTTTGGGAAGGCCAGACCTTGCGCATCAATTGGCATCCAGCCAAGTGCTTTACCTCGTGCACAGGTCAGGGTATTGGGTGGTGCTGCTGTCCCATTTGTTTTGGATGTGGCGGATGGGCCCCTTTGGGCAAGGCCATGTGCTTCGGGCCCGGAACGCGACCCTGGCACTGCTCGCCGCCCAAATGACGACAGGATTGTTGTTTGCCTTCGGGGCATTTCCTGCGTGGGCCCAGCCCGTTCATTTGGTCATGGGGGTAGGCTTGTTTTTGACCACCTGGGGCCTTTTCTGGCGAACCCGCGCTGCTTGACCCACCCATGGCCGCCATTGAAACCACCTCCATCCCCTTGGGCTTTTCGGCCCCGTCCTTTTGCCTTCCTGATGGGCGCAGCGGCGAAATGGTACGGTCGGAGGATTTGTTTGGTCAGCGGCCCACCCTGGTGGTCTTCATGTGCAACCATTGCCCTTTTGTGGTGCATGTGTTGCCTTCCTTGGTGGAGCTGGCAGCGACGTACAAGGAGCTGGGGGTGCAGACGGTGGCCATTTCCAGCAACGACACCGTTCGCTATCCCCAGGACGGTCTGGAGCACATGGCGGCGCTTGCTGGGTCCATGGACTTTTCTTTCCCATACCTCTACGACGCGTCCCAAGAGGTAGCCCGGGCGTACGATGCGGCCTGTACACCCGACTTCAGCATCTTCGATGCCCAAGGCCAATGCGTGTACCGTGGGCAGTTCGATGGGTCGCGGCCGGGCAATGAGGTGCCGGTGACAGGCAACGACGTGAGGCGGGTGTTGGACCTCCTCATAGCAGGTCAGCCTGTTCCTTCAGATGGCCAGCTGCCGTCCATTGGGTGCAACATCAAGTGGAAAGGGTAGGGAAGAGGCCCAACGAAAATGTCAAGCATGAAAAAGGCCTCCAACTTGGAGGCCTTTTTTCGTGGATGTCGGACTGGCAATCAACCGCTGCACATTTCGCAGTCGGGGCCGTTGTCGATGCTGCAGGCTTGCACTTGCTGCTCGTACGTCATCTCTTCGGGCTGGGTGCCCGCAGGAGCTGCTGCAGTGGCTGCAGTTTTGGTTGCAGCTTGTGCTTCTTGGGCCTCTGGAGCGGCCTGAAGGGCCTCTTCCTTGGATTGGTTCTTGTACTTCTTGTCCACCGTGAACTTGATCGCGTCGGTGGCGGCCTTGGTCCGGAGGTAGTACATGCCCGTCTTCAACCCTTTCTTCCATGCATAGAAGTGCATGGAGGTGAGCTTGGAGTTGGTGACGTTCTCCATGAAGATGTTGAGCGATTGGCTTTGGCAGATGTACGCACCGCGGTCCGCGGCCATCTCGAGGATTGCCTTCTGCGAAATCTCCCATGAAGTGCGGTACAGCACCTTCAGGTTCTCTGGAATTTCAGGGATGTTCTGGATGGATCCGTTGGCGGCAATCAGACGGTTCTTCATGTCGTCGTCCCACAAGCCGAGCTTGGTTAAGTCGCGCAAGAGGTGCTTGTTCACCACGATGAACTCCCCGGAAAGGGTGCGACGCGTGTAGATGTTGCTCGTGTAAGGCTCGAAGCATTCGTTGTTGCCCAAAATCTGTGCCGTTGATGCCGTGGGCATTGGCGCCACAAGCAAGGAGTTGCGCATGCCATGCTCCTTGATCTCGTCCTTGAGGATATCCCACTCCCAACGGTCAGAGGGTTGGACGTCCCACATGTCGAACTGGAGCTTGCCCTGGCTGGCAGGAGAGCCTTCGAAGGTTTCGTAGGCGCCTTCCTCCTTGGCCATGTCCTTGGACGCTGTGCAAGCGGCGTAGTACATCGTCTCGAAGACGTCCTTGTTCAATTGACGCGCCTCTTCGCTGTCGAAGGGGAACCGCATCAAGATGAACGCATCGGCCAAGCCCTGCACTCCTAGCCCAATGGGACGATGGCGCATGTTGGAGTTGCGTGCTTCGGGGATTGGGTAGTAGTTCCGGTCGATGACGCGGTTGAGGTTGCGCGTCACACGGTACGTGACCTCGAACAGCTTGTCGTGGTCAAACGTGCGGTCTTCCTTCACAAACTTGGGAATGGCGACCGACGCGAGGTTGCACACGGCTACTTCGTCCGGGGCGGTGTACTCGATGATCTCAGTGCAGAGGTTGGACGACCGGATGGTGCCCAAATTCTGTTGGTTGGACTTGCTGTTGGCGGCGTCCTTGTAGAGCATGTACGGAGTGCCGGTTTCCATTTGGCTTTCCAAGACTTTGAACCAAAGGTCTTGGGCCTTGATGGTCTTCCGTCCTTTGCCTTCCGACTCGTACTTGGTGTACAATGCCTCGAACTCTGGGCCCCAGGTGTCGGACAATCCGGGGCATTCGTTGGGGCACATCAGGGTCCAGTCGCCGTTCTCTTCCACACGCTTCATGAACAAGTCGGGCGTCCAGAGGGCGTAGAACAAATCCCGGGCGCGCTGCTCTTCCTTTCCGTGGTTCTTGCGAAGCTCCAGGAAGTCGAAGACGTCGGCATGCCATGGCTCGATGTAGATGGCAAAGGAACCTTTGCGCTTTCCGCCTCCTTGGTCCACGTAACGTGCAGTGTCGTTGAAGACGCGCAGCATCGGAACGATGCCGTTGGAGGTGCCGTTGGTTCCTTTGATGTAGGATCCTGTGGCGCGGATGTCGTGGATGGCCAAGCCGATGCCTCCAGCGTTTTGCGAGATTTTCGCACACTGCTGCAAGGTGTCGTAGATGCCGGTGATGCTGTCCTCCTTCATGGTGAGCAGGAAGCAGCTGGACATTTGAGGCTTTGGCGTTCCCGCATTGAAGAGGGTGGGCGTGGCGTGGGTGAACCAGCCTTCGCTCATCATGTTGTACGTCTCAATCGCACTGTCCATGTCGTCCTTGTGGATGCCGACGGCCACGCGCATGAGCATCTGCTGAGGACGTTCTGCAATCTCTCCCTGGATCTTCAGCAGGTACGAACGCTCCAACGTTTTGAACCCAAAGAAGTCGTAGCTGAAGTCCCGGTCGTAGATGATGCTGGAATCCAACAACTCAGAATTCTTTTGGATGATCTCCCAAACATCATCCGCAATCAAACTGGCGTTTTGGCCTGTGATGGGGTCCACGTATTCGTGCAGGTCCTTCATGCACTCGGTGAACGACTTTTTGGTGGCCTTGTGCAGGTTGCTCACCGCGATGCGGCTGGCAAGCTGGGCGTAGTCGGGGTGGGTTACCGCATTGGTGGCGGCCACTTCGGCTGCGAGGTTGTCCAACTCGGTCGTGGTGACCCCATCGTACACCCCCTCGATGACGCGCATGGCGATTTTGGTGGGGTCGACGGCATCGTGGAGGCCGTAACACAGCTTTTTGATTCGTGCTGTGATCTTGTCAAACTGGACCGGTTCGCGCCGGCCGTCGCGCTTCAATACAAACATGCGTAGTGGGGAGAGAGAGGTATAACGAGAGAGGGATGGGGTCAGAAGTCGGCGTCGAGGTTGAAGCTGTTGTCTTCTTCTGAAGATTGGTTGAGGACACCGGCCTTTTGGTATTCGCCGACCCGCTTCTCGAAGAAGTTGGTCTTGCCTTGGAGGCTGATCATGTCCATGAAGTCAAATGGGTTGGTCACATTGAAGATCTTTTCGTTGCCCAATTCCACCAAGAGGCGGTCGGCCACGAATTCAATGTACTGGCTCATCAAGGTGGCATTCATGCCAATCAGACGGACGGGCAATGCGTCGCACACAAACTCCTTTTCAATCTCCACCGCGTCGAGGATGATCTTCTCGATGGTCTTCTTGGGAAGCTTGTTGACGATGTGGTCGGTGTACAACATGCATGCGAAGTCGCAGTGCATGCCTTCGTCTCGGCTGATGAGCTCGTTGGAGAAACTCAGGCCGGGCATCAAGCCGCGCTTCTTGAGCCAAAAGATGGAACAGAAGCTGCCAGAGAAAAAGATGCCTTCCACCGCGGCAAAGGCCACAATGCGCTCCGCAAAGTTGCCATTGTCAATCCACTGAAGCGCCCAATTTGCTTTTTTCTTGACACAGTCCAAGGTTTCGATGGCATTGAAAAGCTTGTCCTTCTCTGCCTTGTCCTTGATGTAGGTGTCAATCAACAACGAGTAGGTCTCGCTGTGGATGTTTTCCATCATGATTTGGAAGCCGTAGAAGAACTTGGCTTCTGTATACTGCACCTCAGCCACAAAGTTCTCGGCGAGATTCTCATTCACAATGCCGTCTGAGGCTGCGAAGAAGGCGAGAATGTGTTTGACGAAGTAACGCTCGTCGTCGTTGAGCTTGTCGTTCCAATCGACGATGTCTGCAGCCAAATCGATTTCTTCGGCCGTCCAAAAGCTCGCCTCAGACTTCTTGTAGTAGTTCCAAATATCGTTGTGCTCGATGGGAAAAAGGACGAATCGGTTGGGGTTGTCTTCCAAGATAGGTTCTACCACAGATGTGTTTTCAGGCAGCACCTCCTCGATGGCCGTTTGTGGGTTGTCTACGAGTGCGTCTTTGGGAGTTTCGGTGGTATGGTCCATGGTCATGTGTGTGTTTCGTACGAGGTCTGAACGAATGTTCAGGGGAGAAGTCGGCCACGCTACGAGGTTGATTTCGCAGGCAAATTGGCCATTTGACTGATCAGGATGGGGGGGTGCTTGAGAGGTTCACGAAGGAACCCCCTTCAGCCCTCCAAAGAAACTTCGCAACCCCATTGCGGGGCAAATCGAATAGTTCACAATTGGACCGAGTTCTTAACAAATGCCATGCAACCATTGTGTAAGGGACTGATCAGCAGCCCTTAAGGTGCCGGCCGAAGGGGTGAAAATACCTTGATTGGGTGAGTGCGTTGTTGAAAATTGGCACGGTTTTTTCCACAACGAATTTTGGCCCTCGACAGGGTGCATCACGTTGTACTTTTGTGTCATGCTTGCAAAGCTTTTCAAGGCCTTCGTCGGGGACAAATCCGCCAAGGACATTCAAGAAGTTCAGCCCATCGTCGATCGGGTCAAGGAGTTGGAGCCGTCCGTCACAGGCTTGACGGCGGACGATTTGCGTGGGCGTTCGGATGCACTTCGCACGCGAATCCGCGACCATGTGGCCGGGGAACAAAAAGAAATTGAAAACCTCCAAGACCAAGCTGCTGCACTTCCGTTGAGCCAATTGGACCAAAAGGAAGCGCTCTTCGAACAGGTCGATGCCCTTCAACTCCAAATCAACGAGCGTTTGGAAGAGGTTTTGGAGGAAGTGATGCCTGAGGCGTTTGCCTTGGTCAAGGAGACGGCCCGTCGCTTTGCCGCAGAAGGCGAAGTGGAGGTGACCGCCACGGAGCTGGACAAGGAGATTGCGTCGAGCAGGGATGTGGTTCGGGTGGTCGGAGACAAGGCCTTTTGGTCCAAGTCGTGGACGGTGGCTGGCACGACAGTGTCTTGGGACATGATCCACTACGATGTGCAGTTGATTGGTGGGGTGGCCTTGCACCGGGGCAAGGTGGCAGAGATGCAAACGGGGGAGGGCAAGACTCTGGTGGCGACGCTTCCTGTGTTCTTGAATGCACTGGCCGGTCGGGGCGTGCACGTGGTGACGGTCAACGACTACTTGGCGCGTCGAGATGCGGAATGGATGGGTCCCTTGTACGAGTTCCATGGCTTGACCGTGGACTGCGTCGACAAGCACCAGCCCAACAGCGAGTCGCGCAGGGAAGCCTACAAGTGCGACGTCACGTTTGGCACCAATAACGAATTTGGATTCGACTACCTGAGGGACAACATGGCGAATCGGCCCGAGCAACTGGTGCAGCGCAAGCACCACTTTGCGATTGTGGACGAGGTGGACTCCGTGTTGGTGGACGAGGCGCGGACGCCTCTGATCATCAGCGGTCCGACCCCCAAAGGGGACGAGCATGAATTCGACGAGCTGAAGCCCAAGGTGGTGAGCATCGTCAAGGTGCAGCAGAAGGCGGCCCAAGGGTTTTTGTCTGACGCCAAGAAGTACCTCGTGGACGGGGCCTCCAGGCAGGACGTGGAAAAAGGTGGTTTGGCCTTGTTCCGCGCGTTCAGAGCTTTGCCCAAGAGCAAGCCCCTCATCAAGTTTTTGAGCCAAGACGGCATGCGCCAGCAGCTGCTCAAGACGGAAGGCTACTACCTCGCCGACAACCAACGCGAGATGCACAAGGCGGATGAGGAACTCTTCTTTGTGATCGACGAGAAGCAGAACCAAATCGAGTTGACGGAGAAAGGCATCGAATACCTCGTGGGCAACATGTCGGACGAGCATTTCTTCACCATGCCCGACCTGGCCACCGAGCTGGTGGGCATTGACAACGGCGAAGGAAGCGACGACCAAAAGCTTGAAAAGAAGCAACAACTCATGCAGGACTACGGCGTCAAGAGCGCCCGCATCCACAGCATGAATCAGTTGCTCAAGGCCTACACGTTGTTCGAGAAGGACATCGAGTACGTCTTGATGGAGAACAAGGTGAAAATTGTCGACGAGCAAACCGGCCGCATCATGGATGGCCGACGCTACAGCGACGGACTTCACCAAGCGATTGAGGCGAAGGAGGGCGTGAAGGTGGAGGCGGCCACGCAGACTTATGCCACTGTGACCCTGCAGAACTACTTCCGGATGTACCACAAGCTGGCCGGGATGACCGGAACGGCGGAGACGGAGGCCGGGGAGTTGTGGGAGATCTACGAGTTGGACGTCATGGTGATCCCCACCAACCGGCCCATTGCGCGTGCAGACAAGGACGACCTCGTCTACAAGACCAAGCGCGAAAAACTCAATGCGGTCATCGAAGACGTGGTGGAGTTGAGCAACCAGGGCCGTCCCGTCCTCGTGGGCACTACGACGGTCGAAATCAGCGAGCTGCTGTCGAAGATGCTTGGCATGCGCAGCATCAAGCACCAGGTCTTGAATGCGAAGATGCACCAGCGCGAGGCGGAAGTGGTCGCGGAGGCAGGCAAGCCCGGCACGGTGACCATCGCCACCAACATGGCCGGCCGAGGCACCGACATCAAGTTGTCCCAAGAAGTCAAGGACTCGGGGGGACTCGCCATTGTCGGTACGGAGCGGCACGACAGCCGCCGTGTCGACCGCCAGCTTCGCGGCCGTTCAGGCCGTCAAGGGGACCCAGGGTCCAGCCAATTCTACGTCAGTTTGGAGGATGACCTCATGCGGCTGTTTGGCTCCGAGCGCGTCAGCAAGATGATGGACCGCATGGGCCACCAAGAAGGGGAAGTCATCCAAGCAGGGATGATCACCAAGAGCATCGAGCGCGCCCAAAAGAAGGTCGAGGAAAACAACTTTGGCATCCGCAAGCGCTTGCTGGAGTACGACGACGTGATGAACGCCCAGCGCGAGGTCATTTACAAGCGCCGACGGAACGCCCTTTATGGCGACCGCATCCGGACGGACATCGCCAACATGTTCTACGAACTCGTGGAGGCCCATGTATTGTCCACGCACCCAGACAAAGACTTCGAAGGCTACCGCATGGCGTTGCTCGCGGACTTTGGCATCGAACCTCCTTTGGATGCCGAGGCCTTTGCCACCGGCAAGCCCGAGGACATTGCCCACCAAACCTACTTGCGCGCCGAAGAGTTGTACCAGGCCAAGCTCGCGGACCTCGCCCAGCGCGCCCATCCGGTCATCCAACGCGTCCACGACGACCCCAAGAACGATTACAAGAACATCTTGGTGCCGTTCAGCGACGGCCGCAAGACCCTCCAGATTGGGGCGGACATCGAACAGAGTGTGCTCACCGAGGGCAAAAGCGTGCTCGACACGGTGGAAAAGGCCGTTGTGCTCGCCATCATTGACCAGCACTGGAAGGAACACCTTCGCGACATGGACGACCTGCGCAGCAATGTGCAGCACGCGCGTTTTGAGCAGAAGGACCCGCTCCTCATCTACAAGTTTGAGTCGTACGAGCTGTTTCAGAAGTTGGTCCAAAAGGTGAACGCCCAGGTCGCATCCTTCTTGATGAAGTGCACCATCCCCACAGGCGCCGCCACCCAACCGCCACGCCAAGCGCCACGCCCCTCCTCTTCCCCCCGCGTGCAAACCCAAAAAGCAGGGGTGCAGAACACGGCGGAGCAGGGGTCAGCGGCGAGGGCCGCGGCCCAGCAAGGGGGCATGGCAGGCCGTCCTGGCGCCATCGCTCCGGGACGCATGCCGCAGC
>TARA_B110000003_G_scaffold109854_1_pt1 | contig 17981 bp, 17 predicted proteins | sample TARA_B110000003 | Tara Oceans TARA_B110000003 (sample SAMEA4396424) | marine metagenome | biome: Westerlies Biome; feature: [SRF] surface water layer (ENVO:00010504); material: water (ENVO:00002006), including particulate matter (ENVO:01000060) such as... | depth 5 m
CGACGGATTGTTCCAAGGAGCTGTACTAAGGAAATATACGTCATATTTCGGAGATTTTAGTAACTTTTCAACCGATTTAATTGCAGCATCAATAGGTTTTAAATGTCTAAAAATACCCGGGATGGTATCTGGGTCTTTATCATAGGGTGGCGAATGTCTTAAAGGGTGTGCGTGCATTGCAGATACAAAATCTGCAACAATACCATCAAGGTCTATAAATAAAATTTTTTTAATAATATTATCTTTATAATAATTGTCTTGATTCTTTAGCAAGATTCTCCAAAGCAATATTATTCCAATCAAAATTTCCAATGCCAAAAATAAAAATACTAATTTTTTTACCTTTTATTTCCAACTCATATTTAATTACTTCAGATTTTCTTGTTTTTGACACCTGATTTTTTGTTTTATATGGAATATTAAATGTTTTGTTTTCTAGCTTTTTTATTTCATGATTATTTTTATTAACATAAAATTTTCCAGCACTTTTATTTAAAAAAAACAAACCCTTAATTGCTTTTTGTCTTGAAATAAGCGTATTAAATTCTTGTAGTATTTTCCGATCAAAACCTTTTAAACTTTCCTTTTTTAAATCTTTTTCAAATGATTTTTGACTAATCCTCCAAATCGGGAAAAGATCCATGAATTGATATTTATCTATTCCTAAAGCTTCAACAAATATTTTATGTTTTTCAAAATGTTTATGGTATTCATGAGCTAATTTTTGAAGAAATAAAATGTCATCGTTATTATTTTTATCGCTAAGAAACTCATCATAGTTTTTTTGATCATTCAAATAATTATACCCATCAATTTTATTGACTATCCTTTCTGTTTTTTTTATAATATCATCTTTTGTTAATTTTAGTTTTTTAATAAGTAATTTATAATCATCTTCCTTCGCATTATTTAGTGCTTTACCCAATGCCACATATGAATTTGAGGGATTGATTCCTAAAACAAGATATTCTGTATCACCTTTCAATGTATCAAATGCCCATCTCATTCCTGGAAAAAATGTTTTTTTTGAATTAAAAGAATTATAAATTTCAGTAATATTTTTCTTGTAAATCTCCATATTGTAATTTTTCATTAAAATTCTTCGGGAAGTATACTTTTATCCCCTTCTTCAAAAACTAAATTTCCAGTAAAATAGTCTACACCATCATTTTTAATTTCTTCTTTTAGAATATCTCTTTTTTCAAAAGGAACTGCAGCTTCATAAAGCATATTTTCTTCAGACGCCTCATTAAGATACTTTTTGACAAACTCTAACCGCATATTGTATAGCGTTTCTGAAATTTCATTAGAATCATAGCCAAAATCCTCAAATGATTCGTATTTGTCTATCCATTCACCCTCTTCATCTGTAAATTCTTCGAAATCCCAAGGTGATCCGTTTGAACCTCTAACATTAGTTTTGATATCACAAAAGCAATAGGTATCAATAACCCCGTCTCCATCGTTATCTAAATGAAAAGAAAGAGTGTATTTGCCATTTGTTTGCGCAACAATAGAATTACAAATTTTATAGTCTTCACCGCTGTTTTCATTATTGAATGTTTTAATATAGACGTATGATTTCATAGATTTAGGTTTATAATTCTTGCATTACTTCTTTAAACAAATCTTCATCTACACTGAATCTTGAATCTGACATATAATCAACAATGTAATCTTCACAATCATCTTTATCATCTTCATTTATATCCAACATTTCACAACACATATTTAACAAAATTTCATCATCTTCATCAAAATTTACAATTGGACTAAGATCAATTTCTCCTATCCTTGTCACAACTAGAATAGGATCATTATCCCACCAATCAAAATCGTCTTGCTTCATATCCTCTATGGTGTATCCATATTCATCATCAGAAGGGTGTGAGTTTGTTAGAAACTCATGATATATTTCTCTTATAAACTCTTCAAATAAATGATAGTGGGTTAGAGTAATAAAATCATCAGAGTAAAAATTATCAAGCAAAGCATCATACATATTTTTAATCTCTGAGTTCTCTCTATTAACATTAAAGTCCTTAATAGTACATATAAGCTCTTGATTGCCTTTTCTAAGTTCAATATTAACGCTTAAATCTTGACTTGATGGTTTAGTCATTTTTGATTTTTCTGTATCTACTTTTTCAATTGAATTATCCTTCTCAACTATCTCAGATTGCTCCATTGAAACTTTATATTTCAATTTCTTAGCCAAGCTTAAAAATGCATCCATATTTTTAGAACCCCATTGGTTAGAAACCACTACTTCAACACCAAACTTAATTTTTAATGGTATTTTGGTGTTAAATCGCTTAGGGTCCTCCACTTTTGCCGCTTTTCTAATAAATCCCTTGCTTCCTTGAATTTCGTCTTTAAAAACAGCCGTAAGCTCATCAAAAGAAGGTTTATTCTTTTCCACATAATTTTTTACAATTTGAAAAACCAATTGCCTTTTGTTCAAGTTTTCTCCCAAACCTTTTACTGTGTATTTTGTATAATCTCTTGCCATTTTTATTTGTTTATTTAAGTTAATTGTAAAACCTCCGGTTTTTTTGCGCCAGAGTTATATTATTAATTTTTTAATGAGTACAATTTATAGATTTAAAAGCTTATATTTGATTCATAATTGGTTCATTAATAATATTTATTTTGATTGATATTTTAAAAAAGGAAATTGAAAAAAAAATTGGAAAAAAAGTAACCAATAGAGGAGATTGTGAATTGGTCTCCAATGTTATTTTAGAGACTCTTGAAGAAGAAATTAGTTATAGTACCATTAGACGATTATACGGGCTTGTTAATGAGACAAAACCAAATAACAAAACATTAGATACCTTATCCAAATTTGTAGGCTATAAAAATTATATTCATTTTTCTCAAAATTATAGTTACAAACAAAAAATTGATCTAACTGAAATTATTTACAAAACAGTTTCAGAAAACGATTCAGAAGAAATCATCAACCTTGTAAATAAAACAAAGAATAATTCTGAAGATTTTATAAGTATGATTATAATTTTAATACGTGAATTATGGCATAACGAAAATTATAATTTAATAAACAAAATATTCAGATTAAAAGCACTTAATTATAATTCGTTTTCCTATTATGAGGTGCTTAAACTAGGGAATTCTATTGGGTTATTAATTCGAAAAAAATCAAAAATAGAGCCCATTCTTTTAAATAATATTAATTTTTTAGAATGTGTATTTTTAATTTTTGTAGACTATTCAAGTTTGAATACATATTATGGGGATTCGCTAAAAATCATCAAAAAAAATAATTTTAAATATGATATTACTCTATTTTCATCAGCATTACTTGAATTTAGAAATTTTCTTAATAATAAAAACGTCAATAAAATAACTTTTAAGGCATCTAAAACAAATCATCTCCATCCAATTTTAAGTGGACGATTATTAAGCTTAAAGTTACTTAATGCAGATTCAAATAAAACTTTAGAGTTATTGAATACTCACCATACATCTCTTTTAATAAAAGGAAATATAATAAGCCATTATTATGAATTATTTACCACTTCGATTCTTCAAAAAAAAGTCGAGATCATGTCTTTTTTAATCACTAGAATTTCTTTAAAAATTGAATTTTATTATCAAAAAACACATTTAAATTCGTTCTATTTAATGTGCCTATTTTATTACAAATTAACGGGAGACATAGAAAATGAAACTAAATTTTTAAAATCTTTTAAACTAAGTGATTGCAGGGATAGTTATAAAGAATTTATAAGCCTAATACATCTTATTTATTTGTATAATAGTACAACAACTAGTGCTAATAAAAAGAAAATTAAAACCAGGTACCTAAACTTGAGTAAAGAACTTAATTACTCCTATTTCTCAGAAGATTTTTTACTTAAATATTTTGATTAAATCCTCCCCAAAATAGTTCGATTTCACTCCCCCTCTGCTCCACGATTAAAAACCTCATCATATTGACTTACAATAAGATGAGTTTTTTTTATGTTTAAATATGTACGATTATTGTACGACCAAACTGAAGAATAGTATTCTGACGAGTATTTAAAGTTAATTTAATAAAACAACTAATAAACTATATTTATATTTATATTTATATTTAAGGAATATTATGAAAAAGTTAAACCTCACCTTAATTTTTTTGTGTGTACTTCAATTAAGTTATGCTCAAGAAACCATACCCTCAACTGGTGGTAATGCATCAGGCACAGGAGGCGCCTCAAGCTATACTGTTGGTCAATTAGTGTATACAACTAACATATCAACTGCAGGTTCTGTTTCACAAGGAGTCCAGCAAGCATTTGAATTTCAAACTTTAAGTAACCCAGGTCTTTTAGCTGCTCAATTAACAGCAGTTACCTATCCAAATCCCACAACAGATTTTATTGTGTTGAAGATTACAGAAACCACATTAAAAAAACTACAATACACACTTTTTGATCTAAATGGTAAAACAATAGCCAGCAACCCAATCAGAACCTCTAGTACAGAGATTCCTATGAAGAATTTATCTGTAGGGATGTATCTATTAAAACTTACCAAAAAAAATAAGCCACTAAAAACTTTTAAAGTCATTAAAAAACAATAGTTATGAAAAACCTGTATCCATTACTAATTTTATTATTTCTAAGTCTGAGTACTTATGCTCAATCACCAGAGAAGATGAGTTATCAAGCCGTTGTTCGAGACGCAAACAATACACTTGTATCTAATCAAACTGTAGGGATGCAGATAAGTATCTTACAAAGTACCATAACAGGAACAGTGGTGTATACAGAAACACACTCGGTAGATACTAACATAAACGGATTGGTGAGTTTAGAGATCGGTAACGGAAGTAGCTCAGATGATTTTAGTACAATAGATTGGAGTGCAGGTCCTTACTTTATAAAAACTGAGACAGACCCAACAGGGGGCAGTAGCTATACCATAACAGGAACAAGTCAATTAATGAGTGTACCGTATGCAATGTATGCAAAGAGTTCTGGAAGTTCTTTACCAGGTCCCGAAGGTCCAGCAGGCTTCGACGGAAATTCATCTTCATGGAAATCATTAGGTACAGTTGGTTTACCTGGGTCTGGTGTGCAACCAGGTGAATTTGCTTTAGTTTATGACCCAGGTACATGGGCAAATGCCGGAAATACAACACATCAATTGCATATTTCAGTAAATGATGCCTCTGCTAATGACTTTAGTCAATGGTTTGAATCTGTTAGACCCTATGATATTGTCACAATAAGAAGTGCCACTAACAGTGCAGAAGCTCATAATTATGAAATTCTACCAGTCACCTCCATTACCGCTTCACCACCTTTTCAGAATAATGGGCCTTACACAGCTTTCTATGGAACAACGCCAAACTTTTTCAGCGCTCGATTAAGATTAATAAATGCTACATCTGTTCCCAACACAAATGGTGGTCCATTCGCGGCAGGTGATTTTTGCCACATCAGTTTCACAAAATCAGGAGTAGATGGTTCATGTAATGGTTTTGAAGGAGAATATGTAGGGATTGGAAGCTCTTTACCTGCATCAATTCCTCCTTCTTATGGAGCTATTATGTTTAATTCACCTTTTGTTGGCACTGTTTCTAAAATAATATTTTACCCCGAAGAAGTAAATCAAGAAAATCTAGAAGATTATTTTATGTCAATGAATAATTTTGGATATAATGGTAATAGAGGACTACTTACAATAGCCAATCCTCCTACTCCAACTTCTGATAGATATACACTTGTTTATAAAGTTGGCTCTACAACATTAATTCCTAATTCGTCAGGAACAGCAATTCAAGAAATTGTAGTCGAAGTCCAATTTGTTGGAGGTATTGCTAATCCTAATACAACAAATATACCATTTGTTAATGGTAGTGGTCTATGTCATAGTTTTTCTCCAACTGGCAACTCTGGCAAGGCGAAAGCCAAGCTTGTTACTACCCCCCAACCACCGGGCACAACAGTCCCGAACACAACTATCAATTACGGAGAAATTAACACTGTTTATTTTGATGTGTATAGAGGAAGTTTGGTATATCAATTCGATACTTCAGCTGGTTCCACATTATTTCTAGAATTAGTAGTTGATCCACCCGGTTCTAGCACTAATAGTACCACACAACCAAGACTTACAATTACTAATTCTGGACCTACTTATCCACAATAAAATAATATTAAGAAAAAACTATTAACTATATGGTTTTTTTGGAAGCTGTAGGTTTTAAAAAAATATATCACCAAGAATAATAATTTATTCTTGGTGATAATTTGTTCATAATGTAGTTTAATTATAAAACTTTTTTCTTAAAAATATTTAGAGAAGCTTGAAGGTTTGCAAAGAACTTAAAAATAGTTTGAGAAGCGCCTGATTAAGTTTTTCTATTGTAATTATATTTTATTAAATATTGGAACTAAAGTTTATGGTTTTACTCAAATCTTCCCCAAAATAGTTCGACTTCACTCCCCTCAGCTCCACTATAATAATACCAAAAAAATCCACTCAAAAGAGTGGATTTTTATGTGAAAACAATATTTAGTATTACTTTTCTGTTTGAGCTGCCATGTGTTCAGCAATTTGAGCTTGCATTCCACTAACATCCATCCAATCAGAGAACATAACTACTTTTCCATCTTTATTATAAGAAATAACAGCATACCATTTGTTGTTAATAGTTGCTCCAGATGCAGTATGAGTACCAGTCCAGGTTCCATAAACTCTAATACCATTTGGTTCAGATGTTTCCTCTCCAACTTCTGAATAATATGATCCACCCCAAAAGGCTCCCTTACTATCAATACCTCCATCTCCTGGAAGAAAAGTAAGGTTATCAAATTCGTCAAAATAGTTCTGAACTACAGAAAGCATTTCCTTTTTTCCAATCATCGTATTATTGTTCCAAACAGGAGGGCTCCATTGAACAGAGTCTGCCATGTAAGATGCTACTAATTCTAAATCTTCTGTTGCAAAACCTTTCACATGATGATCTAAAAAAGCTGTGTAATGACGTTTAAACGTTTCTTTATCTTCTTCTGATGTAGAAGAAGGTGGTGTTTGACATGCATTTAAAGAAAAAATGATTGCCGTAATTAAAAGTAAATTTTTCATGATTATTAATTTTTATAATTTGATAATAAATATATAATAAAATGTGTAATTCAATATCAATAAATCATTAAATAATTTTTTTCTAAAGAAGATATTTCTAGTATTAAATTCATCAAACTTCATTACTTTAGTTTATATTTAAAGAACTTAATTAGGCGTTTCCTCTTCCAAAGTATTATTCTTCAACATAATTTTTATTAAATTTGATTTTTTAAATATCATTTTTGATGAGAAAACACCTGTTGTTCTTATTTTTACTATGCTTTTCTTGTTCAAAAAATGAACTACAGATGAATGAACCTCCAACTATCAATATGTATTTTCCAAGCATAGATTCTGAGCAATGGGAGACAATTTCTACCGAAGAACTTAACTTGGATTCTTTTGCTATTGAAAATCTTTATGATTTTCTTCAAATAAACAATACCCGTGCTTTTATAGTTTTAAAAGAAGGTAGAATTATTTTAGAAAATTATTGGGGAAATAATATTCAAAATACTGCAACCTTTGATAAAAACTCGAATTGGTATTGGGCCTCTGCAGGGAAAACTCTAACTGCCTTTCTAATGGGGATTGCTCAAGAAAATGAGCTTTTATCTATTGAAGATAGTAGTACTAACTATCTCGGAAATGGATGGACAAGTCTAGATCAAAGTCAAGAAAGTTTAATAAAAATTAAACATCAACTGACCATGACAACTGGATTGAATTATCTAGTAGAAAACCTAAATTGTACAGATCCAAATTGCCTAACCTATAAAAATACCCCTGGGACAAACTGGTTTTATCACAACGCTACATACTCACTTTTAAAGGATGTCATCGAAAATGCATCCGAAACCTCATACAACGACTTTACCAATCAAAAAATAAAAATGAAAACAGGAATGGGTGGAAGTTGGATTCAATTAAATAACAGTAATACATACTACAGTACAGCCAGAGACATGGCTAGGTTTGGGTTGTTGATATTAAATGAAGGCGTATGGGATAACCAAGTGATTTTAAATGATCCAGATTATTTTTCAAATATGGTAAATACTTCTCAACAAATGAATCAATCCTATGGATACTTGTGGTGGCTTAATGGTAAAGATAGTTTGCTTCCCCCAGGTATAACGATTCCAATAGAGACTTCCTTGGCTTCCAACGCCCCAGAGGATTTAATTGCAGGGATGGGTAAAAATGGTCAATATCTTGATGTTATTCCTAGCCAAAATTTAGTAATAATTCGTATGGGTGAAGCTCCCGATAGTGATAATTTAGTTCCTATCAATTTCCACAATGAAATGTGGAATTATTTAAACGACGTTTTATTTTAACCCATTATTATGACAACAAAAAGACTTTTTTCTCTATTAATTTTTTCTGCTTTTATAACTGTAATCTCAGCTCAAGAATATATTAGTGAAACAATACAACATGATGGATTAACAAGAGAATATAGTATTTATATTCCTGAAAGTTACGATGGAACTGTAGATTTTCCATTATTATTCAATTTTCATGGAGGTAATGATGTTATTGCCAATTGGCAAATATCTTCCGATATGAGATCTCTGTCAGAAACTGCTAATTTCATACTTGTTTACCCCCAAGCACGACCTGACCCTAGTGATGGGAATTCTCTGAATTGGCTTCCTAAAACACCAGGAACTTTTGATGATGTGTTATTCATTAATGCATTGATAGATACTATCGTAAATGATTACCAAATAAATCAGAACAGAATCTATGCTTGCGGTTATTCGTTAGGAGGTGAGTTTTCTTATGAGCTTGCCTGTAAGCTAAATAACAGAATTGCAGCTATTGGTGCTGTAGCCAGAACGATGCAAGCTAATCCGGATAGTTATTGCGATCCAATTCATCCTACTGGTGTTCTAACAATATTAGGAACTGAAGACTTTACTTCTCCTTATAATGGACTAACATATGCCGGCATAGAATATTATCTTTCTGCAGCAGCAACCCATGATTATTGGTCAAGTTATAATAATTGTGTTACAACTGCAACCATGAATACGGTAAGCTCTAGTGTAGAACGATATACTTGGTCTACTCCGGAGGGATGTGCCTACGTAGAGGAATTAAAGGTCATAGGAGGTGGACATGATTGGCCTGGGAGTTTTGGGAATATGACTATTGATGCGAATACAGAGATTTGGCAATTTGTTTCAAAATATGATATCAATGGATTAATTGAATGTGAGACGGCTACAATAAATGATTATTTTAAAGAAAATTATAGAATTTATCCCAATCCTATAAATTCTCAGCTAACGATCCAGGTTAAGATAGCAGATGAAAAAGAATACAGAATATATTCAACTATTGGAAAACTTATGCTAAGCGGAAAACTTAATTCTAATATCAATACAATTGATCTAACATCACTACCACCTAGCGTTTACTATTTAAATATCGAAAATCACTCTTTAAAGCTGATAAGAAGATAATAAAATTTAAAAATGACAAAACCTGAAATTATTAATGTCCTTGAGCAAAAACATCAAACTCTTTATGAATGGCTTAAAAATCATCCAGATAACTTATGGGTAAAAGGCCCAAAGGGAAAATGGAATACTGGGGAGCATATTGTTCATTTGATTCAAAGTGAAAATACATTAAATAAAGCATTATCACTACCTAGATTTTTTCTTAAATATAAATTTGGAACTAATAATAGAGATAACCGTACTTATAATGAAATCGTTAAAAAATATCATGATAAACTAGCAGCCTATCCTGGAATAGTTGCTACTATATCTGAAAATATGCCATTAATAACGCTCACAAATAAAAATTCTTTTATCTCGAAATTAGAAAAAGGAAAAGTGAAACTTATAAAAAAGTTTCAAAAATGGTCTGAACAAGATATAGACACCTATCTACTTCCCCACCCTCTTATGGGAAGAATGACTCTTAGAGAAATAGTATTATGGACAGCATATCACACAGAACATCATTTCAAGATTTTGAAATCTAACTATTGATATGATAATAACTCTGAAATTAGAACTAATAGAAGATTAGGATCAAGTTATGATTTAAATTTCAACAAACTTAATAATATAAACAACCCTTGAACTCCTTCAAGAGTTATTTTTTTTTAAATATTCTGAGTATTTTTTGATTATTAATCCTATCCATAAAATTGAATAATATGTTCGTTTATGTACTATTTTTCATCGAGAGAATACTTTTAAAAATACTAACACAACTGGGTTGCATTAAATCAAATTATCACTAATTTTGCAATGCTAAAGAGCAATCGAAATTTATAGAATATGAATAATAATAAATTACCTGTGACTGTTTTAAGTGGATTCTTAGGTGCCGGAAAGACAACTTTACTGAATCACATTTTACATAATAAAGAAGGCCTAAAAGTGGCTGTTATTGTGAATGATATGAGTGAAGTGAATGTAGATGCCAACTTGGTTAAAAGTGAAAATATACTTTCTAGAACAGATGAAAAGCTAGTTGAAATGAGTAATGGATGTATTTGCTGTACTCTAAGAGAAGACTTGATGATTGAAGTAGAACGCTTGGCGAAAGAAAAACGTTTTGATTATCTTCTTATAGAGAGTACTGGTATTAGTGAACCTGTACCTGTTGCACAAACTTTCTCATTTGTTGATGAAGAAAATGGTATCGATCTTTCAAAATTTAGCTATGTTGATACCATGGTAACAGTAGTCGATGCTTTTAATTTTTTTAAGGATTTTGGGAGTCCAGAAAGACTTATAGATAGAAACATGACAGATATCGATGGTGATGATCGTACCATTGTTAATCTACTAACAGATCAAATAGAGTTTGCCAATATTATTATACTTAACAAAACAGATTTAGTTAGCAAAGAACATCTTGGTGTTTTAAAAGCAACCATTCAGAAACTCAACCCTTCGTCTAAAATTCTAGAATCAAGTTTTGGTAAAGTTTTACCAAAAGAAATTTTAAACACTGCGCTATTTGATTTTGAGGAAGCTGAACAAAGTGCAGGATGGATAGAAGAGTTAAATAAGGAGGAACATATACCTGAAACTGAAGAATACGGTATTAGCTCTTTTGTTTTTAGAAGTAAAAAACCTTTTGATCCACAACGGTTTTGGAATTATCTACAGCATAATTTTCCTAATACAATTATACGAAGCAAAGGTTTATTTTGGCTTGCATCAAGACCTGGACAAGCTTTAGTTTGGGGTCAGGCTGGAGGTTCTTTAAAAGCTGATAGTGCTGGAGTTTGGTGGAGTAGCATGCCTTTTGATAAACGTATTCGGAATTTAGTATTTCTAGAAAATCAAGATGAAATTGAAAGTGATTGGCATAAAGAATTTGGTGATAGAAAAAATGAAATTGTTTTTATTGGTCAAAATATAGATGAAAAACAAATAAGGGTAGATTTAAATTCTTGCCTTTCAACATTTGAAGAATTAACTACAGAAAAATGGAAAAACGGATATGACGATTACTGGCCAGTAGAGAAAGTATATGCAACTTAAATATTACGTAAATTTAATAATACCTACTTACATAGTAATTCTAAATTAACTATAATTGACAAAATTAAATGAAATGAAATACAGTAGAAGATCGTTTATTTCTTTTCTAGGAAAAGCAAGTCTGGGTTCAATTATTGTCCCTCCTTTTTTAATAAATTGTGGAAACACTACCACTCCAATAACTAAAGGAAACATCTCTAAAAAAACTATAGATAGATTAAAAAAAATACTTTTAGTAAGTATCAATCCTTCCGATCAAGATGACTTATTACTTACCAACGGATTAAATTATCATACCGTTATAAAATGGGGTGACAAGATTAACAATATCGATACTTTCGGATTCAATAACGATTTCACATGTTTTATTCCTCTTAATAAAAATAATCCTACTGATGGTTTACTATGGGTAAACCATGAATATATAAATCCCCTATTTGTTTCTGGATTTAATTACAGAGATACAAATGAAAAACCTACAAAACAACAAGTTGATAAAGAAATGTATAATGTTGGAGGAAGTATTATTAGAATTAAAGAAGAAAATGGAAAATGGAAAATCGTAAAAAATGATCCATTAAACAGACGAATTACCGCTAAAACCCCTATAAAATTAAATTGGGATTTCCCCATAAAAGAAAAAACAACTGTAATTGGGACACTTGCTAATTGTTCAGGTGGAATTACACCCTGGAATACTTTTTTAACTTGTGAGGAAAATTATGATGATTTTTATGGTGAAACGGTTTATGATGAAAACAATCAACCTCAACACCAACAAGGAGATTATTACAATTGGACAACATTTTACAACTACCCTCCTGAGCATTATGGTTGGGTTGTAGAAGTAAACCCTAGAGACGGAACATGTCAAAAACACGTAGCACTAGGTAGATTTGCTCACGAATGTTGTACCCTATATGAATTAGATGATAAACGTGTTGTAGCCTATTCAGGAGATGATGCCAATGATGAACATTTATATAAGTTTATCTCATCTAAACCAAGTTCTCTTAAAGAAGGAACTCTGTACGTTGCAGATACTATAAATGGCAAATGGTTAGCCTTAGATTGGGAGAATCAGCCAATTTTAAAAAGATATTTTGACAATCAAACTGAGGTATTAATAAGAGCTCGAGAAGCTTCAAAATTAATTGGGGCATCCCCCTTAAACCGTCCTGAAGATATTGAAATTGACCCCATAACAGGCAACATATTAATCTCTCTAACCAACAACAAACCTAAAAATGACTTTCATGGTTCTATTTTAAAAATAGAAGAAACTAATGGTGAATTTGATTCTTTAACTTTTAATGCCTCAACATATATTGCTGGTGGTGAAGAAAATGGATTTTCGTGTCCAGATAATTTAGCTTTTGATTTAGCAGGAAATCTTTGGATCACTTCAGATATTTCTGGGGACAGCATGAACAAAATTGACAATCAATACACTTCCTTTAAAAACAATTCATTATATGTTATACCTAGATACGGTAAAGATGCAGGAAAAGTAATTCGCATAGCTTCAGCTCCAAAAGATGCAGAACTTACTGGGCCTTGGTTTTCACCAGATGGCAAAACACTATTCTTAAGTGTTCAGCACCCTGGCGAACAAACAACAGATCTTCAAAATCCAACCAGTAAATGGCCTTTTGATGATGATAATATCCCTAAGCCGGCTGTTGTAGCAATAAGAGGTGATTTGATAGAAAAATTAAATATACTACATCAAATTAAAGAATAAACAAACAATTATTAGCATTATTACTCTCAAATTAATACTAATATTAACATGATTTTTTAAACCATGCAACGTATTTCATAATAGTGATTAAATAGTTAACAAAAGAACAGAAAAAAGGAATATTACTTGCTCACTAAAGAAGTGAGTCTTAAAAAAACCCTATTTTAGTCACTTCTATTTTTTAGTCCACTATATATGAAAACATCCTCTACAAAAACAAAGCATTGGTTCGAACGAATTCCACACGCAATAACGATGTTATTTGTGATTATTGTTTTTGTAACATTGTTATCTTATATTATTCCAGCAGGTGAATTTAAACGTATTTTAGTTGAAGGCAGAAATCGAGTAATTCCAGGTTCTTACAGTATTATTCCAAGTACCCCTATCAGTTTTTTAGATATGTTTAGAGCCATCCCTTTAGGTTTTAAAGCTGCTATCGAAGTAATGTTTGTGGTGTTTTCTGGAGGTATTATGTTTGGGGTCATGGAAGAAACCAAAGCAATTGAAAATGCTGTAGGTACTTTTGTTTACAAAATTGGGCAAGAAAAAAAATACTTAGCAGTTGTGATCATGACATTTATCTACGGAGCTTTGGGTGTTTTTGTTGGATATGAACACAATATTGCTTTAATACCTATTGCGGCTGTTGTAAGTTTAGCTCTTGGTGGTGATTTATTATTAGCAGCAGGCATATCTGTTGGTGCGGTAACTGTTGGTTTCGGACTTTCACCCATAAACCCGTATACTGTTGGAGTTGGTCATAAAATTGCTGAACTACCATTATTTTCTGGTGCTTTACTTCGTAGTCTTTTATGTTTCTCTGCCTTAATTTTTCTTTCGTATTACAATGTGCGATATTTAAAAAAGATTTCTAAAAACCCAGACAATAGTCTCGGAATAGGTTTAAATGAAGATGGCATTGTTTTATCTAAACCATTATCAGAATATACAATTTCAATAAATAATTGGTTAATAATAAGTGCTTTTCTGATAGGACTTGCAGCTATTTTATTTGGTGTTTTTAATTGGAATTGGTATATCAACGAAATATCTGCCATCTTTTTAATGGTTGCATTGGCAACAGGTGTAATGGCCGGGATGAAAGGAACAAGAATTAGTGAAACAGTATTAAAATCTGTTTCATATGTTGCTCCTGGTGCATTTATGGTAGGTTTTGCTACTACGATTAAAGTATTAATGGAAATGGGACATATTAGTGATACTATTTCTTTTCATTTATCTGAAGTTTTAAAAACATTACCCTTGTATTTATCTGCTGTAGGAATGTCGATTTCTCAAAGCATCATTAACTTTTTTATTCCCTCTGGAAGTGGACAAGCCTTAGCAACCTTGCCTGTTATGCTTCCGCTAGGAGAAGTAATTGGTCTTACACGACAAACAACTATCTTGGCATTTCAAATTGGTGATGGAATTTCTAACTTAATCAATCCAACACTTGGTGGATTAATTGCAATGCTTAGCATGTGCAGAGTCCCTTTAGATAAATGGTTACGATTTATTTTTCCTGTAGCAATAATCGTATTTTTACTGTCAGCAGTTACTTTAATTATAGCAGTAACAATTGGCTATCAATAATTATGAGTGTAGAAGATATTTTAGCAAAACTAGTTAGTTTTCCAGTTTTAGGTGGAGAGAGTAATCTTGAGATCCTCTTTTGGATAAAAAACTATATTGAACAATTTGGTATCGTAACTACCTTAGTTCCAAATGATGAAGGAACAAAAGCTTCTTTACACTGTAGGATTGGGCCAGCAGTTGATGGTGGTATTATATTGTCTGGGCACACAGATGTTGTTCCTGTACAAGGCCAGGCTTGGAAGACTGATCCATTTACTCTTGTAAAAAAAGAAGGTAAATTATATGCTAGGGGAAGTGCAGATATGAAAGGTTATATAGCTTGCTGTTTGGCTTCTTTACCAGCTTTCATAAAAGCTGATTTAAAAAAACCTATCTATTTTGCTTTTAGTTATGATGAAGAAATTGGTTGTTTAGCTGCAAAAGAACTCATAGATCATATTAAAAAAACCTATAAAGAAAATGCAAAATATGCCATTATTGGAGAGCCCTCGTCTTTAGAGCCTGTTATCGGAAAAAAAGGGGTTTGTTATGTCCAAACTGAAGTTAATGGCTCTGCTGGTCATAGTAGTGGAATTCATAAAGAGGTAAGTGCTATTCATGAAAGTACACGACTTATCTTGTGGTTAGAAAATAAAATGAACCAACTTTCTGTAACTAGACAAGATAAACGATTTGAACCTCCACATTCAACAATTCATATAGGTCAAATTAAAGGGGGTGTTGCTACAAATATTGTGGCAGATTATACACTTTTTGAATGGGACGTAAGAGTCATACCAAAAGATAATATTCAGACTATTTTTGATGAATTTTATGCGTTTTGTGAAGTACGAGAAAAAGAAGTGAGGAGACTGTTTCCTGATTTTAAAATAACAAATACATTATTGCACCCTCCAGTGCCTGCTTTAGATACGAAAGAAACAGATAGTATTGTTTCATTGACTCAAGAAATATCCGGACACAATACATGGAGAACTGTAGCTTATGCTGCAGAGGCTGGACAATTTCATGAAGCTGGCTATGAAAGTATTATTTGCGGACCAGGATCTATCGAACAAGCTCATCGTGCTAACGAATTTACCACACAAAAACAACTTGATAAATGTCTAGAAATGCTAGAAAAATTAATTATTAAATTTTCGTTTCAATAATACTTTTATTCAAATACTATTACATTTACAATAAAACAATAATGATTAACACTTATATAATAAATGGTATGACATGTGAAGGTTGTGTAGCCAAAGTAAAACAACTCCTTGAACAGCATTCAAACATATTATTAGCTGAAATAGTTCTTAAAAAAAAGACCGTTAAATTGACTATGGATAGAGTATTAGCATTAGATGAGTTGCAGAGACTTTTAAAAACACATAATAGATACACTATTACTTCTTCTAACTATTCAGATACAAAGCTAGGTGAAAGTCTTTTTACTATCTATAAACCGCTACTCCTTATTTTTTTATTCATTGCAACTACAACTTGTATTGCAGCGGTAGAGAATGGAAAAGTAGAGGTTATGAAGTGGATGCGATACTTTATGGCGGGATTTTTTATTGTGTTTTCATTCTTTAAATTTTTAAACCTCAAAGGTTTCGCAGATAGTTATGGAATGTATGATGTGCTCGCAAAAAAAGTAAAAGTGTACGGATTTATTTATCCGTTTATTGAGTTATTTTTAGGGCTTGCATTCCTGACACATTTTGAGCCTAAGGTTACTTATATTACAACCATATGTATTATGGGTTTTAGTAGTATTGGTGTCATAAAAAGCGTCTTAAATAAGAAGAAAATTCAATGTGCTTGCCTAGGAGCAGTTTTTAATTTACCCATGAGTAGAATAACTATTATAGAAAATTTGACGATGGTTTTAATGGCGTTATTTATGTTATGGAAAGCATAAAAATACTATCTGCCTCTGACCAATATTAATCTAAACATAGTTCACACCTTCCTTGAATTAAAAGTTGAGTGCTAGCTACTTCTCTATTAGAAATATTAGGAATACTAATCTCCATAGATAGGCAATCTACCTTGCCGCAAGTAATACATTGAAAATGGGGATGGATATCTGTATGTCCGTATTTTGAACATTCACTACATTTTGCATACCATTTAAGACCATTTTTACCAAGAAAAGAATGAAGTATCCCGTCATCTTCAAGTTTATCTAACAATCTATAAATTGTCGTTTTATTGAATTTATTATCAAGACGTTTAACTAATTCAATTGCCGAAATAGCATTTGAATTTTTTTTAAATTCTTTTAACAATGACTCTACAGCTTTTGTTTTTCTTAAAATACCCATCTAGATACAAATTTATACATCTTTATTGTAATAACAAATTGTATGGCTATATTTGCAACTAAGTTGCAAATAAATGAAATTAAGTATTCGAAAGCCAGATACCATTGGCGCCATAGCAAGTATCCTATGTCTTGTACACTGCATTATAACACCGATGCTGTTTGCAGTTCAGGGGTATATTGCAGCTAATCATAAATTTGTATCTACATGGTGGAAAAATTTAGATTTCTTATTTATAGCTGTTTCAGCTTATGCAATAAATCGTTCTGTAAAAAATTCATCTAAAAAAACTATGAGAGTTGCACTATGGATCTGCTGGTTTATATTATTTTTCTTAATAATAAATGAAAAATTAGAGTGGCTATCTTTAGATGAAGTCATAATATATGTTTCATCTTCAACTCTTGCAATTCTTCATATTTACAATCTAAAATATTGTCAATGCAAAACAGATGACTGTTGTAAATAACATTTACTAGCAAGACAAAATATACTGAAAAAAAATTAGCTAACAACTATTATATTTGTTTACAAATTAAGAGATGAAAATCATATGAAATAGGGTATAAAGATTTAATTCTAAAAAATAATATAGGAAAAATTAATTCTTCTTAATTTAATTTATGATAAGTTTGAAAGTCTATTATTTTTTTTATATTGCTTTATATTTAAATCAATTAGATAATAATTTAACAAGCTTTTACTATAAAAAAA
>TARA_B110000003_G_scaffold276168_1_pt1 | contig 17914 bp, 19 predicted proteins | sample TARA_B110000003 | Tara Oceans TARA_B110000003 (sample SAMEA4396424) | marine metagenome | biome: Westerlies Biome; feature: [SRF] surface water layer (ENVO:00010504); material: water (ENVO:00002006), including particulate matter (ENVO:01000060) such as... | depth 5 m
TGGATGTTTGGGCTGGTTAGTCTGGGAGAACCGTCTGAGTTGCTCTTTTAAAAAAGTCGATTTTTACATTGAGTTTATTGTATGACGATTGCGAAGAACAAAGAAGAGAAGGCTGACAACTCCAAATAAAAACACTCCCCCAAGAATTGCTCCCACTAGCCATCGCGACCAGCGTAGTGCCTCTAGATCTGCTCCAAACCATCCTTGGTCACCCCATAAAAGGACACGTCCGCGCATGCCCTGATCTGCTCCGATGCGAATGGATTTTCCCATATCTCTCCCGACCGAAGCTTCACCTAACCAAATTGTAACCTGATGTACCTGTCCTGGAGACATATTTCCCAAAGCTAAAGCCGTCATTCCAGTTGATGTTTTGATAATCTTGACCTTTTCACCGTTCACCTCAGCCAAAAGCGCACCGGGCACAGTCAGTGCTACATCCTTTACATCCGTTAAAGTTGAGATTTGTCCTATCACTGTTCGACGAAAGGCTCCAAGGTCTAGAACCGCTGAAAGTTCGGGTATATCGCGCATCATTGCCTTAACTACAACGACATTCATAAGGCGAGGCATAGCAAATTCCTTCATTTGCTTAATTACGTTGCGGTCAAGCGTCAAACGAATACCAAGGTCATCATCAATACGCTTATTCAATTTTTTAGCCATAAACTCCGCCACGAGGTTGGGTTCAATGCCAAAGCCATTTGGTACTGGGAAGTCCTGAACCACGAGCCTTGCTTCGAGAGGAGGCGCTCCAAGGCCCTTTGCGCTACCAGACAGAACAAACAAACTAAGACCCGCTGCAGAAATAATGCACACTGACAAAAATATGTTCCAAAACCGCACGATGTTCCTCCCAGATTTTACAAAATGATTACAGTAAACAAACATTGGAAAATTCAATGGATAGCATTGATAGGCTAATATTTTCAGCTGGCCATTTGCCTCTGTAAGCCATGGCAATTGTTCATTAGGATTATTAAAATAACAACCCGTCCATTTGGAGCTAGTAAATATCTAGGTTTGTTGAATTATCACCAAGGTTACTCTTCGCCACTAAAAATATATTTAATTACTTACACTCCTGGGTCTAGGAATAAGATATGCCCTAGTTAAGCTGAGTGCGCTTAATATCATGGCGGCTTAGACGGCGTGACGGGCACTGCTTCCGTACCAAAGGTCAGCATAGAGGCCTCAAAATCCGAAATCCGCTCTCCTACGGTTTGCCCGCCACCTGGTTGAGTTTCACTCATCTCAGCCTCAATTTCTGCTGCCAATTCCTCAGGCGTCGCCTCAGGCAGTTGATTTTCTGCATCAATCATACCTTGAATTTGCTCGCCATCAGAAATCATTCCCATTGCTTCACTAACCTTTAATTGTAATTCGTCAGAGTATGGCAGTTGGTAGGCGCGAGGTACACCCAACGGAAAATTATCCGAGTCTAGCCTTAGAAGCCACAAATAAACATGGCCTTTCTCGCCCAGAAGGGTATTAGGTTCAACCACCTCAGCCCAGAGGAGGCGAAAGCTGGAAGGTATTCTGCTGTCCGAGGGTAATCCTCGCAATTCGCCCACACCCCAAAAAGTCAGAGGAATAGCCGCCACCGTAGCCACCGTAGCCATAAGCTTTAGCACCCAATGGATGCGCACTAGCAACAACAAGTAAGTGAATAGGGCAGCCAATAACGCATAGGAAGCCGTTAGCGCAAGGATCACATATGTCATGCTCATGGTTGGTTCACCGTACGGCTTGTGCTCTGGCCCGTCGTAGCATCGATGAAGCCTGAGCCACTATTACTAGAATTGCCACCTTTGCCCCCACCGCGGCGCGTCAGTTCTACTAAGCTTTTTTGCCTATTGTTCAATTCAATAACATCCTCACCCTTAAGCGTAAATCGTAAAGCTGTTTGTTCATCACCAGTTCCGGTCAAGTTCAGCGTCTGGTAATAAATTACCTTTACCGTGGGATTGAGCTTTTCCACTTTCACAGTGACCGGCAGGGGTGCCGTCCCATTAGCTATATAATGAACTACGTTGACAACATATTCGCCATCCTCTAAGCCGCGAAAACTAATTATTTCCTGGTTCAAAGGGTTAATCACTTCTTTTCCGTTGAATAACATTACATCTTTAAACATGCCTCGATCATCTCGGTCCATGTGCATGAGCCCGCCTTCGCGTTGATTGTACCATATCACATTACCGGCTGGGTCCTCGACATATGTGTCAACGTCGTCGGGATTGTTGTCAGGCCAAGAGACGGTGACAAGCAACTCGGCCTTAGGGTCCACCTTACCCTCGTCGGCGGGCTTGTTGATCATTGCGAAACTTATGAAAAACATAAAAGTTATTGCCTTCAGCGCATTGAAAAGGAGTGCCGAAAAGATCTCAAAATCTGGTTCCTGTTCCTCCTCAAACATTACTTTCTTCTCCACGCTCTCTGTGTGCCAACAAGGGCAGAAGCGAGGTTTCCGTAAAGCTAATAGTAGTCTGGCTGATGTCAGTCACTAGGGCGTCAGCGATATTATACTGTAATCTCACTAGAATGCCTCCTATAAGGCCTGCAATTGTGGTGAGAAGCGATACCGCCATTCCGGCGATCATTTTTTGAAGAGCGCCACGCAGTGTGTCCACATCGAAATTGGAAATATCTCCCATTGAATTCAGCATCATAACAAAGCCGACCATGGTGCCCAGCATGCCTAGTTTATAAAGTAAGTCGGCACCGTATGTGCCAATTTTGGTACGCCGTCGTAAGGCAGCACCTAGGCTAGCCATCAACATATGCACATTACCTTCCACGTCGCCCTTACTTTCGCGCGAGCGGATGATGTCGGCCAAGTACTGGTCAATCAGCCCACTACCCAGAGGCACATCTGGAACTTTCCCAGCTGTTTCTAATTGTGCCCTGACTTGTAGTGCGCGGCGGTACTCACGAGCTAGTTCAACTAAGATCCAAATACAATGCAGTGAGAAGCCCACGTAGAGCACTGCAATCAGCACTGTAATTCTGGATTCATCAGCGGCAAAAAGATAGGTCAACAGCCCGTAGTCATAGGACACCACGGTGCCTAGCGTGATAAGCGCCATTAGAAGCACCCATTTCAGCACGGAATCGAAAGCTCCGTCACGGCCAGGCATAGTTATTGCGTCAGTTAGTTGTACCATGTTTTTACCTATCTCAATCCACCAGGGCTCTCACGACGCCTAAAGACCCAAGGTTCTTCGAACGTCACTCCTACTTGCCACAATCCTACTCCAGCTGTTATAGCGTCCACCATTTGGCTAAAATAAAATTCAGTTTGTTCCTGCAAGGCCAAAGCCATACCGGCTTTCACCATCTCTGCATTCAAGTCCTGCCCACCACTCGAACAGACCCCGAAGTGGCGACCAAGGGGGTCAGGGTCTCCCTTTACGACACATGTGACCTCGCCACGACCAGCAAGTAGCTGCATGTGTCTCTTGGCCACCTCATGGCAACCCCATACTTTACCGTTCATCCGACACTTTTGTGGTCTTTCAGGTGCATCTATGCCCCATAGAATAACACGTTCTTGGCCAAATTTTAGGACATCAGCATCAATCACTTCTGGTATGCCATAGATTTCAGTATCGGAGGCCTGAACCGTAGCATTACTGCTCAATATGAACACGATCATTACACTTATTGAAAAGGCCAATGATAATAATTTTTGCAAGTTAGTAGTATTATATGCTTCATTAGGCATGTAGAAAACCTTTGGAAGTTGGAGGAAACCCGAAATGCGAAGTATGTTGGCAGCTGTTCTGATTGTATTTGCGGGACCAGTTTTTGCGGATCAAGTCACCGATTTGATCGCGGGAGAAATCACTGAGTGCAGGGGTTGTAATCTGCAAGGCGCAAATTTTAAAAAGGCTGACCTTTCCGGTGCAGACTTGATGGGAGCAAACCTGACCAATGCTACCTTTCACCGCGCCAAGTTGCGTGGTGCAAACCTTACCGGTGTAGAGGCCACCGGAGCCAATTTTAACAAGGCCGACTTGACCAGAGCCAAAATGGCCAACGGAAATTTTTCGCGCGCAATGTTTTATGGCGCGCAAATGTCTGGCACTGATCTTAGCGCTACCAATCTCAGAGAGACTATGATGCAAACGGCGCGACTGACCTCGGCGAAGCTGATCGGTGCGGTTCTGGACCGAGCCCTTATGCACGATGTCATGGCCAATAATTCTGATTTCAGCAACACGTCTATTATTCGAGCCAATCTTAAAGGGGCGCATCTTGGTCGTAGCCTCTTTGATGGCGCGGACATTCAATATTCTGTCTTTGTCAAGGTCAAGGCAGGCAGAGCAAGCTTTTTGAATTCTACTATTTCGGTTAGCGACTTTTACGGATCTGATTTGCGACGCGCTAGCGTGGTTGGCGCCTCTTTGACCGGAAATCGTTTCACAACTGCAGCCGTTAGGGACGTTGACTTTTCTAAAGCCAGTATGAGTGAGAATATAATGGCGAATGGTCGGATACAAAAGTAAAGTCATGGTGCTATCAGAGGTTTGTAGGGATACAAAATTTCTTCATATCGGGTCTGGCTCTCGAAGTACCCCTTGTTAACCTCTTGGGTTTCCCGATTGACACCTCGTTGTCCTTTCTTGCGCAAATAGCTGGCTTCCATCGCGATTCGTGTACTGCCATCTGGTGACTGACCATTGCACTGCTCATGAACGAAAACGTTTCCGACTGGTTGTTCACCCTCTTTCATCGCGATATCAACACAGATTAGTGACCATTGACCATAACGTGCTTTTAGATTCTTGATTAGCGTGAAAGCGGTTCGTCGTTCCCTGTCACCGATCCGATTGTCAGTAAAAATTCTGCGGCCTTGAACAATTCCCTCTGAGTCAACTAGCAGTGACACAATCACAGGATGGGCAAATACCGAAGTGCCACCATAAAGGAATTTATGTTCAGAGCGCAGTGCGAGTGCGATATAATCCTGCTCATCATCATAAGTGAACGCGATCTCTCGCAGGCCAGATTGCTCAGGCTTACAAGTTCGGAAATCGTTAAAAGATTTAATTGGTCTTCCATGTGGACCACCGGCAGTGCCGCATGCAATTTCACCTACATCGGCATCTGGCACCTTAGAGATTGATTGTCCGAGTTTTAAATCCCAGATGGCAAAAAGAGGTTCGACCCGAACCTGACCAATTGCTGTATAAGACCAAAGGCCAACGCAAAGGAAGGTAATTGTGATATTCCTACGCATCACGGATTTACTTTAGCTTTGTGCATAAGCCGATGGTCAATTTTTGGAAGAAATCCATGATTATATCTCTGATATAGACAAAAATTTAAGGCAAAATGCCGGGCAACCGTAGTTGCCCGGCATTTTGCTTTCTAGATCAATTGATAGCGAACACCCAGATCATATTGGCCGCCTGCATGTTTACCAGTTCCTCACGTCCACCATGATTTGAACCGATGTTACCGCCCGCAATTGCTATGTACTGTTTGCCGTCAACAGCATAGGTCATTGGCGGTGCCCTAAAGGCGGTGCCGACATTCTGCGACCAAACCATTTCGAGGGTTTCGGCATCATGTGCAGATATGGTTCCGTCCAAATGGCCTGTCCAAACCAAGTCCTGCGTCACCAATACACCGCTGTTGTTCGGATACGGTGTTTGATGCTTCACAGTTTGTGTACCAGTGGCTACGTCAACAGCCGCGATTGATCCGGATACACCTTCTGCAGTGGCCGCGAATGTACCACCGAGAATAACGACACCTGCGGGGATTTCGTCCGGGTCAGTCTCTGCGGCCTCAACCCAAGAACAGCCTTCCTGTCCGGCACCGTATGCCGTGTTGGTAACAGGATTATAGCCAGTAGGATAGAAGTTAACACCACCGCCCATGTGCGGGCAATGTTCGACCTTGCCTTCACCACGTCTTAAAGCTTTTGTTGCGTAAGTCTGCAGTGACTTCGATGGGTCATATTCCAACGGCATGCCAGTCTTCGGATCGATGCCCTCAGTCCAGTCCATTTCGTTGACATATACGGCAGACTGAATATAGGAACCATTGTTTCGATCCAGTGAGTAGAAGATACCATTTCGACCAAAGTGCGATAGAACCTTACGGCTTTCACCGTCGATGTCTACATCCATCAAGAGCTGTATGCCGACTTCATCATAGTCCAGATAATCACCAGGAGTGTATTGGAAATGCCAGTTCAACTCACCGGAATCCACATCAACCGCTACAGTCGAGTTCGAGAACAAGTTATCACCCGGACGGAACTCGGGATCAAACATTGGTACCGGGTTACCGGTACCCCAGTATGTCGTTCTTGTTGCCGGATCATATGAGCCCGTCACCCATAAAGAGGCACCGCCGGTCTTCCAACAATCTGGGTTGCCGGTTTCTTCGCACTTCCAGGTTTCCGAGCCTGGCATGCCTGGCTCCGGTATTGTATAAAAGCGCCAAAGCTCTTCACCAGTATTGGAGTCAAGGGCTGCAAGCCAGCCGCGTGTTGCCCAGTCACCATAAGACTGTCCTACCAACACTTTGTCGTCATCGAAGGCCAAAGGTGCGCTAGTGAAACCTTCGCCAGTTTCGGAACCAACTTTCTGATCCCAGACCACCTCGCCTGTGTCAGCATCACAAGCCACAACGCGCCCGTCTACAAGAGCCGATATGACATTATTACCAGAGATAGCCAAGCCGCGGTTCACAAGTAAAACCCCAAGTGTTGAGTCCTTTTCAATGTCGGTGTCACAAACCCAAAGAACTCTCCCATGGGTGCCTGAAGAGACGTCGACTTTATATGGCGTGCCCCAAGGATCGGAAATATACATGAAGCCGTCATCTACCAGCGGTGTACCTTCCATGTATCCCATGCCAAACCCAGAGGGTTCGTAACCGCCAACCGGTATTGCAAATGCAAGACTCAGATCGCCGATGGTGTTCTTGTTTATTTCGTTCAAAGTTGAATAACGGTTAGCGTCATAAGACTTATGGACCATAAGCCAGTTTGCCATTTCCGCTTCACTGTTAGCAGCTTCCAGTCGTGAGCCCGTGACTTCAGCTGTTACGTTTGTGCCGGTAATGCCTATAGCAACTATAGACGCTAGACCTACCTTAAAATATTTTATCATTAGTGATACCTCCCCTATGCTAGTTGACGAATAGTTTTCAGGTTTCATTAGACTTTTAGTGATTTCATTTTGTCAGCAAATATTAATGGAAACTCCAATAAGTAGTATTGATTATTTCATTTTACTTTTTCTCTATGCTTCTCGATCCAGATGCTGAAAGCTTCTAACGTTCCTATTCCAAGCACATTTCCAAAACAATTTACTAAGCAGGATGGAGAATACAGATTACATTCCCACATTTACAAAAGCCCCAGGCGGCCCTTTGGGAAGAAAAAATTTGGTTAGAATAGTAGTCTCCAAAACCCCAGCTCACAATATGTGGCTACCATTTAGTCCCGTTTGCAACATTGGTCATGCTGCGATTTTCAGACGATGTAAATCAAATCTATTTTTTTGGTTTTCGGACAAAAAAGCCACGCAGGATAGCCAATAAAATCAACACTGGACCAGCATAGAGAGCCAACCAGTAACCTTCTTTAAGATCCGAAACCATTTTGACTTTGTTACCTGTCATGGCATGTACGACTTTAGATTTTCCAATGAATTTGCTATCTGCCATTTCAGCCCTTAAGTCGCCAATTAGAAATGCAAGCACAACAGCTATCAAGTACGACAGACCAACAAACGCAATAAGAAGGGTCGCCAACGGTAACTTAATCTTTGGTAACTTTACAAGAGCGAAAGAGATCTGCCAGTTAATGAAAAGGCTTGCAGCAAGAGCTAACATGCAAGTGGCCAGATATGTCCACATGAAAGGTTCAAAGATCCATGGCATTGCCCAAAGCGAAGCATCAGCGTTATTCTTAACTTGAGAAACAACTTCAATTCCCCAAGGTCGCATTACCATGTGGTCTTCACCAGGTAACACTTGGATTGTTGCGGCCCACCAAGGCTCAAACCAAGTGTATACCATATAGGCCGCGCCTGCGATAACAAGAGCCCGGAAAATCCATTCTCCCGTGCTATAAACCTTTTTATCTCCATTATTTGGGTCATTAGCTTCTTGATTTTTGCTCTGTGCCATAGTGCTTCCTCTTCAACTGACTTTATTCAAGGTTTGAAAACTTGTCACTGGATCGCTAGCACAAAATAAATGTTAAAAAATACAATCAGAAATATTGGTAAACAAAATGAAGCTCAGAGCTTTTCAATTTCAAGTATTCTTAGTTGGAAACATATTTCGCATTGGAAATGGTTAAATTGGTTCTATAGGCCATCTAAATTGTTGAGCATAACCTACAATACATGATCAATTTTTTAATCATTGCTTTAAGCATCACTTTTGCACAAAAAAATTCAACTAAGATTTTCAAAAATTTGCAAGCGAGCCAAAAAAGAAACCTCTAAATAATATAAAAAATAAAGTAGAACACAAAACGGTTTTGCCTCAAGGATTAATAAGGATTTAAGGTAATTCAGAAATCTCGGAATTTTCGTAAACCAGACTGGAATAAGCTTCAGTTAAATCATTTGCCCCCGTCATGGTGCAAATAGTAGACGGTGCACTATCACAAACTAGCCTTCCTTTACACATAATTACAATACGGTCAGCTTTTTCAACTTCATCTACCAGATGCGTAGCCCAAAGTATTGCTACTCCTGAACTTCTTGTCAATTTTTGCATATCTTGAACTAACATGCGGCGAGAAGGAGCATCAAGACCTGCTGAAGGCTCGTCCATAATCAATAGCCGAGGTCGGTTTAGCATTGCCCTCGCAATCTCGACTTTACGTTGCTGGCCACCCGACAATTGACGGACCTTGCGTTTTACTAGTTTACTAAGACCAAATTGTAGCGTCAGTTCGTCAAGCCGGACCTTTAATGCATCACCCCGCAATCCAAAAAGTCGTCCGTGAAAGCGCAGATTTTCTTCAATACTCATGTCCATATCAACCGAACGTGCCTGAAATACGACACCCACCCTTGCCAACAACCCAGAGCCGCTTTTGCGAAGGGTTTCACCAAACAGCTCAACTTGACCTTGGTCGGCTGAGAAAAGGCCAGTAATAACTTGAAACAAAGTGGACTTACCGGCGCCGTTTGGTCCAAGCAACCCGATATATTCACCCGCTTGAACATTAAAGCTGACACCACTTAAGGCTGGGATAATACCATATGATTTATGTACATCTAGCATTGACAAAACTGTATTGGATGCGGTCATTCTGACGCCCTGTCGTTTTCTATCTCAGCGGTCTTGCTATTGATGTAGGCGCGGTCTCGGTCGCCTCGCTTCCTATCAATCATTAATTCATTAGATATTTTAGCCGGCCGTCCACTCAGCGTAATCACGCGATCCGCCAGTTCAGCAGCATCGCGCGCATCGTGGGTAACTAAAAGCAAGGTTGGCCGATAGTCACGTATGACTTGTACCAGCAATTCCCGCAATTCTTGCGCAAGTTTGCGGTCAAGCGACACAAAGGGTTCATCTAGTAATAACAATGTTGGTTGCACCGCCAGAGCACGTGCCAGTGCGACACGTCTCTGCATGCCACCTGACAATTCGGCAGGTAGTTTATCCTCTGCACCGGACAAATCAAGATCAGCAAAAAGCTGGCGAGCTCTACCTACGTCAAGATCTGGCTTAACCGCTAGTAGATTTCCTATGGCTGATTTCCATGGCAACAGCCGTGGATCCTGAAAAACGAAACCTGGAACGCCACCACGATCTGGTTGAGCGCTGTCTATTATCAACGAACCTTCAAAATCAGAGTCTATGCCGGCAACCATCCGAAGCAATGTGGACTTTCCCACGCCCGATGGCCCAAGTAGTGCCACCACTTGCCCAGCCGGTATTTGTATATACAGGTCAACAAAAAGGGCTTCATTTTCGCCAAATTCTTTGCGACGAACGTCTATGAAGACATTTGCGCCGGTCGCCATCCCAATATCCTTTTCTCTAATCGTCTAATGACCAAATATTCCAGCAATATAACAACCGCCATAAAGGCGCTAGTATAGGCCAATATTCCAGTTATGTCGAAACTTTGAAAAAAAATACTAATCCGAAAACCTACGCCACCGTCACTGCCCAGCACTTCAAAAACCAGCACAATTTTCCAGATCAGGGACAAACCGGTCCGCGCGGCTGTTAGCACATAGGGCATTAGTTGCGGTACGATAAAGTATCGAACCCGACGCCAGAATGTTACGCGATAAACATGCGCTAGCTCACTCAACCCATGATCCAACGCGCGTACACCTTCCCGCATATTGACTGAAACTAAAGGCGTTTTGTTTATGACGACCGCCAGGATAAGGGCAAATTCACTAAGACCTAGCCAAATATAGCATGTGATTGCCACCACAATTGCTGGGATATTCAAACCGATAAGCACCCAATTGGCGAACAGACGATCAATACTTCGAAACCGCCCAAGCAGACCGCCAATGAGAATGCCAAGAAGCATTGCAACTATAAACGCTATGGCTGCACGGCCAAGTGTTTTTTCCATGTCCTCAAATATTTGCTTTTTCCCAGTTAATTCCCAAAGTTCACTAAAAACCTCGATAGGCGTTGGGAACAGCCTGTGCCCAATCCAAAGAGCTAGCAATTGCCAAATCAACAATAGAAATGGAATAGAAAGCCACTCCAAAGAAAGTAATGGCTTTCTATTTTGATAGGAATTTGCTTCCATCAGAGGGACAAACTCAAAAGGTCCTTACCGGCTATAGCCAGCCCAGAACGTTCCAGGGTCCATGGTTTTGTTTTCACCGACAAGCTCTTCGCCTCCAATTTCAGCCATAATAGCAAAAGACGCAGCTGCCGCCGAAATCGTTTCTTCATTATAGGCCGTAAGGATACCAGCACGATAGTCAGCGCGCAACTTTTCAAAAAGTACGTCATTGTCGGTAGCCTTCATTTTTTTGCGAAGAGTTTCCCAAACTGCATCATCCGTTAGCAAAATCTCCTTCGCGGCGAACGAAGCGTCCATGAAGCCCTTAATAGCTTCGGGACGTCCCTCAGCAGTTGAATCGCGAAATACCCAGCCCAGCAATGGTGGTTTAGGGTTAATTCCCATCTCGTCCATCATGGATGCAACCGACACCAACTCGACGTTCCCGGCTGCTTTAGCGCGGGCGTTCCAATGCCAAAAGTTTAGCGAAGCGTCAATCTTACCTTCAGCCAACAACTCATTTATTAGAGGGGGCGCACCGAACTTGGCGTCAATTTTGTCACCCAGCGTGTTGCCAGTTTCCTGCAAATAATAGGCCTGCAAAGCGACCCAGCTTTTGTCGACTGGGCCACCAGCTATACCAATAGTTTTGCCAGGTAGATCAGTAAGGCTGTTGATCTTGCCATTTTGAGGAACAATCAATCCACCAACTGCATAGGAGTGAGGAACTAATGTAAAGCCCTCACCCTTGCCACGCAAAGCTGCAACCCAAAGAAAATCAGACAGTACGATATCAGCTTCACCCGCCATCAGGGCGACGTGGCTTGCTGGCTTACCGGCAACATCCATCAATTTAAGGTCAATGCCGAATTTTTCATCCAGCTTAAGGCTTTTAATAACGTGCATTTCCCAGCGCGCGGTTCCAAATTTCAACATTCCAACAGTTACTGGTTGTAGCGTTTCTTTTGGCGGTGTAACCGCTAACAGCGTACTTGCACAGAATTGTCCAGCTACTAACAAAGTAGTGGCAATTAACTTCACTAAATTTTGTCGCGTCATTAGACCCTCCTAACCTTCACAAATATGTTTAAATTCAAATTAAAAACAGAAGGGGGGGGGGTGCTTGTACAGCTTCGTATCTTTACGGGTAAGTATCTGCCCATTTCGGTCATTGCACTCTCCTTCAATATCGAATTCAAAAAGTTCAATCGCGCTCTTGTTAAATCGTGCTTTTAAACGCGGGGTTAATGTAGCATCGGTTTTAAATTCAAAAGTGAATATGTATTATTGGAAAATTGAATTTGTAATTCTTATGAAGCTTATAGAATATGAAGCTCATAAAATATTGGTAGAAAATTATACCTGCTTAGGAGGGGGAAATATGAGGAGCTGGTTTGTATCACTTTTAGCTATAACGCTGATTGGCTGTTTTCCAATGTCGATCTCCGCTGAAGGAAATCTTGCTAGCCGTGCAACTCGGCTACCTGACATGATCATTGATAGTGCAGAACTGACCCTTTCGGTTTCTCAATTTGAGCTGCAAACAGGGAAATACTACCGTTGGCGGATAATACATGATGGTGGAGAAGAATTTCAAATTTTAGCACCAGATTTATTTCGTAACTCATGGATTGGACAAGTTGTCATTGAGGAATTGGAAGTAAAACCCCTCGGTATGCACTCAGTGGAATTTGATGATGAAGGTACCATTGATATCTGGTTCGTACCAATTCGCCCTGGAAATTTTGATTTCTGGATCGCCGGTTATGAAAGCCGAGGGTTGGCTGGTAAATTTGTGGTTCGATAGTAAGATGCGCATTATAATTATATGGCTCGCGGCCGCCTCTGTGTTCGTAACTCCAGTGCTATCCAAAGATACTGGTCGTATTTTTGTTAGCAACGAAAAAAGTCATGATGTATTTGTTTTTGATAAAGAATTTAACCTTATCAAAAAAATTGAGACTTCACGTCGACCGCGTGACATGAAGCTTAACGCCGACAGAACACTGCTTTTTGTTGCGTGTGGTGATGATGATATCATCGATATCATCGATGTCGAAGCGCTCGAAGTCGTCGACGGTATCCCAACCGGGCCAAGCCCAGAAGTTTTTGAGTTTTCCGTGAACGAGAGCCAGATATACGTTTCAAACGAAGAAGATTCTATGATGGAAATCATCGACCTCGAAAGTCGTATAACAATACATGACGTGCCGACTGGCGCAGAACCGGAGGGTGTGGCTCTATCACCTGAGGGCATCATTTATGTAGCTTCAGAAGTTGCGGATATGGTCCATGTAATTGATTCTGTGGATGGCGTGGTGACCGACAATATCATTGTTGGCACGCGTCCGCGTCGTTTTGTGATGACGCCTGATACCAACGAACTTTGGGTTTCTGCAGAATTGTCGAGTGAAATATACATAATTGATCGGACATCAAATGAAGTTACTAATGTTCTTGAATTCTTACCTCCCGGGTTCAGACCAGAAGATGTAACACCTGTTGGTATGGCGCTAACAAAGGACGGTTCAGTAGGCCTGATTAGTCTGGGACGAGCTAATCACGTTGCGGTGATCGATGCCCAAAGCAAGGAATTACTTGCCTATGTATTAGTAGGGCGTAGAGCTTGGTCAGTTGCACTATCAAGCGATGAGAAAACCGCAGTTGTTGCTAATGGATTATCCGACGATATTACCTTGTTTGATATGGAAACATATCGTCCGATCCGTTCCATCCCAGTAGGCAGAGTGCCCCATACCGTGGTGATAGACGACTGATGCGTTCGCTATTAGTTATTTTTCTAACCGTTTTTGCCTTGCCGCTATGCGCCCAAGAAATTCATCTGGGCATGTTGCGCTTACTTAACGATCCACGTTTTGACGAAGATTTCGCCTATGCACGAATTGAGTTGCGTTCTCAAGGAGATGTCCTGAATGCAATCAAAATGTCTATTGACGATATGAAGGTTATGACTGATGCTCGTGGATTTACGGTTACCCTTACCAACGCAAGTGTTTTAGCGGAAGACCTCTTTCAGGCAACACAAAATATGATTTCGCAAGGCGTGACCCACTTGATTGTGGATTTGCCTGGCAAAAAAGTAGACTTTCTGGCAGCGGCTCTTAAAGGTAGCAATGTGATTGTGCTGAACACAACGGCGCCCGACGATTGGTTACGTTCAAGGTGCCACCCGAATTTGTTGCATACTTCGGCCAGTGATCGGATGATTGCCGATGCCTTGGTACAACATGCGATGTTTTACAAGTGGACAGACATTTTGGTATTGCGCGGCAAGACAGAGCGAGACATTTTACGCTCTAACAGCTTCGTGCGCGCGGCTAAAAGGTATCGGTTGCGCATAATCGATGAACGTCAATTTGATTTGTCCACCAACCCTTCTTTACGCGAAGAAAATAATATCTCATTGATAACAGGTGGTCGAAGAGATTATGATGCGGTCTATATCGCGGACGAAATTGGAGAATATGCACGTTATGTTCCTTATCAAGTTATTCGACCGCGCCCAGTTATTGGGGCTACTGGGCTTGTCGGTGTAGAATGGCACTGGGCGCTTGAGCGGTATGGCGCCCCACAGGTTAATTCACGGTTTGAGAAAATTTCTAATGATAATCGTCGCATGTCCTGGCAGGATTGGTCAGCGTGGATGGCAACACGAGCAGTTCTGACCGCATTTATAAAGTCCCGAGACCCCAAAATAGAAGCCGTGAACACCTATTTGAGGTCACACAAACTTCGACTGGATGGGTCCAAAGGACGACAAATGAATTTCCGTAATTGGAACGGCCAGCTTAGAATGCCTATCTTGCTAGCAACCCATAATGCGATTATTGGCATTGCGCCTCTTGAGGGATTTTTACATCAAAATAACACACTGGACGCTCTAGGCGCTGATGAACAGGAATTTACTTGTGACCGGTAGTGAAATAGAAAGTCCAAGTTACGTACTTGGAATCTTAGCGGTTACTGAACGCGAAATAGTGAAGTTTTTGCGCCAACGAGAACGTCTCCTTTCAGCCATTGTACGCCCGTCTCTCTGGTTGTTTATTTTTGCGAGTGGATTGCAAAACCTGCTCGGGATCTCAATTATTGAGCCATATCAGACCTATACACCTTATCAAGAGTATATCCTTCCAGGCCTTTGCGGTATAATCGTACTGTTTCAGTGCATGCAATCTGCACTTTCGTTGGTATATGACCGTGAAGCTGGGGTAATGCGCGTAATGTTGGTGTCACCATTGCCACGGAGTTTCTTGCTATTTTCCAAAATATTGGGTGCTACCATTCTTGCAGGAATACAGATTTATGTATTTCTCGGTCTTGCCGCAATTTTTGGTTACTATATGCCTTTTTCAGGCCTGCTCATGATCCTTCCTGCTATCTTCATTTCTGGTATCATGCTAGGCTCGATCGGTCTTTTAATAACTGTCTACACGCGACAAATTGAAAATTTTGCAGGCTTGATGAATTTTGTGATTTTCCCAATGTTCTTTTTGTCATCAGCGATTTATCCAATTTGGAAATTGCGAGAATCTGGCGCAGAATTTATATACTGGATCGCAACGTTGAACCCGTTCACCCACGTTGTAGAATTTATACGTTTTTCCGCCTATGGACAGTTTAATGCTATTTCCGCCACAGTTGTGGTCGGTTGTTCAATAATTGCCTTTTTGCTTGCTGCACGTGGTTACGATCCCAACCACGGTGCGATTCGACGTATCAGGCGAAGTTGATTTAGGTCTAGTTGAATTGCATAAATGAATGCAAAGCATTATTTTTCATTATTCATTAAAGCTATGCAAGCCATTTAAAATTCAGATATAGTCAAAGATGCACGTCATACTAAAGTATAGAGCATTTTCAGCTCGGTAGGAGGCAAAATGCAAATCACTTTGAAGCAGTTAGAAATTTTCAATGCAGTCGTACTTTCAGGCAACATAAGCAAGGCTTGCGGTCCTTTAAGCCTTGCTCAACCTACAATCTCTCAACAATTGGCGAAAATGGAAGATGCCTTGGGAGCGCAGCTGATTCGTCGCGAGCGAACAAAAGCCGTAGAGTTAACTCTGGCCGGAGAATTCTGGTTTAAAACTGCAAAAGATGTTCTTAAAATTATGAAGGACGCAAAATCAACTCATACTTACAATTTTGGCAAAATGAAATTGGCTTTGCGGTTTGGAACTACACCAACTTTAAGGGGACATTTTCTTCAGGAGGTTTCGGAGATTGCAATAGACCTTGAGGAGTTTTCTAATGTCGAATTTGTCTGGGCCTTAACTTCGAACCAAGTAATTGAAATGATGAATAATCACTTGATAAATTTCGGGGTAGTAAGTGAAGCAAGTGCAGAGCCATTTAGATCTTCTTTATATATACAAAAACTCTTTGATGACCCAGTAGTATGGGTGGTTCCTCGAAATATCCCAGAGAGGGTAATTGAGCTTACGCTTAAAAGCAAAACAAAAGTTGAAGGAGAATACGATGCAATAAACCGCTACGTAGATGTTCACTCAGGTATTCCTTGGCATAATTTTTCACTAAATTGGTTCAGATCTGAACTCCCCCATTCGATCCCTTTTTTTTCCTGTATGACCCATCAGGCTGCTATCGATATCGTTGCGGGGGGAAAAGCGACTTGCCACGCTCCAGTTTCGTTGTTGCCCAACCTACCCACAGAGGTGCTAAATAAAGTTAAATGTTACCGGGCAAACATATACTTACGAAGGGCAGTACTGGTGATGCCTAAACACCTCATGACGCTTAGGCCATTTTCTGAAATGGCAGATCGAATTTCAAACTTCTTCTCTGAGAGTTATCTAGACAAAGTGAGCTTGGAAGAACTACCCGGTAGCAATGTCCAAGATGTTACCAGATATTTTGCTCAAAAGTCAAAATAACAATTCTTTTTGTAGGCAGTTTGGAAGACTTTTCTAGCGAAATTCTCCGGTTACTTTTCAGATTTGCCTACTTTGCTTAAGGTATGGCTATCGTTTCTTATAGCAAAGCAGAGTTGAGCTAGGCTTGGAATTATCAGAATAATGAAAAGCCTTGCTGGGCATAGCCTCATTATTTTGCCTTGAGGGCAGTAGCTTGTAAACTAGGTTGTTTTTATGCGTATTTTTTTGATGACTCTACTGTTTGCCGTCTTTGCTGTGCCTCTGCTGGCACAGGACTTCGATAAGGGTTGGGATGCTTATACTTCAGGCGATTATGCAACAGCCCTCAAACACTGGAGGCCATTGGCTGAACAAGGCTCGTCTAGAGCCCAACACAATATTGGTTTTATGTATAGGCGTGGAATAGGAGTTGCTCAAGACAGCAAAGAATCTATCAAATGGTTCAGTTTGGCAGCTCATCAGGGTTATACCCAAGCGCAAATCAACCTGGGTTTGATTTACCAGAACGGTGCAGGTGCAATTCAAGACGACATAGAAGCAGTCAAGTGGTTCAGGGCGGCGGCTGAAAAAGGTAATGCCAAAGCCCAAACTAATTTGGGAATAATGTACGCCGATGGAAGAGGCGTATCTAAAGACGATCAAGAAGCCGTGAAGTGGTTCAATTTGGCTGCTGTACAAGGCTATGCTCAAGCACAAACAAAATTGGGAGTAATGCATAGACGTGGAACAGGTTTGCCCCAAAATGACGTGGAGGCTGCTAAGTGGTTCAGGCTCGCTGCTGAACAAGGTTACGCACAAGCTCAAACCAATATAGGCTTCATGCATCAAAAAGGCGATGGTGTTGCCCTAGACTATTCTATGGCTCATATGTGGTATAGTCTGGCAGCTACAAAAGGAAATCAGGATGGCCTTTGGGGAAGAGCCATAATAACCAAAAAAATGACCCAAAAAGACATCTCCAAAGCACAAGCCATGGCTAGGAAGTGCATGAATAGCGGTTACCAAGAATGCGGGTATTGAGACACATCAAAGTCATCAGGCGACGAGGACCGATAGAATGTAAAGTGCCTGCCAGCCGGAGAGATTGAGTACCTTGTATTCTGCTGTCTAACCTCATTTCTATGCCTTCAACGACAAGTGATCTAAGCGCGAAAAGCGGGCAGTGAATTTAACGAGTTGTGGGAATTTGGGATTTGTCCGTGCCTGAACCCAAACCCATTGGCGGGCAGCCAGGCTCTGTCAGAATAAACCA
>TARA_B110000003_G_scaffold54775_2_pt1 | contig 17835 bp, 18 predicted proteins | sample TARA_B110000003 | Tara Oceans TARA_B110000003 (sample SAMEA4396424) | marine metagenome | biome: Westerlies Biome; feature: [SRF] surface water layer (ENVO:00010504); material: water (ENVO:00002006), including particulate matter (ENVO:01000060) such as... | depth 5 m
GCATCGATTATTTTCCTAAATTAATTTTTGATAATTGGTGAAAAAAATCACGTAAATTAATCATTCATTCATTGTTTGGGCGGTAACTTGTTCAAATGTCTTAACATCTCTACAAAAGAAAATAGACGATTTTCTTGATAGGATTTAATATCCAATCCTTCATAATTTAAGAATCCTTGCCCATCTTTAAGCCCGTTTCGATTGTTTTTCATATTATCGTTGATTATTTTTGGTGCGGAAAATCTGTCCTCACCCGTAGCCTTGGTCATATATTGGCTTGCATAGTACAAAATATCTCCTCCACCCCAATCAATGAATTCTAAAAGCCCCAAAATTGCAAATCTAAATCCAAATCCATATTTTGTAGCCTTATCTATATCCTCTACTGATGCTACGCCTTCTTCAACCAGCCTTGCTGCTTCATTCATGGCAAGTGCCTGAATTCTTGGAACAATATAGCCAGGACTCGCGGAGCAAATGATGGGCACTTTTCCAATTTTTTCTAAAATATTTTTCAACTGATCAGTTGTTGTTTTAAGCGTTTTTGCTCCAGGAGATAGTTCAACCAAAGGAACTAAGAAAGCTGGATTTAGCCAGTGAGCATTTAGAAAACGTTCTGGATATTTTACAAATACTTGCAAATCATTGGATAAAATCGTCGATGTGGTTGAAGCGATTATCGCGTCAATAGGTACGTTTTCTGAAATAAATGTCAGAGCCTGTTTTTTTGCTTCAATTGTTTCAGGAACACCTTCAAAAATTATATTTGAATTTTTCAAGATCTCTTCGCATCCCTGGAGGTCATGTAATGAAATTTTGTTTACAATTTTTTTGGCTTCATTTTGAGTTAAAACATTAAATTTTTCTAATAAACTTATAGATTCATGAATTTCTTTATTAGTTTCCTCCGATAATTGGAGAAACTGTTTTTTACTTCTCCTCTTGAGATCAATTAATTTTACTGTGTAACCTGATAAGGCAAATGAAATTGCAATGCCTCGCCCCATTCGCCCCATACCGACCGCGGTTATAGAGTTATTTTGCATTTTTTTATCATTTAAAGCCATTATCAAGTATCTCTTTGAGTTGACTGATGCTGTAATTTTCTATGTTTAAGTTTTTCAATGAACGACCTTTTTCACTAAAGTTTATTTCACAAACTGAAGATCCTAAATTTAAGAGCCCTTCTGCAACTGGAGTTAATACATTCGCCCATTTTGCAATTGACACCATTAGAGCTAGACCGATTTCTATATCTTCTCTCATATATCTATGTTCTTTAAGAATTAGTTTCTCTCGCCAATCTCCGCTATCAATCAATTTTTCATGCGCAACATTTCCATACATCCACTCTTCACGACTATTGTCGTAATGATCTGCCAAGGGAAAGTGGTGAGAAGTATAACCTAAGGTTTCTCGAATTTTTATGCGTTCATTATCCAGAGCAGTAGTTACGTTTCTAATGGCAGGCTGAGTTCCTTCATTATGAATATCCCAATAATCAAAATGCTCAATTGGCCCCGCATTCATTATTATTAATGGTGGATGGATTATTGGCCCCGCATTCATCAAAGCTGCTGATAAAATATCTCCACAATCTTCCACAGATGGGTAGGCTTTTTTGATGATTGATAATGCCCTGTCTTTATTTTTTTGAGGAAAAACACCAGTTGGTAATCTAGTTGCTCTTGTTGTGATCGCGATCGTATTGGGACCATTTAAGCGTGCCAGATATGGTAAAGTTCCCGATTCTGCATAGCAAACATTTATATTTGTTTTGATGTGATGCTGTGTCTTGGCAAATAACCAACTACCGAAGCTTCCTGGAGGCAACAAAACTACTTGATTGTTTTCTAAAAAGGGCACTACAATCTTGGCTAAATCTGACTGTCCAGTAGCTGGAATGGGACATACTATTAAATCCACTCCCTTGATAACTTTCGCAATATCAGAAGTTACTGTGGGAATCTTTACTTCCTTAACGCCGTTAAAGTCTTTTAAATGGATTATATTATTAGCCGCTTTTAGCTCTTTAATTTTCTTTTGGTCTCTTCTCCAGTATTTTACAATATGTCCGTTTAGGGTTAGATCTGCGGCTGCGGCTATAGAACCATTTCCTCCGCCTAGTACTGCAATTTCCATTTTCGGCCTCACAAATTTTTAGATTAACCCATATGACACTGTAAGTAATATTAATCCAAACGTTAGCAGAGAATAATCAAAAAGCGATTATTATTTTTATATAGTTTTAGGATTTATTTGTTGGAGTTGTGTAATGGCTTTTGTGATAAGGATATTGCTGCTGCGACTATCAATATAAAAGCCGCAGTCAGTAAGCTTATTCCAAGATCTTGAAAGATATCTCCAACTAGACCTGCGCCATAGGGCCCTACGGTTTGAGCAACAGCAAAGACAACTGTAAATAAGCTCATAGCTTTTGCCCAAGTATCAGAACTTAAATTTTGGCGAGTAAAGTTAGTAACTGCACTAGGTGCCATAAATACTGATAATCCAAAAACTAAAGCAGATATAAAAAATGTGAGAGTACTATTAAATATGACTGGTAAGGCTGAACCGATTGCAATGAACGAAAGAATTAATGCTAAAGGAAATCCAGAAGCATATCTCTTTAAAATAGGTCCCCAAATGATTGGCGAAAAACATATACTGAGACCGAGAATTATCCATATTAATGTAATAAAGCTTGCACTGGCCGATTGTTCGGTCATCCACGCAGATAAAAAAGTCAAGTATACGATGTAACCAAGTCCAAAACCCGCATACCCAGCTAGTTCAGGCCACATTTTCTTTATTGGCAAAGTGGTAGGCGCAACTGTCTTTTGAATTGCAGGCCTTAATTGCAATGAAGCCCAAATACCGAGTGGTAAGAACAAGAGACTAATTGTTCCTATTATTATCCAGCCAAATGACCATATGCTAGTTCCAAAGGTTTCTATCATTAATGGAATAAAAGCACCGGATAAAACTATTCCCAATCCACCTCCAGAGCCAAATAATATTGCGATAGCTAAGGCATTTTTCTTGGGCTCTTTAGGAAATAAGCCAGCAGTAAGGGCGCCAGCCGTGGAGAAGGACATTGCTCCAAAAATGCCAGCCAGAATTCTCCATAATGTTTGCCACCACATCTCCGCATTTAAACCAGTTACTAAAAGTGTGAAGGTTGTTGTGATTAAACCGAAGGCGAAAAGATGGGAGGGTGAGTATTTGCGTATTAGTAGCATCGTTAAAACAGCACCCATTATGTAACCCAGAGCATTGGCTGTGTTTAACCAGCCAGATTGTGCATAATTCCAACCCATTTCAAATTTCATCGCTGGTAGAAGCAAGCCATATGCAAAACGGGCAAATCCATTAGTAACCGTCAAACCCAATGCAAGCCCAGTAAGTATTAGCCAAGATTTTAATTCAGAAGACTTCATATGTATCAGATCATTTTTGGGACATTGTAATTTTATTGTAAATAGATTCAAAGATTATAGACGTACTACTCTTTACACATTTGATTTCAATAATCATAGTTAGGATATCCAAATTATTGATTTTCTGTATAGGTGAAATATGGAGCAAAATTTTGATTTCCAGAGTGATCTTGGACCTCGTTGCCCGAGATGTCAAAGTCCATTAAATACGGTAAACGTGCATGGGCATGAGCAATGTGTTTACTGTAAATCAAATATATTAGAGTGTTGCTCTGGTGATACTTGTGAAACAGATGTTAATTTAAGTATTAATTATAAGCGCTCTTAGTGCTCATTAAGAAAAACATTAGGGATTTACAGTGCATCCTTCAACTGTAATTCTGTGCATGTAGCGCCTATACCCTTGATAATCATTTATTGCTTTGTGCCAAGTGGCTCTATTATCCCACATAGTTACATCTCCTTTTTTCCACTTTATGCGGCATTGGAAATCGGCATTTTGGCAATGTGAATAAAGAAAGGAAAGTATGGCCTTAGATTCACTTGGCTTGAAACCTTCCAGATGGGTCGTAAAATCAGGGTTAACATAGAGTGCTTTTTTACCGGATAATGGGTGGGTGATGACTACTGGATGCAAGGCGTCTTGAGTAGCTTTGTTTGCGTTCTTAAAGTTACCTGTTTTGTGTTGCGCATCACTTTTTGCTGTGTCACCAAATGCATGCCGAGATGAATGCCAGGCATATTGACCATCCAGCATTTTTTTCATCTTATTTGATAACGCATCGTAAGCTGCATATTGAGATGAAAAACAAGTATCTCCCCCGTAGGGTGGCAGGTCGATTGCATGTAAAATTGAGCACATTGCTGGTTTGGTATCGTAAGAATGGTCAGTATGCCAATCTTCCCCAATCGCTGCTGTTTGATCTGCTTCTTTTAGTACAATGGCTATATTTGGATAGCTTTCTAGCGAATTGAAAAATCTGTTTACATTAATTTCTCCCCAACGTTTTGCAAAAGTAAGATGGTCGTCGGGCGTAATATTTTGCTCTCTTATTGAAATTACACTAAAATCAATAAAAGCTTTACGAATTATGGGCCAGTGGTGTTCATTTTTTACGTCGGCACCAATTATTTCTGCACCTATGCTCCCAGCTAGTCTATTAACAATAATTTTGTCACTCAATGTAAATTACTCAGTCTTAATCTTTAAAATCCACTTTAGCATGTGAGCCGTCACAAAAAGGTTTATTCTTTGATTCACCACATCTGCATAGTGTCATTCTATTTCGAGTCTCGAGTGGTTTGCCATCAGAACGCAACACGGGTATCATGCCGTTTACCCAGAGAGGTCCTGCACTTTCTTGTGGCTTGTCAGCTTCGATTACGGAAACTTGTTTTGGTAAGTCTGCCTCGATTTCCTGATACTCTCCATCTATTTCTAGTTCATAAACAAATGTACCGGAAGGGCACCTTTCAGTCATAGCCGAAACATGTATCTTCGCATCATCATCTGCTCCTTTAGCCATCAGTTTTCTAATCCCTGATTTTTGATTAAAGCAGAATTTTGCGTGCATGCAGTATGAGTTGTCTACCTTAACTCTTACCCCATCTCCTTGAAGTATTTCTTGGGTTTCGGATATTTTACTAGTTCTTGCTGTTTCAGTTCCGTCAAAATTTATCCGATCGTGTGTTCCATCACAAAAAGGTTTATTCGCAGATTTTCCGCATCTACATAATTCATATATTGTATCACTTTCATGTGTTTTCGTTTTTTGCCAAGCGATTGCTTCACCTTTTTGTCCAGTTATACGTTTTTTTCTGATTAGTGGTATGTCGCCGTGAACGACATATGGACCGTTTTCACGAACTTCAATAAATTCTGAGTCGGATATTTTTCTGGGGAGATATTCGAAGGTTGGCCCCACAGTGGTTCTACCATCGCCGGTAGGAATTTCCATCAACTCTTTAGCAAGAATTTTTAGCTCATACATCACACCTACAGCCTGGCCTAAAAGTTTTGGTTCACCGTTGAAGCTTTTTTCAATTACTCGCAACATATCACTATATTCTTGATTAAAAGTAGTGAGCTTTTCCAACACCGCTGGATTATCTGTATAATCTTCTGAAGCTGGATTGGCTGCCATAGGATGTACTTGATCCCAGTCTACAATGAACTTTTCACCGCTAGGTCCAGATTTTGCTGTATCTCCTATCTGAAAATTACGGCCCTCTAAAATTTCTAAAAATCTAAAATAGTGCCCTACCTCTTCTCTTTCAGGGTGGAACATATTTTTATCACCATCAAAGATGTTTTCGTGATCTAAACCTTCACCTTGTTCTACCACTTCCTCCAGAGCTTTTAGGGCAGAATTTAAATCAGTAACACAAATCAAATGACCTGCCCCACCATAGTAGGTTGTTTCAGCCGTCACTTGGTGGTCTGGGTTGCCTGTGAAAAGCACTTTATCGCCCAATTTCTGAGATAAATAAACCAAACCTTCTTCTAGTGCTTTGTAAAACTGCCCAATAGAGGCAAAACCTTCATCCTGAGAAGGCGCGTCAGCATTTGCTGGTCGTTCAATTTTCAAAAAACATTCGATGCTTTCTGGAGAAAATTTGTTTAAATCAACTTGAAATGATTCATCGCTGTGGGGCAAGGGCGTAGGATATTTTGCAATAAATTCAGGATAATCTAATTTTGGAGAACCTCCAGTTGCTATCATAATGTTTGCGACCAGTGCCATGTGAAGCATTTCTTCGATAAATACACTTTGAATGACCTCTACACTCTCAATGTTTGATCCATCCTTGATTGAGTAAAGTGCACATAAATAGGGGGGAATGGTTGCATGTTCTAACTCAATCGCCCATTGAAGGTGCTCGTGAAGATCTTCGATTGTTGTAATCATTTTTTACCCTTACCTTTAGCTTTCTAATTGTTTAGCAATGTTCCATAGCGTTACTTTGGAGGATAGCGCATTTACTCGTATTCTCCAATAAATAAAATCTTATCAAGAGCATATATTTTGAATTTGAGTAAAATATTTCAATAGCATTTAGATTTTATTCTTGAACAATTAGGATCCTGGTGTCGAGACGAAATATGAGTTCACCACATTAAGAAGGTCTAAACTTGGTGAGCTTAGCAAAAATAAATTACTTTATCGCGCTTGTTGGTAACATTTGAAATGTAACTGTGAGATTGCTACTTAAATCCGTTTTATTTTAGATTATATTTCTGAAATAGCTTTAGTGGCCTTTACAGTTACAAGGGCACTGGCAACTAAAGTTTTTCTAGTTTTTGAAATACAAAACACATCTGATCGAGCATGAAATATGCTTCTTCCCGCCTTAAGTATGTCAGCTTCTGAGATTAATTTTTCCCCATTTGCGGTTGATAGAAAATTAATTTTAAATTCAATTGTAAGAGGTTGATAATTTTCCATCATAAGAGAATATGCAGCAAAACCCGCAGCATTATCTGCAATCGCGGCGATTGTGCCACCATGAAACAAACCATGTTGTTGAGTTAATTTAGAGTGGAAGGGTAAAATAATGGTGCATTTTCCAGGGCAACTCTCTTTTATTTTTGCTCCTAAGGTCGCCATAAAGTTTTGGTTAGAAAAACCTTTTTTGATTTTTAGAAATTTAGTATTGAGAGTCATGTTTTTACCTTTGTGCCAAAAAATTGTATAATAAAGTAAGCAAGATTTATATTATTGTTAAGCAAAGCCTAAACTGTGATCTGTCATCAACCGTTATTTAAGAATATCTATCTTGACAACACAGATTGTCAAAGCACAATCCGTTTAACTTAGTTGTTTAGTTCTGATAGTCGGGGGCAAAAATTTTAATGAGCTTTGATTACGAAAAAATTCGATCGACATTTGTGTTAGAATGTCCGGAAAATTTTAATTTTGCATTTGATGTCCTGTCAAAAAAGGCAGAAGAAGTCGATAAAATAGCATTGATCTCAATTGATAATAATGGTGATCATTTAAAAGATATAACCTACAAAGAACTAGATAATTTTTCCTCCAAATTTGCCAATGCGTTGTTGGGTCTAGGCGTTTCCAAGAATGATAATATACTGGTAGTTTTGCCAAGAATTCCAGAATGGTATTTTAGTCTTTTTGGATGTGCCAAAATGGGTGCAGTTGCTATGCCAGGAACAAATTTACTTACTCAAAATGATATTGAATATCGTATTAATGTATCTGGTGCCAAAGCTGCGATCGTAACAGAAGCCCATGCGAAGTTTATCGAAAATATAAAAGATAAATGCCCAACTCTCGAAAATTTAATTATTGTGAAAGGCGAAAAACCAGGTTGGCATAGTTTTGAAGCTTTATGCTTGGATTCGTCTGATTATATTGACAGGACAATGGTGCAAGAGACTGCTTCTTCTGATCCGATGCTGATCTATTTCACCTCAGGCAGCACCGCCATGCCGAAAATGGTTGAGCGTGATCACGCATATGCTTTTTCTCACATCATAACAAAATCGTTTTGGCAAGATTTAAAAGCTGCGGATATACATTGGACATTGACAGATACTGGTTGGGCAAAGGCAGCATGGGGACTTCTTTATCCACAGCTTCTCGCGGGGTGCAGTATCGTTTTATTTGATGGGGAGGGTTTTGATCTTGAAACTCATCTTAAAATTATTGAACGCTATAAAGTTACGACCTTTTGTGCTCCGCCGACAATTTATCGATTAATGGCACAGGCTGATCTGTCTAAAGTAGACTTTAGTTCTATTCGACATTGTTTTGGTGCGGGTGAGCCATTAAATCCTGAGGCAATGCGGGTATGGAAGAATGCGACAGGTTGCGATATTTATGACGGATATGGACAAACGGAAACCATTAATATCGTTGCAAATTTTCCAGGTATGGAAATTCGACCCGGGTCAATGGGAAAACCTTGTCCAGGATTAACGGTGGATATAATTGATGACGCTGGAAATATTTTAGGAGACGATGAAATAGGCCATATTGGCGTTAAAATAACACAACCATATCCACCAGGATTATTTAATGGTTATTATCGTGATGATGAAAAAACCAAAGAAGTTTTTAAGAATGGTTGGTATTATACAGGAGATACTGCAACGCGTGATTGTGACGGTTATATTTGGTTTGTTGGTAGGTCTGATGATGTGATATCGTCATCTGGTTATCGTATAAGTCCATTTGAGGTAGAAAGTGCACTAGTTGAGCATGAAGCAGTGGCGGAATCTGCGGTAATTGCAAAACCGGACACATTACGAGGAGAAATAGTGAAAGCTTGTATTGTTTTGGCAGAAGGTTACGAGCCTTCGGATGAACTTGTAATCAATATTCAGGACTTTGTTAAAAGACATTCAGCTCCCTACAAATATCCGAGAGAAGTTGAATTCTTTAAAACGTTACCAAAGACTATCTCTGGTAAAATTCGGCGCGTAGAGTTGAGAGAGAATTTAAACAAAACATAATCCCATTAAAGTATAGTTAGGTTGGATCTTTCTTAATCGTTTATTACAATACTTTGTCAAAAATGGAGTTCCTTTAATTTTAATCTTATTTTCAGATTTCGGAGTGAAATAATTGCAAGACGTAGAGTTTTTTGAAAAAGGGATTGGTCCTAAAGTTGTATTGTTTCATTCTAGTGCTTCAGGTGCTGGCCAGTGGAAAGTTCTTATGGATCATTTTAAAGACAAGTTTCATTTTATATCAGTTAATTTAATAGGGTATGGCAATACCACTGCTTGGAACCAAAACAAGGTTCAAACACTGTTAGATCAGGTGAAACTTTTAGAAAAAATACCAAGCTTATCTGGATCGAGGTTTTCTATTGTGGGGCATTCTTTTGGTGGAAGTGTTGCTATGAAAGCAGCAAAACATTACTTCGACCAGGTAGAAAAATTAGTCTTAGTCGAGCCAAATCCTTTTTACCTATTGAGGCAAGAGAAAAAAGTAGAAGCTTTTGCAGAGGTATTAGTATTAAGAAATAAGATAAAAACAGAGTTCAACAATGACTGGGAACAGGCTGTTAGTTTCTTTGCTGATTATTGGAATGGTAAAGGTACTTGGCGCAATTTGCCTGAAATTCAGAAGGAAAGATTTTCAATTATTTTAAAACCAAATTACTTTGAGTGGGACGCTGTGTTCTCTGAGGAAACGTCTTTAAAAGCCTGGAAAAAGATACTCCCAATTAATACAACTTTAATAGGTGCTACAAACACGGTGCGTACAATTCGGGAGTTGAATGATCTATTTAGACTAAATTGTCCTAACTGGGACTTTAAGAACTATAGTGGAGGGCATATGGCTCCAATCACAAACCCAGAATTGGTCAATCCATTAATAATTGATAGTTTGATGTAATGACTAGATTTAGAATGAGCAAACTTCTGAGTTGGGAGAAATAGATGTCTTTGGGGATAGAGGCATATAATTTGGTAACAAAGTTTGAAAGCTTTTCCCCTCACAGAACTGGTGGAGTAGGTAATCAACAAGTAATAGATTGGCTAACGAATTATCTCAAAGCTTCGTCTTGGAAAGTTCACTTAGATGACTTTAGTTATCAGCATTATGAGGGTAAATTTAAAAGTCAAACCTATAACATCGATGGAATGTTGTTATATTATTCTGCGCTAGGAAAGGGTAAAATAGAAAATCCATTATTTTTCAGACTTGATGATGGTATGGAAAGTTATTTAACTAATTCGTCAAACTTGCATGAACTGGAAGTGTTAATTATTCAGAAATTAGTTAGCGATGCTCAATTATCTGGCTATGATGGATTAATACTTGAAAGTATCTCAAAGTCTGAGCACTTAAGTGCAATCAATTCTCATAACGCCTATGACTTAAATTTCCCAATTATTTTAGTGGATAAAAAAACTTTTAATTACATATGGGATAAAAAAGATATTAGTATTTCTTATGAGGCTTCAGTCGTAAAAAATCACTCGTCTAACATTCTGGCAACTTGTAATGTAAGAAAAAATGAATCTCCGTTTGTAATAACTACGCCAATGTCAGGTTGGTTTTCGTGTGCTGGTGAGAGGGGATGCGGTGTTTCGATTGCATTATTAGTCGCTCGGGAGATCGCAAAATACCATTCTGTTGATTTAATCTTCGCTAATGGCCATGAGTTAGGGTATCGAGGCGCTTATAAGTTTGTAGAGTCTTACAAAAAAAAACCTAAAGCGGTATTGCACTTGGGGTCATGTATAGCGAATAAAAAGACGGAACTTACTGGGATGTGTTATTCTAACAATTTTAAGGATATTTCTGATAATTTGGCTAAGTTGGGAATTTTAGCACAATCACCTGATGATAATGTCTCTGAGAATGAATGGGTTGGTGAAAGTAAATGTTGGGCTGCAAAGAATGCACCTATGTTGTCTGTAGCAGGAACAAATCCGTATTTTCATACAAAAGCTGATGTGACTTCTTCTGTGACCTCACCTGTGCTTTTAGATAGATTTATAAAATCTCTATCAAAAGCAGCGTTTTCTTTAGTTTGAATTTTTTTGATAAATTATGTTCTCTATAAGTGATTATATTGTCTATTTAACAGTTTGATTGTACTTTTGAATTATTAGAATAATGCAGTTTCAACATTGTAATAATTGAAGGAGTGAAATAAATGTTAGTGCCCAATCAAGTTGCGCCAAAATTGATTGTACCCACTTTGTCACACGGAATATTTGATCTAACAAAAGAAAAGTCTAGAAATTTTACAATGGTTGTTTTTTTTCGCGGACTACATTGCCCAATTTGTATAAACTATTTGTCAGAGCTGGCTCGTCTTCAAAGTGAATTTTTCGACAATGGTGTAAACCAGATCGTAATTTCAAGTGATGATAAAACTCGATCGGAGGAAACAGCTTCATTGATTAAAGCTGATCAAATTCGTTATGGTTATGACTTAAGTATTCCAGTAGCGCGCGAATGGGGCCTTTATATTTCTAAAGGTGAAAAAAATAGTTCTAATAAATTTAAAGAGCCAGAGTTATTTCCCGAACCGGGTATTTTCTTGGTTAGGCCTGATAATACAGTATATTACATTTCCGTGCAGTCCATGCCTTTTGCGAGATCAGCTTTTAAAGATTTGATTGAAATGATTAAGTTTGTTGTGCCTAGGGAATATCCTGCTCGCGGTACTGCATAGATGATTGCCGTAAAGCGTTTTTTGAATGAACCTATTATTTATCCGCATATGGATGATAGAATGGGAGACAATATTAACGGTCCATCCTTAATAAGAGCTCCTAATTGGTTAAAAAAACCTTTGGGACTATATTATCTATATTTTTCTCATCATAAGGGAACCTACATTCGATTAGCGTTTTCAAATTCTCTTATGGGTCCATGGGAAATCTACTATAATGGGGTATTAGAATTAAACGATAGTTACTTTATGTTACAAGATCCTTCTGATGGTTCGTTATACGCGCATATTGCTTCACCAGATGTTCACGTTGATGATGAGAATGGTAGCATTGTCATGTATTTCCATGGTCAGCTGAGTAATGGTGATCAAGTAACACGAGTTGCGACCTCACAAGATGGCGTTACTTTTTGTGTGAAAGAGCAAATTCTTGGACCTCCTTATTTCCGCGTTTTTCAGTATTTGGAATCAGTTTTTGCTATTTGCTGGGGTGGTGAAATATGGCGATCACAAGATTGGTTTTCACCATTTGAAAAAGGTCCAAAAATACTACCATTTAACAGCAAAGATAAGTCAACACCTTGCTTTAGACATGGTGAGGTTTTTAGAGAGCAAGATTTATTACATATTTTTTTTAGTAATATAGGAGATGCACCAGAACACATATTATATTGTAAAATAGAACTATCAGAATATTGGAATGAATGGAAAACAGATAATAGTTATCCAATTTTAGAGCCAGAATTAAACTGGGAGGGAGCCAATATGCCAATTTCGCAATCTGTGATTGGTATGGCCCAAAAGAAGGCACGAGAGCTAAGAGATCCCTGCATATTCCAGGATACTGACAACCAAATATATTTGCTTTACTCGGGTGGAGGTGAGCGGGGCATTGGATTGGTTAAGTTGTTTAATTTCTAGTTTAAGAATCGTAACGATTTCATATTGAAATTATTGAATTTTAAAAAATCACGAGGCTTTATGTTTCTCATATGAAGCAACTAGTTCTTCTCGCAAGAACTCACCAAAATTCAAACTTTTGAATTTAGGTTTTCCTGTACCCTTTAATGGTTTGATATTGAAACTAACATTAGGGTCGTAAAAGAAAACACATGAATATCGCTCTGACCCTGAACGGTTAACGACTCTATGGGGGGTTGAGCGTAAAAGGCCATTCGTCATTCTATGTAACATGTCTCCAACATTGACCACGAAACTGTTTTCAAGTTTTGGTACATTTAACCATTCTCCGTCAGGTGCCTGAACTTGTAGACCACCTATATTGTCCTGCGCCAAAAACGTCAGGCAACCAAAATCTGTGTGTGGAGCAGATCCATATAAGTCTACTGGGCTATCTGAGGCTAGTGAGGGATAATGTAAGAGCCGTAGCCAGGTCGTGGGCTTTTCAAATGCTTTCATAACGGATAGATCCTTAACACCTGTAGACAGTAATGCTGCGCGTAAAAGATTATTGGCGAGTTCTTCGAGTTTTGTAGTATACTCCTCGATAACTGCGCGAAAGTTTTCCAATTCAGGCCATTGATTGGGGCCAGAAAGATAAATTTTTGGATCTTCAATTTTATCTTCACGCATTGTCATAAAACTTGCTGATTGGTTTGGCTTTTTTATTGTTTCAAGCTTGGAGTTAACATCTGTGGAGGTGTTAATCGCAATGTATCCGCGATGTTTGTGATCTAGAGCAACTTTCATTTTTTCGCTCAAATGCATTGCATGAAATCTATTGGATGCATCAAAAACTTTTTCTATTAATGCTGGATCAATTCCATGATTAATAATGTAACCAAAACCAAGTTGATTATAAGCCTCATAGAATGATTTTAATAAGTCAGGCGAAGCACGGTTTTTCAGTAATTCTGCTACATCAATTATTGGTATTGATTTTCTATTTTTTGCCATCCTGAAGCCCGCTTAAATTATAAATTTTAAGTATAACTAATTTGTTTTAATTATTGCTAAATATTGCAATTCTATCGATATTGATAATCTAAACTATTTTAAAATCTTTGTAGGCAAAAATGATCAGAAAAAGCAAGCAGACAGATTTAGAAAAAATTGCAAAATTAATGCACAAGTCGTTTTCAAGTGAAGTAGAAAGCAATTTGGTAAGAAAATTATTCTCTGGCGAGGATATATTGGTGAACTTGGTTTATCAGTCGCAAGATCAAATTCTAGGTAATATAATAATTTCAAAAACAAAAATGTATCCAGATGTTGGTTTGTTTTGTGTTGGTGTTGGGCCTCTAGCTGTACGACCAAGTCATCAGTTTAAAGGGATTGGCAGTCAGTTGATGAAAGCTGCAATCATTGAATGCCGTAATCTTGGTGTCGATGCATTGTTTGTTCTTGGTGATCCTAATTATTATAAAAGATTCAATTTTGAAGTTTCTAAGATAAGCAGTGATTATAATGCAGCAAATTTCCAAGAATTGCAGCTTAAAAGCAATTGTCTGAGTGATTTAAAGGCAAAAATTAGTTATGCAGATGCCTTTTCTGTTGTTTAACAAACCCGTAAATGCTTGGTTTGCTTGTCGTGTGCTGAAATGATAAGCGTTAGTCAGTTGTGCCCAAATTTGACGAAGATAATTATTGGTGTTTTAGGAGAATAATGGAAAAAGAAAAATGGGATGAATCAAACATCCCAGATCAAAGAAATAAAGTTTTTATAGTAACTGGGCCGACGAGCGGTCTGGGTTTTGATACTTCAAGAATATTAGCAAAAAAAAATGCGATAGTTATTATGGCAGCAAGGGATGTCAGAAAAGCTGAAAAAGTAAAAAAAGAAATTGTTGGTAAAAATAAAACTGCAAAAATAGATGTTAAGGAGTTAAACTTAGCTGACCTAAAATCTATTCAAAATTTTTCCGAGTTAATTAAAAAAAAGTATTCAGCAATAGATTGTCTTATAAATAACGCTGGCATTATGGCGTGTCCTTATTCAAAGACAAAAGATGGTTTTGAAATACAAATGGGTACGAACCATTTGGGTCATTATGCATTGACAGGTTTATTGCTGCCGCTTCTGCAGAGTAAATCAAATGCGAAAGTAATCAATATTTCTAGTATTGCTCATAGATCGGGTAGAATTAATTTTGATGATTTGGCTTGGGAAAAACGAAAATATAGAACGTGGAGCGCTTATAGTGATAGTAAGCTCGCTAATTTATATTTTACTTATGAACTTTCAAGAAAGTTGTTGGCTACGAATTCTACTTTGAACGTATTAGCAGCTCATCCAGGATACAGTGACACAGATCTTCAACGTTATTCAGGATTTTTTAAGTTTCTAAATAAAATTGTTGCCCAAAAATCAACTATTGGGGCCTTGGCTGGCATTCGTGCAGCAGTAGACTCTAAGACAATATCTGGTCAGTACTACGGCTCACCATCATTTGGGGGGATCTGGGGATATCCAACTTTGGTCAAATCTAATAGGTTGTCACATGATAGAGAGAATGCGTCCAAGCTTTGGACATTATCTGAGTCTTTAACAGGAATATCTTATAATTTAGAGTAGAGAGTTAAATTTAAAAAAGACTGGGCATTTTCTAAAAATGGTTATTTTTTTATCGTTAAAAGTAACGCTTTAATTTATATTGATATTACAGCTCTTATTCATAATCATTATTTCAATAGTCATTTACCAACTCAAAATTGATAAATAGTTAAGTAAAAAGGAAAAAAATATGATGGATATTTCTAAAACATTAATGGTTGGGTCCTCACAGTTTCAAATATCTCCATTTATCTCAAAATATTATAACGAGAAAACGCCACTTGGGATTTATGCTGGTCGTTCTTATGCTATAAACTGGGGTGAAGATCCGGAAATCGCTTATGGCGTTTTAAGACGTAAATCAGTTTTATTTGATGTGCCTGAACGCCCAGTTGAAATTGTAGGTCCAGACGCTCTAATTCTATTAGAGAAGGTTTTAAGTCGTTCGATAAGTAATCTTAAGAAAGGTAAGGCTCGTTATGCAATTGCTTGCCTTGAAAATGGTGGCATTCTTATGGACGGTATCGTGATGTGTTTGGCAGAAGATCGCTATTGGTATGTAAAAGCGGATGGTGAATTTGATACTTGGCTTAAAGCCCATTCGATCGGGTTGGATGTGGAAATTAAGGATCCTCAATCTTGGGTTCTTCAGATACAGGGTCCAACCTCTCTCGCGGTCATGAATGCAGTCACGAATGGGGCAATTAATGAAGCATTTGGTTATTTTAATGTTGGGTGGTTTGAAATTGGTGGTCAGAAATTATTAATATCGCGAACAGGTTGGACTGGAGAATTAGGATATGAAGTTTACACTCAGGGAGAGCAAACCGATGCATGTCAACTCTGGGATGTGATACTTGATGCAGGAAAACCATTTGGCTTAATTGCCTCTAGTTTAGATACGATGAACATTCGACGTATAGAAGCAGGCATATGCAACAATAAAACAGATATTGATGAAACTATGACTCCATTCCAAGCAGGGTTAGGAGCATTTGTAGATTTTGGAAAGCAAGAGTTTATTGGAAGAAATGCTTTAATGGATGCAAATCGAGATTGTCTCTTATTTGGCTTCAAAATATTGGATTTGCAATCTGTCAGTAATCTTGGCTCGGACTTAATTGGATTACGAGTATGCCTGGATGAAAAACCTGTTGGATGGGTTACTGTAAGTGCATATTCTCCATATCTAAAAGCTATTATAGGGTATGTTCGTTTTTATGAAGGGTCTGACTGGGTTGGAAAAAAAGTGAAGATTGTTAAGGAAGGTTTTGAAATTTATGATGCTCAAGTCTCCAAACTGCCACTTTATGACTCAGAAAAACGAATTCCAAGAGGGTTAGACCAAGAGTTGCCAGAATTTTAGAAATTTTGGATTAAGATGAGGTAATATCTTAAAATCCGTTTCGTACATAATTTATTGGATTCAGCTTCCTTTAAATTTAGAAAACTGGACAATGATTAAAAACGAATTACTTGATTTGTCATGTAATTTAAAGGATGATCGAGATGAAGAAATTTGTGATGTTAATTGGCTGTGTAGTGCTGGGCACTCAGTTGGGTTGGGCTGCAGGTGGAGGCGGTTCTTACTCTGGTGATAGTGGCGGTTCTTCTTCAAGTGGTAGTTCATACTCTACTTCAATGGATAAACCACAAAATCTATTTTCTAAAGTATATGAACTCATAGAAGACAAAAAATTCGATGCGGCTTACAAGGAGCTTGAAAATATAGAGGCACCGGGAAAGCAGGATGATCTATATAATCTTTTGGGTTTTACCGCCAGAAAATCGGGAAACCTATCAATAGCAGCGAAGCACTATGAGAAAGCTTTGGATATTAATGCAAGGCACGTTGGTGCTCTTCAATACCAGGGTGAGTTGTTTATTACCTTGGGTGAATTCGATAGTGCGAAGCAAAACTTGGCAAAAATTGAAAAAATATGTTGGCTTTTTGCTTGTGAAGAAGAGAAGTTATTGAAAACTGCTTTAGAGCGCGCAATAGACGGTTAAAATTTTGTAGAAAACAAACCGATACAATCAAAAGATTAGATAGATGTCATTTTTAGAAGTGTAAGGAGGTTGTCATGAATATACCAAAAGAACAGGTAAATACCCGATCATTAGGTATTAGTCTGATCAGGATTCACTTTGGAATTATCCTTTTTGCGCATGGATGGCTTAAAGTTTATGTCTTTGGCATAGGTGGGACCCTAGGGTATTTCGCTAGCCTGGGCTTACCATCAATGATTACTTATTTGGTGATCTTCGGTGAGTTATTTGGAGGTTTGGCTCTCATATTGGGAATCCAATCCAGGCTAGCTGCTATGCTTGCTATTCCTATTGTATTTGGAGCTTGTTTCTTTAGTTTCGATAATGGTTGGGTACATTCGGCAGCGGGTGGCGGATGGGAATACGCTGGCTCATTAACTGTGATATCGCTCGCCTTAGTTTTAATGGGGTCCGGGCGATATATCAGTTTGAATTGGAATCCATTAGATAAGGTACTTCCAGGGTTCCTGCGAGATTAATTTTTTAAAGACATTTTAAGCCAGTATCATATGGCAACGTAAACATTTTTCTTTCACTGATTTTCTACGCTTTAATTTGATAGTGCCCACAACATTTATCCAGTTGAGGTCCCGCAGACTTTTCCGTGTTTCTCTGCAATCACTTTGCACATTTCAAAACCTTCAGATTGATCAAAAAAAATACCTATAA
>TARA_B110000003_G_scaffold104386_1_pt1 | contig 17828 bp, 19 predicted proteins | sample TARA_B110000003 | Tara Oceans TARA_B110000003 (sample SAMEA4396424) | marine metagenome | biome: Westerlies Biome; feature: [SRF] surface water layer (ENVO:00010504); material: water (ENVO:00002006), including particulate matter (ENVO:01000060) such as... | depth 5 m
TGTTTGAAGAATATTAACATAGGATTCCATCAACTCTTCTTGAGCATCTTCCATATCTTTAGAAAATCTTTCTTGTAATCTAGCAATATTTTTTACTGCATTTTTTGCCTTAGATTGCGAACTACTTTTGAATTTATATTCACCTCTTGAAGTGCTTATTCTACTTCCATTGATGACATCTTTCATTTTACATCTTTTTGCAGATCCTCCTCCTGGGCAATCTACTTTAACTTCTTGGTTTAATATTTCTTGCTCTTCTCTATATCCCATTTTTATCTCCTTTATTTAATTATATTCATTCCCATCACTAATGTTACTTTTAAAATCATTAAGAGCAGCTTTTTTAAATTCAGTTTTCTTTTGATCTCTTTGATGTTCTTTGCGATGCGAATGATGTCCATTTTTTTGTACAAATTCTTTACTATCTTTCAAAATATTATTATCTAAAATCAACTGAAAATTATCCCAATCATGAATTTCAACACTATACATATGTGAAGTATAAATATTCTGATGAGGGAAAAGAGACTTGATTTCATCTTTTCTATATCTTGTATCTTTCTTTGATATACTCAATGAGATATGATGTTTTCTATTAACATTGTCTATTTTATCAGCAATAAAAGCTGGTGTATATCCAAACCCTAAAGCGGCAAACTTATATCCTTTTTTCTGATTTAGATTCTTTTTTACATAAATTGTAAGGCCACCAGTTGGCGAATACAGAAAACTTACATGATCATCATTATCAAAAATTTCATGTAATTTTGTATCAACTTTTTTTATAAGATCAGTAAAAGATTCTGAAACAAATCCTTTATGTTTATTTCGGTCAATAACTTCTGCCATTCCACCCAATTGTTCAGGTTGATAAGCTTTTCTATCGGTTTTTAAATCATCTGTTGTTGTAACGCTAGTAACAGAAGTTTGATTTACAATATATCGAATAGCTTCAGTAGTTTCTTCACCTGTTTTTTTATCCAAAATTTCTTTATCAATATAAGATAATAAGTTTGAAATATCATCAGCTCGCCTTCTATATCGCGGGTTAGGATAACAGATTATAAATAATACTCTCTCCCAATATTCATCAAACTCAGCCCTTGCTCCTGAATTATCATATTTTAACTCTTTACCGTCTCTTCTAACCAACTTATAATCTTCCCAAGAAACACCGCAGGCTGTTTCAAAATCCTTTTCAAAGTTTGGAAAATCATTCGATTCTTCTTTACGATCGGTTACTTCTAATGCAACCTTATCATTCCAGTCTCTGAAATCTGGATATTTCGAAATTACATCATAAATTTCTGGGTATTTTATTTGCAAACACATAATTGAAAACATAAGCATATCTTTCTCTGATTCATTAAGTATATCGCTATCTATGTTTACAGCATCTTCTTCTTTTTTCAAGTCTGCAAAAATTTGTATTAAAGATAGAGAATTAACCAATCTCTTTAACGCTCTAGGATTACCGCCAATGGACAATTTTACAATTTCCTGAATCATATCGTCGATTGGTGTTTTTGTTTTATCAATGACATCCTGGTCTTTTGAAAGAAAACCAATTTGTATTAATAACTCTTCCACATAATTACCAATATCATACTGGCTAACCGGCATCATAAATGGAAGTTGGATTATTTTATCGAAGAATGCTCTAAACTCCCATTCATTCTCATCAGTACGCTCACCAAACTTATCTTTTAAACCTTTAATTACGACTTGATAATCAATCGCTAAAACAAAAATACAATGTGTAACGTTAAAAATATTCTTGAGTAACTCTAAAATAGCAACAGCGTCAGGTGGATCAATTCTATCAAGATCATCCACATAAATTACAATTTTTTCATATCGAGCTGTTTTACCCTTATTATTTTCATTGATAGTTTTTGCTAATGAATCAAGCTGATCTTGCAGTTCTGAAATGACATTGGAATTATCTCCAATTAGTTCATCTACAACTTTAGTTGCTTCGTCACCTGCTACTGCAGATGTCGCAACACGAAGTGCGCCTTTTGCAAGTACAGAAAATTTAGATTTAATTTGCTCTTTTGCACTATCTCCTTTATCCAATTCTGCGACCATATCATTAATGATTTGGTTAACAATTTTTAGAAGAGTTTCTTCAGGCTTGGATAGTAAAGAATGTTCCCATGCATTAACCCATATTTGTAAAAATTTTCCTTTATTAGCTTCATGTTCAGGATTATCACCATCTAAATTATTTTCAATTAAGTTTAATAATGATGTTTTACCGCTTCCCCATTCGCCTTGAATACCGATAGTGATAGGGGTATCGCATCTTTCTATAAAGTTAGTCAAAGCATCAGCGTGAGGTTTTATATTTAGTGAATCAGATTCAAAATTTGCATTTGGTTGATCAACAATACCTATATGATTTAATTTGTTTTCTTCCATTATATCTCCTAAAAATTTATAAATATTTTACAATACATTATATATTAAAAACGGATAAAAGCTCCTTGCGAAGCAATTCTCTTCTTTTTTTATAGAAAGTATCAAAATATCCTGCATCTAATTTGTCAAATTCAACTGGTATTAATGATGTTTCTATAATTTCTTTCTGTTTTTTTGCTCCAAAATGCTTAAAAAAATCTTTTGGCATTTTATCTTGCTTCTCTTTATTAAGTCTTCCAATAAAAAAATGAAGGTTTACAACTGAATTATATTTTCTATATGTTTCAATTTCAGAATCATCTTGAGAATTTTCAAAATGTTTCACTTTACTTATTGGATAAATATGATCTTGGTGAACTTTTTTTTCTGCATTCCCACCAGATATATCATACTTTGATATAGCAATTCTATTTTGGCTATTTAAACAACTTAAAACTGCAAACGAAGATTTACCATATTGAGAATTAAGCAGTATATCTATATCATTTTTTGTAATTCTAAGTAGTTTTTTGAAATTGCCTAATTTTTCATATTCATCTTTAATAGTATCAAATTTAAATTCAGAACTTTTCTTTAAATATGCTTGCATTGCTTTTCTAATTTGTCTTAACGCCTGATCACCATGATTACCATAGAACCCTAATACTTGTACTGTATTAAGATATTGAATCATTTGAGTAGTTGAAGTAGTACTAACGGATCCTTTATTTGTTTTAGCAAAATAATATGCAATTGGAATTATTGAATTTTTTGATCTTAGACTTGACTTACTAAAGTTTTCCTCACTAATAACATTTACAGCTTGTGTAATAGATGACTTGATTGACTCCCATTTTTTTTGAATCTCATTTGCACTTTCTAATACATTTTCTTGGGTGACTAATACATCTTTATCCATTATAAAAAGTGATGCTCTCATTATGAAGTCAACATCAAAATCAAATTCACCATTATTATTTATTTTCTTTAAAAACTTATCAATCTTAGATCTTCCATCACGCCAAACAGAGGTTACAACAGACATAAGCATTTCTGTTTTTGTTAAATTAGTTCCACCATTATTAACTCTGATGAAAATATCAACAATATCCGTAAGAGATGTCTTTTCAAGTTCAAAATAAGATATTACAGTATCGTTATAGACTTTATAAAACAAAGCATCTAAAACTTTTGAATATTTATTCCAATTACGCTCTTTTAATTCGTTGTTTTGAAGTTTTTCTGATAGAAAATTTTTGCATTCAAAAATAAATTTGTCAAGTTTTTGAGTATATCTTTTATCATTTGAATAAAATTTTGATATTTCTCCACATTTATATACTGGAAACCAAATATCTGTATCTGCAGAAATTTTTTGCAATTTTTTATAATGTCGATTAAACTGACTATCAGATAAGAATTTGAATTCATATTTAAACTCTTTTTCTTCCTCTGAAGATTTTTTTCTCATATTGAGATTTATATATAATTTTGATGCAGCTCTGTTCTTAAAATAAGAACCCGTAAGACCAATTAAAAGCGATGTTATGCGTTGCTGCCCATCAATAACATTCGTTATTGGTCCTATACCACTTACTGCTGGCTTAAATTCTATCCCAGATCCTAAATCATCATTTTTGTTATAGTCTCTTAAGAATTCATAGAACATCAGTTGTTTTCGAAGGTTTTTATCATTAGTGCTTTGATTGCCGATTTTCCAAAACATAAATGTACCAATTGGATAGTCTTGCATAATAGAATCAAATAACTGACAAATTTGTTGGTGTGACCAAACATACTTTCTTTGCAAGGAAGGTAAAACAATCTCTTTTTTTGAGATCTGCCGAATTAAGTAGGCAATAGATATATCAATATATTCTTTCTTCTTTTTACTCATTTGTGTATTAAAAAATTTAAGTGTTCGAAAAGCATTAACATCGCTAAAGTATCAAGTTCACAATAATTTTTTAAAGCTTCAATTAAATTATCTTTTTCTTCACTTGATATCATATCAGAAAACTGAATTAATTGAAATGCTTTCATTGCCGCTGCTCCATCAGCTAATAATTCTCCAAAATAAACATTTGAAGATGACACATCAGAATTAATTTTTGGTAATAATTTATATGGATCTAGTACCAGTCCATCTTCTTCCTTAAAAAAAATCTTTCCTTGTAAATTTTCTCCAAATGCTAATGGTTGAGAATATTTCTGTTTTAATAATGGACTTGATTGCATAATAGCTGGTAAAACAGCTTTTAAGGAATTGGAACCTTTCATTGACGGATGATAATAATGCTTTAATACTATATCTTTTAAATCAATTAATGCTCTTTCTGGTAAATTCTCATTTGGAGAAAAAGTAATTGAGTCTAAAAATTTGATGTATTTTGAGTAATGGGTTTTATCAAAGTCTTCCATACGACTTTTCACACTTTTTAATACATAATTTTCATAATTTGAATACATAAAAATACTACCTTCATTATCACCTAGAACTTCATAGAGCTTTTCAATGCATTCAAAACTAGGATCATGGTTATCCTGCTTCGCAATCCACTCTGAATGATCAATAGTTCCATCTTCGTTTAAGGAATGACAAGAATACTGAGTAGCTAGCATAGTAAAAGGTTTTTGGTTTTTATGAAATGGAAGAGCTACCTGACATGTTTCAAAATCAATAAAATGATATGGAAATTTCCACTCATCCATTTTTGATTTTAAAGAATCTTTATCAATCAATTCTTTTGCTGTAGTTGTTTCTTTTAAAGATTGTATTTGTAATTTTTGTCTTTTGAATGCCTTCGTTTGATCGTTCATGGTTGGAAAATTATTAGATTCCATTTCTTCTAAAGTATGAAATCCCATTTCAATAAAATCTTGGGATTTTCTATGATTCCATAATTCAAAAATATGATCTTTATCAGGATTATAAGACGGAAATTTTTCTAACCAGCACTCATCAAAACCACTTTTTTGATCGCTTACTTTGTATTCACAACTTTTACAAAAATCACCTACGCGATTAATTTCTGAATATTTTTCTAAATACATTTTAGCACTAATTCCCATATGCAATGTATTAATCATATCAATATCTGTAACATAGTCAACATATGTCTGCCTTGAATCTTTACGTTTGTTTTTATAGAGCCATGCCAAATAATGTGCAATTGAAAAAAACCCTCTTAAGGGTGTAGGGTCTTGTATGTTTGTGAAAGGAAATTTTAATTGATCTGAATAATCCCCTCGACCAGCTTGATTTCTTGGTGGATTAACAATTAAATCTACTACTTCTGTTACATCTCTTATAGTCATCATGCTATCATTTAATTCTTTTTTAAAATTTGTTAAAAATTCTTCTTCAGAAAGTTTCTGCAATTCGACATCAACTCTTTTGTTCTTTTTCTTAAGAAAAAAATATTGATTCAATTTATCTATGTTTGATGGTTTGTCTTTATCTAATACCATCATATATGCCTTAAAATCATATGAGGTTGATAGTCTAGATTTATAAATATTACTATCTTTAAAATAGTACAAGTAGTTAGCTTCTTTATTAACACCAGCCTCCAAAACTTTTTTATCAGGAGAATCGTTTTCTGGGCTTGACGCTCTCCACAAATGACCATCCTTACCAATATAGTAAAAAAATCCATCTTCCTTGATAATATCAGTTTCCATAACTAATGATGGTTCAGGGGGATATTTATCATTAAAAAAATCTTCTATAATACCATACTGAAAGGCTATATCAGCAATATAAGGGCTCCATTTTTTTTTAACTTCTTTTATACCATTTTTATAATTAAAAAAACTATCTTCTGAACTAATTGATTTAGATTTTACTTCATAAACTTCAATTAATGTTCCTGATTTAACTAATAAATCAACTCGAATGAAAAAATTATCAACAACATGGGCAGACTCAGCAATAATAATATTCTCTTCTTTCAAAAAAATATTTGTTTTATCTGCGCATGAAGGATAATCAAGGTCTGAGCTCAAATCTTCAAATTGATGATTAGGGTATTTTGCTTGGATAACAAATTTAGCATATTCACCTACTTGGTGTCCGCCATCAGCATGGACCTGTAAAAACTCATTATTACTTTTTGAAGATGGGTATTTTTTAGATAAATAGTATAATTTTGTAGGACATTCTAAACCTATTTTAAATCGAGTTTTAGTTAAAAAATTCTCAGTAGACATATTACTTATTTTTTCCAAAGTAAACGGCTAATTCATCATCAGATAAATTGTCTAATGCAAACATATCATTATCAGACTGTAATGATTCTTCCCATTTTCTCTTATGCTCTTCTTGTCTTTTAGCGTCTCTTTTCTCATTGGCTTTATTATATGCTTTTTGAATTCTACTTGCTTCTTTTTCAACATCTTCTTCCGACATATTGGGATTATTTTTAAGTATATTTTTAATTATATATTCTTCCATTATTTTTCCTTAATGACTGATTTTAATTCCATATCTGTTAAATGTAAAATAAGACAATACTTCTGATCTTGTACTCTTCCTTCTAAAAAAGCTCTATAAGGCTTGCCCCCATCATTAAAAACTAATGGCTGCTTACTATCCTCTCCAGCAGTTAGCATCATTAAAGATTTATCATTATATAACTTTAAGGCCATTTCGAACAAGAAATCATATGTTAGTCCATTAATATGGAATAATTGATACTTTTTATTAAACACCAATTTTTGATAGATTTTAGTTTTAGGATACATCTTTCCAGTCCAGTACACTGGTACTTCATGATCAATGTTTGATTCAAGATATCTAGGCTCTCTTTCTTCTTTCAAGGTTCCATCAGGCAAGAAAACTTGCTCTGATTTATCAATTTGATATACAACTTCCTCTCTATCATTGATAAATATCCTATCAGTTTCATGCAAAAATTTTCCAGTAAGTTCTAAATCTATTTCAGGATCATTTTTAATTAATTCCTTAGATAATTGTTCTGTATCCTTAAATTGATGCAATAAAGATTGTAAACTATTTTTACTCGAAAATTTTAATAAACGTTTGTTATTAAGCGGTTTATTATCATCAACATTCACCATTAATACTTTTGATGGAGAAGGTGCTGATTTAAATATTAACTGAGCATTACGTTTTTTTTCATTGGATAAATTAATATAACGCATCTTAAAGCATTCCAAAGTCAAATTCGTCTTCGTTAGTTTGCTCTTCTTCCAATTCAACTATCTCTTCTTCTTTATTTTCGAGACCTATAAATTCAAAGCTTGCTTGCTTACCAACTACTGCAAAAATATGCTCATTACTTGATATAATAAAAGCATCATCTGCTTCATAATCTGCACGATAATTAAACGGAAATGTCAAAATAGTACCATCATTGAGTATATCTAATAACTGTTCTTTGTTTTCAACTATATTTAATTGATATACTGATTTTACATTCAATGATAAATAGTCGTCTAATGATGATATTTCTAAGTTCGAATCTACATCATAAGTAGATGGCACTTTTTCAATAGCCTCATTATTACTATCTACTCCGATAAGGTTAGATCGTGATATGTATTCTCCGTTATCATTAAATCCTTGAAGAGTAGTTGATTTTGATGGAAGAATATGTGAACCATCAGCAATAGATGCTGTTGAACAAGGACCGTTATCCTTATCCGATACAACTATTTTTGACCATCCATATAATTTCTTTCGATCTACTTTAACAAACTCTGTTGAAAAAGATTTTTTATCAAATTTAAGTGTTGCCGTTCGAGCCATACTTTATTTAATTAATGCATAATATGCATCTTCATCCAATATTTCTGCTCCATGTTGCTTTGCAGCTTTTAATTTTGTGCTCTTACTGTTATGCGCAACGTTTGCACCACAAACTAAGATTTCTGTTTTTGAATTCACAGAGCTTTGAATGATGGCCCCTAGTTTTTTAGCATGTGCTTTCATATCGTCACGATCACCTTGTTCCATTTTACCAGTAAAGCAAATATGTTTACCTTTTATATTGCTCATATTTTCTCCTTTTATCTTTTTTTTACTTTATTTTTTTAGTTATTAACAATTCTTGCAAACTCTAACCCACTCGTCATCATTGTCTGTGGCAGATGAGTCACAAAATGCGACTGAATCCCAGCATTCATCACAATCTACCTCTAAAGTTTCCATGAAGTTAGTTTTAGTTAATATTAAGCTAGTTAAAAATTCATATCCATTTTCATTTGAAACATAGAGCGCTGTCTCATGTTGAACACTCTTTTGATTCGAGGATAAGTTTTTAAAATCTGATTTCCATTTTTTAACTTCCTCACTTCCAATATAAGATTCAAGCTCATCAACATTATTAAAAGAAACACTTTTATGAAAGCGCATTCTTCCACTATTCTCATTTTCAACATCATGTTCATCAATGAAGAGGATTTGCAAATGACCATAATAGTCATTTAGGTTGCTTTCAAACTCTATTATTTCACTGATAACATATTCATCAATTGCTTCCCACCAAAAATCTTCATTAAAATTGTCATTCATAATTATAACTCTATTTCAATTTTTCCTTTTAAACGGACATAATTTATCCATTTAATTTCCTATGATAATTTTTAATAAACTTCTTCCCTTTCTTAATTTTTTTCATAATTACCTTTTATTTTATTGTTGTTCTACCCAACCCTTCTTAACATTTTTTTCAAGCGACTCATTAAAAATTAAATGGATTTGCTCTTTGCTGCTTGAAGCCTTTAAGTCTACTTTTAACATATCTTTTCTTGAAGGGCTAAAATCTGTGTAATGAAACACATAAGCAGGATAGTTTCCAGATTGTTCTTTATTGGTTTTCCACAAGACAAACTTTCGAACCATTGTCGCTCCTTTACTTTCCTTAGAGAATACTTTGCGCTCTAGTAATGTTGAAGGGTCTTGTTCTTCCTTTGCACTCAAATCACCATCCGTAATTTCTACAAGCTTTGTAATTTGATCAAAGCGAACATCATCTGGATTGTTCCCTTTTTTATCATCACGGACTCTCTTAAAAATTGAAGTCATAAAACTAACAGAAGGTAACAATGATAGAGCACTATATGTTTTATCAAATGTTAAGCGCATTTTTTTAATAATTCCTTTCGAATTTTCAGGAACAATATCTAAAGTTGAGAATTCTACTACGATTTCTGGTTTTACCATAGTAAAAGCGACTTTTGCACCTGATGATTCAAAATAATTCGACTCTACTGAAAGTGGCTTGAGTTTCTTTAATAAATCTGTGCGCTCTTGATCACTAAAACCATTACCAATTTTACCTACAAGCTGATATGTATCTTTATCTGTCATCATCGCAATTAATACTTCACGTAGCATTCCTTCTCTATGGCCTTCGCCTTCAACAAACCCAACGACAACTGCATCGAATGTATGAAGAGGTTTGATTTTATAAATCATTCCCTCGCTTGATTTTACAATTACTCCTTCTTGGCCATCTGTTTCTACTACTTGCTTATAAAAATCAACAATGTCCTTACGACTTTCAACAGCCTTATTTCCTACTGAATGTACTGGACCGTCCTCTGGAAATAATGCACAAAGCTTTGTGAGTTTTTCTTCCCAGTTTTTTAAATCATATTCTTGATCATCTATTGAAAGTATATCAAAAGCAGCAAAGGCGATTTCTTCTGATTTATCATCAAGAGCTGCTACCAAATCAAACACATAGGTTCGTTCACGTTGTTGTAAATATAACTCTCCAGGAATGTATGCCTTAGCAATACCACCTTTCTGCAATAACTCTTCTGCTCTTTTTAATAGGGGTAAATCATTATGAATTGTACCAAAATGATTAACAAGAGATGCTTTTTTATTTTCATAAATAAGGATATATAAATGGCCATCAAATTTTGTTGATAAATAATATTTGTCTGCTTCTCTTACTTTTGAAACAATCTCTTCAGAGGAAACAGGAAGATAGCGTCTAGCAACTGCGCGTTTGTAAGTTTTTGCTTTATCTATCAACATCTCAATCTATGCAATCTATCTCTATCATTCAGTTTTATAATTTAACTGAAGCCATTCCATTACTTCATCTCTATTTGTAGGATCTTTTTTATTTTCTTCCATTTCTGAAATAATATCTTCAGGATCAGTATTGATATCAAAATCTGTTCCTTTACCAGTTGTACTATAATCATCTGTGCTTTCAAAATAACCTTCTTCACGGGTGCCATCAAGATTATCTGATTGATAACTATAATCATTGCAAACGCCTCCATCAAAAGATGGTTCTATAGCTTCTGGAATCAGTTCATATTCCAATTCAATCACATATCTATTCCAATCATTCCAACCATAACCTTTTTCATATGATTTAGTTTCACAAACCATATAGTCATAATCATAAATAGAAAAGTCATCTTCATCAGGATCATGGCTAGGTTCAATTGTTATATCTGCCATTTCATGGTTTGGGTATTCAACATGAGTTGCAGGACAATTCATTCCATAAGAGTGGTAAATATCATCGAAATCATACCAATCATTATCCCATATATAATCACTCCAACTTCCTTCATAATCTACAATGCAATCAGCCATATTATCATAATGCACCGTTCCAGCACATTGTTCTGATGGATAAGTATTACAATCAAACCCAATTTTATATTCGTTAAACTCTCTCGGATATTGTTTTTCATCCTCTAACAGCTTTTTAAGTATTGTAATATTACCCTGGCTACAGTTTGGATTAATTAATAAACCATTTAATAAATATCGATCTTTTGGTTCTTTTTTAAGATTTGTTAATATTTTTGAAATATCATTATTTTTAATATTACGATGAGAAGCTGCTGCTTCACGAACCCAGCGATATTCATCTTTCAACAACTTTTTGGTTACATCTTCAGGACAGCTATTGTTTAGAGCAGCTGCTTTTCTTAATCTCGAAGATAGATAACTACTATTATCATTAATTATATCAAAAAAAGTATTATTTGTTATGCTTTCATTTGAAGCAATTGATAATTTTTGCTCAAATGATGCTTTTTCAGACATGAATACATCAGATAACATCTCATTTGGCAAGTGCTTGTTTTTTAAGCATGCTTCTATAATTTTCTCGGACTCAATCATAAGCGATTTAAATATATTACTGCTAAATTTCTTTTCACCAATTTGTTCAAGAGATAATCTTTTATCTTTAATCATGTTTTTTACATCAATAATTTCAGTTACCTGTGAACCTAATTTTTTTCTTTGTTCAATTGCTTTAAATATGTCAGAACTCATAGGAGTTATTAATACTAAGTCTCTTAAATAATCAGAGCTTACGGTGGGTTTATTTTTTATTTTGAAAACTTGTGTATTAGAAAGATTGTTTATAATACTACAGTCTCCCACAAATGATTCTTTATCTTTCCAAGTATATGTTCCAGAAGTAATTTTACTTTGATTAAAATCTCCTTCATATTTGTCTCCATTAGGCCAAGTTAAAATACCTTGACCTTGACGAAAACCGTCTTCAAAACTTCCTTTATATGTCATTCCATTATCTAAAGTTTCAACCCCTTTTCCTGATTTTATACCATCAATAAAATCACCTTCATATTTGTCTCCATTAGGCTTAGTGTAAATACCTTTACCGGTTCGTTTATTTTCTAAAAAATCACCTTCATATTTTTTTCCACTAGGCCAAGTATAAATACCTTTACCGTTTCGTTTATTTTCTAAAAAATCACCTTCATATTTATTTCCATTTTTCCAAGTGAAAATACCTTTACCGGTTCGTGAATTTTCTAAAAAATCACCTTCGTATTTTTCACCAGCAGACCAAGTAAAAATACCTTTTCCAGTACGAGTGCCGTTAATAAAATCACCTTCATATTTATCGCCATCTGTCCAGTAAAAAGTCCCCTTACCTGTTAGTTGCCAATCAAAAAAATCTCCTTCATAAATATCCCCACTAGCAAGTGTATATTTTCCTTTACCATGCCAAATTCCACCAATAGTATCCCCTTCATAGATTGTTCCATCTTCAGATTTTACGGTTTCTTTAATTTTAATTGGATTAATACTACATGCGATATCTGTTGGAAAGTTTTCGGCCCACCCCAGTTTCACATTGTTCTGTTCTTCTCCACTGTCTTCAGCTTTAAAAACCTCTACGCATAAAGCGTGCATCCATCTTCTGATTAAACTAGTTTGATTTAAAAAGAATGTTCTATATAAAGGGACAATTTCATCGCTAAAAAATCCCATTTTATTTGTATCATCGCCATTTTTTTCGTTCCAAAAAAAAGAATACCATTCACTTTTCCACCATTCAGAAACTTTTGCAAAATCATCAGATGAAATAAGAATATCTAAAATTTCTTGACCGTTATTTTGAATATCTTCTTTTGATATTTTTGTTGAAGAGCTAGTAATATCAATAACTTTTATTAGGTTCGGATCATTTTTTATATCTTCTTTACCTTTTACTTTTACCAGATTAGATTGAATCAAATTCCATTCATCATCATGGAGATTTCCATCACAAACATCAGCAATAATAGTAAGCAGTAAAGCAATTTTTTGACCATCAGTAAAGCTTTGAATTTCATTTAAAATTTCTTTTTCACTCATATCTATTTATTACCAACTAGCTCAACATTCCCATCATCAGCTGGAGGAAAAGGGAAATTAATTATCATCCCTTTTTTTGCTGATTTAATTGAATGTAGATATTTACTTAATTGTAAATATTCTTTGGTATTTTCTAAATTTGTAGAATTGTTTTTCATAATAGATTGTACACATTTCAGTTCCAAAATAATTTTTTCATTCTTCTTAGTTTTAGATTGAATTAATAAATCAATCCTACCATTCCCCACAATCATTTCTTTTTTCTTTTTTGTTATAAATGTAATACTTATAGGTGCTTCGGTTTTCACAATATACCCTTCTTCTTGCAATTGAATGCTCATTGCATCTCTATATATTCCTTCGGCATGACCAGGACCAAGACCATCATAAACATACTGAGCAATGTCTTTAATTTTTTTTTGGAGTGTCATTTAAATCTATAAGCCAAGTTCATTTTTAATAAAGCTAACATTTTCTTTTTCTTTGTCTAACAATTTATTGTCAGCATGAACAATATTTATTGCTGCACCAAGAATAGTTTCTTTTGCTGCAACAGAATAATCCATAAAATGTTTACAAAGCAATTGAACAGTATTTTTGACAGTTGGTAAATCACTACCTGCCATGGCATCAGTAATTTGATCCATAGCATATTTTAAATCCTTACGATTTATTTCATCATCATTGTTCAAATCTAATTTTTCAGCTTCAATCATTTGCATTAATATAAAATCATACTCTTTATACTCACTTAGTGAAAAATCACCATCAGACCAATGTGCTAAGAAAAGTAATAAAAATCCTACACGCTCGACATCATTTTTTACATATTGAATTAAATTTGTTTTCTCTATTAAAGTCATTTTTAATCCTTATTATTTATTTTTAATAGGTTTTTTTGATATTTTGATTGGACAATATCTATAGCAATCAGAATAGAAATAATAAAATAAAATGTGGTTTTGCTCATAGGGGTAATTGGGCTATTAAATAATGTTAAATGCGCAAGATGACCACCATCTGCGACCAGCATTATTCCTACTACAAATAAAATAAATAACCCTAATACTTCATACATACGATTACGCTGTAAAAAATCTGAAATAGTATCGGCAAGATAAATCATCAATATTCCCCCACATAGAATAGCAATAACCATTAAGGTAAAATTATCAGTAAGCGCAATGGCACCTAAAATAGAATCAAATGAAAAAATTAAATTAATTAATGCAATCCATAGGATTAATTTCAAAGGAGATACTTCACGCTTTGAAGAAGAATGATCAAAATTATTTGAAACAAGCATATGACTAATTTCTTTTATTGATGTATATATTAAAAATATTCCGCCAACTAAAACAATAATGCTATGAAAATTAAATGAAGCATATACAATATTCTTAATATTTAATGAGAATAAAGGATTCTGAAAGTACTTAATTGACTCAACTAAAATGAATAATAAAGATATTCTAAAAAAAACTGCAATACCTATTGCTACTTTTCGAACCATGGCTTGCTGATCTTTAGGGGCTTTTTTGGACTCTAATGAAATATAAAGAAGATTATCAAACCCTAAGACAGCTTGAAGTAAAATAAGAAAAAAAAGTGTAAATAAGTTTTCTAGCATAAAATTAATATAGTTTACAAAATTTTTAAATTTAGTTGGTAGATAAAAAATTGATTTTTAGGTAAATATATGTTTGGTGGAATTTCAGTTAAAAATCACCTGGGGCTACTTGAAAAGTATTAAGACCTAGATCTCTCCACATATTTACAGCCTTATTTCTATCATCTACAACAAGAAATACATCATTGATATCAATAAAAGTATCTAACATCTTTTTCTTTAAAATATCATCAGACATAAATCTCATATCCTTAGTGGCAAGATTACCCGCAGCAATTGGCCATGAATCCTCTTTAAACTTATCGGGTCTCATCACCAAGAGATCATGATGGACATTATGAGTTTTTAACCATTCAGTAGTAGCTTGAAAGCTTCTATCATTTCTACCACTAAAAATTACTATCCTGAATCCATCATTATGGAACATTTGAGCTATTTTAATTACTGGTTCATTTGGTATATCCCAATCCTTAATAGAGGAAGAGGCTGCGAATATATCCCAATCTAACTTACCATTTGGTTTAATGGATTTTCTCTTTCTAATATCAATATTAGCTAAAGTACCGTCTAAATCAAAGATAACTGTTTCCTTGCTCACTTCAATCACTCCTTTATATTTTTTAGTCCCATGGATTTCTTAATTGATATAAACGACCATCATCTTTAAATGGGTTTTCACCAACCAAAACAAATGACTCTTCAACCCATTTCTTATTTAAGTCAATTAGTTTTAGTGGTGTTTGGTCGGGTACTTCTAAATAGATCTCATTATCGTCCTCTAAATCTGCGACTATATATGAATTAAAATTATTGATTGCTTCTTTAATGCATCCATTTATCCATTCTTCAATTTCATTGGTAGAAAATGTAGCAGGCAATGTTTTAGTTAATTTATCTAATTCAAAATGGCACAAGAAATCTTCTCGAAAAAAGTGTCCTAAGTAATTTTCTGTTCTTATGTTTACTTCCACTTCATCTTCATCTTCATACATATAATCTTGGGTTATTTCATCAGCATAAACACCACTTACAGTAATTTTATATTCTCTAGCTCTTATTTTATATGCCAATGTTCCAGATTCAGGATAATCTTCAGCTAAAACATCTTCTCCAAATAATTTTTTAAAAATTTCTGTAATTGAAATTTCTTGTATCTCTCACTCCTTTATATTTATATATCATAATGATTCAATCACAATAACATTCAAGCCAATAGTGATTTGCTAATTCTGTTTTAGGAAACCCCTGCTCATCGTTATAGCTAAAGACTAAATTGAATTCATCTTCATTTGAATCACAACTACAATCATAACACCAGCTGAAACTATGTTCAAATTTACACCCTGTAATTTTTAGTATATCATTTATGAAACGAAATACATTTTTGTTTTTTGGTGGTGACATTGCTTTGGTTTGAGTAATATAATTTCCTAACAAGTATTTCATCAAATCGCCCACAGTTTTAATATCTGTATCATTGCAATCATTATATTCGCTTAAAGCTTCATTCTCTTTATTGCTATCATCGCACGAATTTTGAAAAACATAAGCAAGGGTAAGTTCATCTTCTGCCCAATTTTTACTTAAATGGATGGATACTTCTTTTTTTGTATCATCAAAACAAAATGGATTATCAAAATTTTTGAAGTCGTTATCTTTATTGCAATAGGACTGATAAATATCAGTAATTTTCTCTTTTAAAGCTGGATAACACTCATCGCATGCTAAATGATCTTCTTTATGATTTTCTTTCTTTTCTAATAGACATTCTACTTCCCTTACATAAATATATAACTTGGGATAAACATAATATTGATCATTCCCTTTAAATTCACCGAATCCCATCTCTCACTCCTTTAATTAATCTGTTGCACACCAAACAAAATCTTTATATTCAAAATTATAACCCTTTTCTTCATTCATGACATCATTACAGTAAAGAAAGCAAGAGGATATCCCAAAACAAGTATCTACATCACTTTCTTCGTCATCTAAACGTTCTTGCAGGTCTTCTTCAAATTGTTTTTTTATTCGTTCCAATTCTTTTGCTGAAACATAGTACGAAAGATTATCCCAGTCACCATATTCATAATAATCTAACTTTTCAATATTATCAAAATTTTCATTATTTAAATCTTCAAAAGTAATTTTACAGATCGCTATATTAGCGTCTTTATAAAGTAAACCTTCCGCTATATTCATCAACTCTTCTCCAAGCCAAGTTGTATCCATGTTATTAATTAGCTTAAGTAAATCACTGCTCATCCCTCACTCCTTTATATTGATTCTATATAAGTTTACAATATTTTTGAAGATGGGTGGTAGAAAAAGAATCAGTTATTGCGTTGTCTAATAGAATGCTTATATCTCCATACTTCTATTATACAATCTTCAGGAACCTCAGTTGTACCATCACGATTATCAATAAATTTAGGATTTTTTATCGGAATATAAAGCCAACCATCTTCTTTTTGAATATTGAGCTTAGCAACAATCGTAGAGGTCTTTGAAAACATATACGATTCACATAGATTTCCATTTTTGTCAATGAAATATAATAGATTAATTTTTGGTTTATAATCAGTTCGTACTACAAATTCTTTGACTTGAGTTTTTTTTGACATTTATATGCTATCATTCTATAATTGACATAAATTTTATTTTAAATCTTTTGGAAAATTAGGATGTTTTTCAGCTAAAGAATTAATTGAATCTATTACTGATGAGCTATAAAGCTCCCAAGCATCATCCCCATAGTCATTTATCATTTCACTTTTGGCTGTATTGAAAATTTTATCTTCTGAAGACTTCTTATACATTTGAAGAATAATGTCTTCAGAACAATTTTTATTCATAAGAACACTTTTCATTGCTCCAGAAGGAAATTTTCCCAAACAACCAAAATATTCTAAACTTTCAATTGTGCAATTTGGATGATTAATAACATTAACAAATAAATCTGCAGCATTTGCTGTTAAAAGCTTATCTGCTATCTCCAATAAACTATTATTATCCCAATTATCAAAGTTATCATTAAAAAATGACTCTCTATCTTTTCTATCTTTAATTTCAATTAGCTCTTTGATCAAACTCATCTCACTCCTTTATATTGATTCTAAATAAGTTTACGATATTTTTGAAGATGGGTGGTAGAAAAAACAATTGAAGTAGTTTTTC
>TARA_B110000003_G_scaffold66236_1_pt1 | contig 17822 bp, 18 predicted proteins | sample TARA_B110000003 | Tara Oceans TARA_B110000003 (sample SAMEA4396424) | marine metagenome | biome: Westerlies Biome; feature: [SRF] surface water layer (ENVO:00010504); material: water (ENVO:00002006), including particulate matter (ENVO:01000060) such as... | depth 5 m
TCTGCTCACATTGCACAGGGTGTAGATAATCAGGGTGCTGGTGATCAAGGGATAATGTTTGGTTACGCTGTAAATGAGACCGAGGCACTAATGCCTGCACCGATACAATATAGCCACGCTATTTTACGTAATTTAACCAAGGCGCGTAAAACTGGAGAACTTCCCCAACTTGGACCTGATGCAAAATCTCAACTCACCGTTTGTTATGAAAATGGCAAGCCAGTGGGGGTTACATCTATAGTTTTATCTTCTCAGCATTTGGACGAGAAGTTGAGTTCAGAAGATGTTAAGGAATTGGTTAAGCCATATATAATGAATACATTGCCTGACGGCTGGGTATCGGATGAAACAGAATGGCATGTAAATCCTACAGGTGCCTTTGTTATAGGGGGACCAGATGGCGACGCTGGATTAACAGGTCGAAAAATCATTGTTGATACTTATGGAGGTGCGGCGCCTCATGGAGGTGGTGCGTTTTCTGGAAAAGATCCTACTAAAGTGGATAGATCTGCTGCATACGCCGCCCGCTATTTGGCAAAAAATGTTGTCGCTTCAGGGCTTGCAGCTAAGTGCACGATACAATTAGCTTATGCAATCGGTGTTGCCCAACCTTTATCAATTTATTGTGATACTCACGGGACAGGCAATGTTGAAGAGCATAAGCTTGAGCTGATTTTAAAAGACATAATGGATCTTACACCAACTGGCATAAGAGATCATTTGCAACTTGCATCTCCAATATATGCTAGAACAGCTGCTTATGGTCATTTTGGTAGGTCCCCTGACGAAACGGGTGGATTTTCTTGGGAGAAAACAGATTTAGTTGAATTAATAAATAATAGCTTGTAAGACTGTAAAAGTTTAGAAGTGTATTTATTAAAACTCCTTGAATACTATTGAATTAGTCAAAGCTTAGTATGGTGGAAAAAAAATGGCGGAATAATTTTGGGCGACGTCGGGGTAAAGCGTTAAGAAATTCTCAGAAATTTTATATGCAGGATTTGGAAAAATATTGCCCCTATGGCATCCGGTTATCCGAAAATCCAAACAGGAACAAAATTAAATTTTTCAATAATAAGAATCCGGTATGGCTGGAAATTGGATTTGGCTCTGGTGAACATTTGTTTTTTCAAGCCCAAAGTAACCCGGATGTAAATTTTATAGGTTGTGAACCTTATATAAATGGTGTTGCTTCATTACTTGGAAAATTGCAAAGCCAAAATCTACAAAACGTGATAATATACCCTGGTGATGTGCGAGATTTAATGGATGTAATAGATGAACAAAAATTGGACCGAGTTTTTTTACTTTATCCGGACCCTTGGCCAAAAAGAAGACATCATAAAAGAAGATTTGTATCAAAAGAATTTTTAGACCCATTAATTCCTTTGATTAGACCTGGAGGGGAATTATACGTCGCAACTGATATAGGGGATTATGTGCGCCAAACATTGTTAAGTATAAGAGCCTATGATAACCTTTGGTGGACAGCAGAAGGCCCCAAAAGCTGGAGAGTTCCTTGGCAAAACTGGGTTAAGACACGATATGAAAGAAAAGCCATTGCCGCTGGTCGGCGCTCATATTATCTAACTTTTGAAAAGTTCTAACTAATATGAGTTAAGAAGCTTAACTTAAGAGGGTAATTCATGGTTTCAAATGGAAAAGCGATAAGTTTTTCGGCATTCAAGAATGGATCTTTACGCGGCTCAGCAGATATCCCTGGAGATAAGTCAATATCTCATAGGGCTTTAATTATTGGTTCATTGGCCTTTGGTGAAACTAAAATCAGCGGTTTATTGGACTCGTTTGATGTCATGAGCACTGCTGCTGCGATGCGATTACTAGGAGCCCAAATCTATAAACATTATGATGGAGACTGGGTCGTAAGCGGTGTGGGTGTTGGTGGGTTTGTTTCCCCAGAAGATATTATTGACTGTGGAAATTCTGGCACCTCAGTTCGATTGATCATGGGTGCAACCTCTACATGTGACATTAGTGTGACTTTTACTGGAGATTCATCATTGCGAACTCGTCCGATGAAAAGAATTGTTGAGCCACTTCGGGAATTTGGGGCGAACATTTATGGTAGAAACAAAAACACTTTACCTTTAACTTTAGTTGGAGCGAAGAATCCTTTACCTATTGATTACAATAGCCCTCATTCGTCGGCTCAAGTAAAATCAGCAGTGCTTTTAGCGGGTCTGAATGCGCCAGGAGAAACCAGCTTTATTGAGTCCACACTAACGAGAGATCATTCTGAACGCATGCTTAGTGCATTTGGTGCTGAAATTAAAACAGAAAAAACAAACGAGGGATGGGTAACGGTATTAAAAGGTCATCCAGAGCTTAAGGCTCAGAATTTAAGGATCAACCGGGACCCATCATCTGCAGCTTTTATTGTTTGTGCGGCATTGCTTGTTAACGACTCTGATGTGGTGGTGCCTAATATAAATTTAAATCCAACCAGAAATGGTATCTATGAAACATTAGTTGAAATGGGCGCTGATATAACTTTTGAAAATCAGCGTGAAGATAATGGTGAGCCAATTGCAGATATCAGAGCGCGTTACTCACCAGAGATGAAAGGAGTCGATGTTCCCGAAAATAGGGCTCCGTCTATGATTGATGAATATCCAATATTAGCTTGTGTTGCTGCGTGCGCCACTGGTCGAACTAAATTTTTTGGGGTTAGTGAGTTACGTGTTAAGGAATCAGATAGGATTTCTTCTATTGCGACTGGATTAAGAAAATGTGGAGTGTCTGTTTTTGATGATAAAGATTCAATGGAAATTTTTGGCAATGGTGCGGGGTCAGTTTCTGGTGGTGTTCTATGTGAGAGTAACTTAGATCACAGGGTGGCAATGTCATTCCTATGTCTTGGATTGGCATCAAAAAATAAAATTACTGTAGATGATGTACGTTCGATCGATACGAGCTTTCCAAGCTTTTTTACTTTAATGACAAAACTTGGTGCAGAAATGAGAAGAGAACCTCTTTGAAATTCGTAATTGCAATAGATGGACCTGCCGCAGCCGGAAAAGGAACGATAGCGGCAAAATTAGTGAAAAAATTTAAATTTGCTTATCTTGACACTGGTCTCTTGTATCGAGCAGTTGCCTCAAAATCGCTCAATGAGGGAGTTAAGCCTGAGATTGCAGCATCAAATCTGACGCAAGATGATTTAATGAAATCAGATCTTCGTGATCCAGTTATTTCAAAAGAAGCTTCAAAAGTTGCGATTATTCCTGAAGTAAGATCCTACTTGCAGAGTTTTCAAACAGAATTTTCCAAGAGATCTGGAGGGGTAATTCTGGATGGTCGGGATATTGGCACAGTTATTTGTCCAGATGCAGATATTAAATTTTTTATCTGTGCAACTGCGCAAGTAAGGGCTCGTAGGCGCTACATTGAACTGCTTGGAAGAGGTGTAAAAACTAATTTGGAAAAAGTTAGTGAGGAGATTATAAGGCGAGATGAAATTGACTCTAAACGAGATCATTCGCCATTACTCAAAGCTACTGATGCTATTTTAATTGATACATCATTGCTGTCCATTGAGCAGGCGTTTAAGATCGTAGAAGAATTTGTTAAGAAAGAGCTTAAAAAAAGTGGTTCTTAAGTCTTTTGCTTGTGTCCTTGTTAAATCTGTTTTATAAGCCGCCGAATTACGACTTTGGACTGCCATATAAGCTTTTAAAAGATAAGTACTTTGCTACTTTATTGCTTGTCTCTAGTTTGTGTCAAGAAACCAAAAGACCCGGGGATACAACTCTGTGGCCAGAAAAATAAACAAAAGGAAATAGACCGTATGTCTGCATCTGTTACTATGGAGGATTTCGAAACACTCCTTAATGAAAGTTTCGAACTTGATGTTCCAAAAGAAGGTTCTGTGGTTAAAGGTACTGTGATAGCAATTGAGGCTGGACAGGCTATAATCGATATTGGGTTTAAAATGGAAGGTCGAGTGGAGCTAAAAGAATTTGCAAATCCTGGGGAAGCTCCAGAGATAAATCTGGACGATAAAGTAGAAGTTTATCTTGAACGAGTTGAAAATTCAAAAGGGGAAGCTGTAATATCTCGAGAAAAGGCAAGGCGTGAAGAAGCCTGGGATCGAATGGAAAAAGCATATAGTGATGAAGTTAGGGTAGATGGAGCTATTTTTGGACGTGTGAAAGGTGGTTTTACGGTTGATCTTGGTGGAGCGGTCGCATTTTTACCAGGCTCTCAGGTGGATGTCAGACCTGTTCGTGATGCTTCCACGTTAATGGGAATGAAGCAACCTTTTCAAATTTTGAAAATGGATCGACGACGCGGTAATATAGTGGTTTCGCGAAGGGCTATTTTAGAGGAATCACGCGCTGAGCAAAGGGCTGAGGTTGTTGGTAAATTGGCAGAGGGTGACTCTGTTGAGGGCGTTGTTAAAAATATTACTGAGTATGGTGCTTTTATTGATCTAGGAGGAGTCGACGGTTTATTACATGTGACTGACATGGCGTGGCGAAGAATTAATCATCCATCTGAAATACTTACGATCGGCGAAACAATAAATGTCCAGGTTATAAAAATTAATAAGGATACTCACAGAATAAGCCTTGGCATGAAGCAGTTAGAAGAGGACCCATGGAATGTCGTTGCGGCATCCTATCCACTGGAATCTGTTCATACTGGTCGTGTGACAAACATTACCGATTATGGAGCATTTGTTGAGCTTGCAGCAGGTGTCGAAGGGTTAGTGCATGTTTCAGAAATGTCCTGGACAAAAAAGAATGTGCATCCAGGAAAAATAGTTTCTACCTCTCAAGAAGTACAAGTTATGGTCTTGGAAATCGATGACGCAAAACGGAGAGTTTCTTTGGGTCTGAAGCAAACTCAAGGTAATCCTTGGGAAAGTTTTGAAAGACTACATCCTGTTGGCAGCCAAGTAGAGGGTGAAATTAAGAATATTACTGAATTCGGTTTGTTCATAGGACTCGAAGATGACATCGATGGTATGGTTCATCTATCTGATATTGATTGGAATAAATCGGGCGAAGAAGCTATAAAGGATTATAAGAAAGGTGACTTGGTAAAAGCTGGAGTGTCAGAAATTGATGTTGAAAAAGAACGTATCTCTTTAAGCATTAAGATGCTTGGATCTGATCAATTTGTTGAGGCTGTAGACGGAGTTAAACGTGGCGCAGTCATAACCGTTGAGGTTACTTCAATCGAAGAAGGGGGTATTGAAGTTAATTTTAATGGAATGAAATCATTTATTCGCCGTTCTGATTTGTCTCGAGATAGGTCTGAACAAAGACCTGACAAGTTTTCGGTGGGTGATAAAATAGACGCGCGTGTTACAAGTCTTGATTCTAAATCACGTAAGCTTGGACTTTCCATTAAAGCTCGGGAAATTGCAGAAGAAAAAGAAGCTGTTGAGCAATATGGGTCCACTGACTCAGGTGCTTCTTTAGGCGATATTTTGGGAGCAGCTCTTAAAGACCAAGACGAAAAATGATATTGTGATTTGGCGCAATGAGTTTTGCGTCAAATTTCGAATCGTTTTTAAAAAAAGCTCTAGACAGTAATTGGTATGGAAAATCATAACTTAATTTCTTATTTTTTTTGGAAAAAAATGTTTTTTGGGATAAAAATGTTGTGATTATTACATTATCTCTTTAACAACCTATTCCCACTTAGCATTAAATCTGTAACAATCCTCCGATAACGGTAAAAAAGATTTTAATGGGGGTTGGAATGATACGTTCTGAACTAGTTCAAAAAATTGCTGATGAGAACCCACATTTGTATCAAAAGGATGTGGAAAGAATAGTGGGTACAATATTTGATGAGATTATAAATGCCATGGCAGCAGGTGATCGAGTCGAGTTAAGGGGTTTTGGAGCCTTCTCAGTTAAGAAGCGTAAAGCCAGATTAGGACGCAACCCTAGAACTGGTGAAGCAGTTGATGTGGGGGAGAAGCACGTAGCGTTTTTTAAGACTGGGAAGTTATTACGGGATCGACTTAATAGGAATTAACTAATTCTGGAAAGGATCGATTTTTGAAGTACATAAAATTCCTATTATTGACTATTATCGGAATAGTACTGATTATTTTTGCCATATCAAACAATCAAATTATTGAGGTTCGTATTCTGCCTGATAATTTTGTCGGGGTTTTGGGATTGAAGTCAACTTATTCTCTTCCGTTTTTTGTGATACTTTACCCTACATTGGTGCTCGGACTTTTACTCGGATTTTTTTTCGAATACTTTAGAGAGCGTAAATATAGGGTTAAGTTGAAGCAAGCTAATAAAGATATAAAATTTTTACAGAATGAAAAGAAAAAGTTAAAGTCCAGAAACTCAGATGGCGATTCTGAAATATTGAATTTGATCGATAGAGATTAATGTTAAATTTGAGAAAGTTAGAGACCAAATGATTAAGGTTAAGATTTGTGGGCTGAATACTGAATCATCTGTAGTGCATTCGGTTAAGTGTGGAGCAAGTTATATTGGTTTTGTGTTTTATAAAAAATCTCCAAGAAATATAAATTTGAATATAGCGATTCAACTGTCAAAATTAATTCCTAGCACTATAAAAAAGGTTGGTTTATTCGTAAATCCAACAATTGGAGACTTGGAAAAAAGCATAACAAAAATCTCTTTAGATTATATTCAGTTACACGGCGATGAGACTCCTGATCATGTTCGGAGGATCAGAGAGACTTTTAATATTCCAATCATTAAGGCTATTGGTATTTCGGAAGAATCAGATCTGGAGGAGATTGAAAAGTATGAGGAAATCTGTGATCAACTGTTAATAGATACCAAACCTTCGCCAAACATGTTGTTACCAGGAGGGAACGGGGCTGCTTTTGATTGGAAATTAATATCAAATAAACGTTTTACTATGCCTTGGTTTCTTGCAGGTGGATTAAACTCTTCTAATGTTTGTGAGGCTATAAGGGTTTCTGGAGCTAAACAAGTTGATGTTTCCTCTGGTGTAGAAATCAGTGCAGGATTAAAAGATAATTTAAGAATAGCAGATTTTATTAATGCAGTAAAAAAGAGAGTATAAATGGAAGAAAGCCTTTTTAATAGTTTTATGAATGGTCCTGATCAAAATGGAAGATTTGGGCAATTTGGTGGAAGATTTGTATCTGAAACCCTTATGCCGTTGATTTTAGATCTTGAGACGGAGTATGAGCGGGCAAAAACGGATGAGTCTTTTTGGACTGAAATGGGTCATTTATGGACCCATTATGTAGGTAGGCCATCACCATTATATTTTGCCGAGAGACTGACTGAATATCTCGACGGCGCAAAAATATATATGAAACGTGATGAGTTGAATCATACGGGAGCACATAAAATAAATAACGTATTGGGCCAAATTTTATTAGCTAGACGTATGGGAAAAAAACGCATTATTGCTGAGACAGGTGCTGGTCAGCATGGTGTGGCGACAGCTACTGTATGCGCTCGTTTTGGACTAAAATGCATCGTTTATATGGGTGCGCATGATGTAGAAAGACAGGCGCCAAATGTGTTTAGAATGAAACTTTTGGGAGCTGAAGTTATTCCTGTGACTTCAGGGCGCGGAACCCTGAAAGACGCGATGAACGATGCTCTTCGGGATTGGGTAACCAACGTATCTAACACATTCTATTGTATAGGAACGGTTGCCGGTCCCCATCCGTATCCAGCTATGGTACGCGATTTTCAAGCTATAATAGGTAAAGAAGTTCGAGAGCAAATCCAGTTAGCTGAAGGGGATGGGGTTTTGCCTGATACTTTAGTAGCGGCTATCGGGGGGGGGTCTAACGCCATGGGACTATTTTACCCGTTCTTGGATGACTCTGATGTGAAAATAATAGGTGTTGAAGCTGGTGGGAAAGGGGTGAATGATAATATGGAGCACTGTGCGTCCCTAACTGGGGGGCGCCCTGGAGTTTTACACGGAAACAGAACTTATCTTTTGCAAGATCAAGATGGGCAGATTCTTGAGGGATTTTCGATTTCCGCTGGTTTAGATTATCCAGGCATAGGGCCAGAGCATAGCTGGCTTCATGAGATAGGAAGAGCAAAGTATGTAAGCATTACTGATCAGGAAGCCTTGGAAGCCTTTAAGCTATGTTGTTTGCAAGAAGGTATTATTCCTGCTTTGGAACCTAGCCATGCACTTGCTCATGTCTTAAAAATTGCTCCGTTCTTACCAAAAGAGCATGTGATTGTGATGAATATGTGTGGAAGAGGTGATAAAGATATTTTTACCGTTGCTAAGGCTCTTAATATTGATATTAGTGAGTAAGATTGTTTGTATGTACTGATGGTTAATCATTTTTATACTGTAAGAGTATTTCAAGGTTAATTACCTCTAATGCTTTTTTATGGGTGGCTTTTGTCTTGATCTTCGGGGCAACCCCTTCAAAATGTGCTTGAAGAAATCTTGAAGCGCATAAGCACCAGTTATCTCCATTCCTCAGGCCTGGAAAGTTAAATTCAGGTTTTGGAGTCGATAAATCATTGCCAAGATATTTTGAGTACGCAAGAAATTCGTCTGTCATTATTGCGCATACAGTATGACTTCCATGATCTTCACTACATGTGTCGCAAGCCCCGTTTCTAAAAAAACCAGTTTTTGGCGTTGTCGAACAAGATTCTAATTGCTCCCCAAATATATTTATCGATTTTTCTATATTTACCGTCAATACTGCTGCTCCAATGTGCTGTTTATTTAATTATGCTATTAAGTAAGTTTTTAATGGAAGGTAGGCCTTTCGCGTGAAGTTTACTATCGGTGGGCTCTGACTGAATAGAAACTTTCTCTAATTTTTGATTAATTGAATTAATAAATTTCTTAATATCCTTATGTGCCAAAATCTCAAAATCTTGTGTGATAAGATTTATAATATTATTAATTGTATAATTATCTTTTTCCGAGAAATTGCTTAAGACATAATTTGCTACTTGGCTTTTATTCACTGGACGGTCTATACCTATTCTTAATCTCAAATATTCTGTGCTAATTTGTTGGTCTATTGATCTTAATCCATTGTGACCGGCATGGCCACCACCAACTTTTGCTTTGATTTTACCAACCTTTAAATCCAAGTCATCGTGTATGACCACCAAATCATCGGAATTTAACTTAAAAAATAAAAAAAGCTCTTTTATCGCAAAGCCCGAGTTGTTCATAAATGTTTCTGGCTTTACCAGTAGGATTTTGTTGGATTTTATTAAACCCTCTGAAATCTTAGATTGAAACTTTCTTCGCCAAGGACCAAAATTATTTTTCTTTGCAATTAAGTCAATCGCTTTGAAACCAACATTATGTCGGTTTCTGTCATATTTCTTTCCTGGATTTCCTAGGCCTACGATTACTTGCAAATTAATTACTCACTGTGAAAACTACACTCCCAATAGATTCTACAAGATAAATCTTTAATAGCAAAACTAATTTGGTATTTTTTTTGGAGGGATTAATAATTCAATCCCTCCTATAAGCGAAACTGACTTATTCTTCTGAATTTTCCTCAGAACTTTCTTTGTTATCTTCTTCTGTTTCTTCCGTGTCACCATCATCTTGTCCGCTTTCATCTTCGTCATCAGTTGACTTGAGTGCAGATGGAGCAGAAATATTGGCTATTACGAAGTCCCGGTCAGTAATCATCGCTCTCGAACCTTCCGGAAGATCGATGCTAGATATGGTTATACCATCACCAATTTCTAATCCATCTAAATCTGCGATTAACTTTTCCGGTATGTCACTTGCTGTAACTTTTAATTCCACCTCGGCTCGAACAATGGTAAGAACTCCACCTTTTTTCAATCCTGGTGATTGTTCCTCATTGATAAACTCCACTGGAATAAATAAGTTTACTCTTGATGAGCGACGTAACCTCATCAGGTCTAAATGTGTTGGTAAGTCTTTAACTACATGCCTCTGAACGTTCCTACATATCACTCTGACGTCTTCTTGTCCTTCGACCTTTAGATTAAATAAAGTAGAAAGAAACCTACCTGCTTTAACCATTTTATATAATTCATTATATCTAACATTGATTGGTTGAGGATCTACTCCTCCACCATAAACCACTCCAGGCACTAAACCTTCTCTTCTTGCTTTTCGGGCGGCCCCCTTGCCTGTCCCCAATCGTGCTGTGGCATTTAAGTTTGGTAAATTTTCAGCCATAATTAGTCTCCAATAAATGATGCAGATTATCCTCCAAGGGTGCATAACCTGCGTGAGATCTGTCCAATACGGGATTGTTAGTAAATTGGAAAGAGGCTTTTTTAATAATAATAAAATTAATAAAAAAAGAACAGGCATTTTAAGTCAACCTGTTCTTTTTAAACATAAGAAGTTCTAATCTTAGGTAATCAAAAGAATATTGTTGCTATATTTTCTTATTAGCTAATCTAGCTTTTGAAGTGATTTCTGAACGATGAATTCCTAAGTCAGCTAAATCTCTATCTGATAGCTTATTCAGTTCTTTAATTGTGAGGGCAATTGATCTTGCTCTGAAATAATTTTCTAAAATAATCTTAATTTTTTTTGCAAATTGCTGCCTAATATTAATTGTGTTTGGTAAGTCTGATATTACTGCCATTATTTTTAACTTTCTAATTTTTGCTATGCTGTTTACTTAGGATCAAATCCTGTAATTAAAAACAGATAATTAGGCAAAACCGATATGCAATTAATGCATGACAATAGCTTTTATAATTGCAGATCTTTTCAATTTATTTTCATTAGCTTTTTTAAAAAGAAAAGTTTTAATTAGAGCGGATCGTTATATATGAGCTAAACTAACGGTGTACGACTCAATTAATTGAGAATAGATTAAAAAAAAGTTTAGAAAAGTGATAATTATGAACGACTTGAAGAGTAAAATTTTAGAGGTATTAGCGACTATATTGACACCAAATGGAAAAAATATGGTTTCAGCTGACATTATTAGAGCTTTAAGTATCTCTCATGGAGATGTTAGTTTTGTAATCGAAGTAGAGGGTTCTGAAGTTTCAGCGTTTAGTGAGATCATTAAAAAAGCTAAGAAAGAAATAAATGAAATTGATGGAGTTTCTGATGTTTCAATTGTCCTTACTTCACATGTAAAAGAACGGAAATCAGTGCAGTCCAGTCCTCCAAAATTAACTATTGGAGGCCATCCAAAGGTACAAAAAGAGGCAAATGTAGTAGAGGGCATAGATCGCATTATAGCGATTGCTTCAGGCAAAGGAGGTGTTGGTAAGTCAACTTTGTCAAGCAATTTGGCAGTCGCACTCTCACGAAAAGGTCGCCAAGTCGGGTTATTAGATGCAGATATTTATGGTCCGTCTCAACCCAGAATGATGGGGGTTAGTACGCGACCATCCTCTCCAGATGGCAAAACAATTATACCAATACAAGCCCACGGTGTTACGATGATGTCTATTGGTTTGATGTTGGAGGAGGATCAGGCTGTGGTCTGGCGTGGTCCAATGCTTATGGGGGCCCTTCAGCAAATGCTTGGCCAAGTAAAATGGGGAAAGCTTGATATATTGATTGTAGATTTGCCTCCTGGAACTGGGGATGTGCAACTCACATTGGCTCAGAAAACAAAGGTAACCGGTGCAATAATTATTTCAACACCTCAAGATATTGCTCTTCTGGACGCACGAAAAGCATTAAATATGTTTGCAAAAACAAAAACACCAATTTTGGGGATGGTTGAAAATATGTCTACATATATTTGTCCAGCCTGTGGTAACGAGGCTGACCTTTTTGGGTCAGATGGGGTTAAGAAAGAGGCGGCAAAGCAAAACTTACCTTTTTTAGGGCAAATCCCTTTAGACCTTAATATTAGATTATCCTCTGATAATGGTGAGCCGCTAGCCCTTTCAGATTCTGCTGCTGCCTCAGCATATATGGCATTAGCAGAAAAGCTCATACTTGGTAATATGGCTTAATATTTACATTCTTAGGTTAACCGAATCGTTGGACATTTTTACTGGTTTCAATATATATAAGAATGATGTTCACTTTTTGTTTCATAAAAATCACTTTTTTATTTAGTTTTTTTTGATTAATTAATCTAATTATGGTTACCACATATAGTAGTGTCTTATTAAAATTTTACTAAATAAGCTAAAATCTCAGCATTTAATGACTTATTTAACCTTCTAAAGCTCTAAAAATAGATCTAGGCCCTAAAAATCCCCTTGATTTCCATAAATTCCCATGGCATCCCTATAATACGATAAAGACGGGACGCTTAAGAGGGCATCAAGATCCTCACGCAAAGTCAGGTTTCATACGGGCCCCGCTTAATTGTCGTTGATGGTTTGATAAAAACGCGAGCAGACACCCCCCCCAGGTGGCGATTATCAAACCGGTCCATTAGGACAAAAGCGGCGGATCGAGCTTCGGCAGCAGCACGGTCCGCCGTCATTCATTTAAGGGTTAAAGGCAATGGTAATTATTTGATGACAAGACGGTTTAGAGGCGAGAGTATTCATAAAGTGGACGGAAAAGGGCGGGTCTCCATTCCTGCTGCGTTTCGCCGTGTTTTAGAGGAGAATGATCCGGAGTGGACTTCAGGACTAAATCCTAACTTAATTATTGTTTATGGGAATACAAAAAGACAGTTTCTAGAAGGTTTTAGCGTTGCGTCGATTAGTGAGGTTGATGATAGAATTGCTGCTTTACCACGAGGTTCGAAGTCGAGAAGGGTACTGGAAAGAATGTTTTCAGGGCAAGCGTTACACACCAATATTGACGAAACTGGCCGCCTTGTTTTGCCTCAAAGAATTAGAGATAAGGTAGGGATTGTTTCAGATGCTATATTTGTGGCTTCTGGCGATACATTTCAAATTTGGCAACCTGAAGCTTATTCAGCTCATGAAGCTGACATTGACCTCTGGTATACTAGCCAGGATATTGACTTTGACCCTTTAACACTTCTGGAAAATGAAAGCGTGGATTGATGGTAAATCCAGGAGTTCAGGAAAACACTGAATATCCAAGACATATACCAGTTTTGTTGAATGATTTTGTTAGTCAGTTGAAACCTTTGTCTGGTGTCTGGATTGATGGAACTTTTGGGGATGGTGGATATAGTAAAATGTTACTAGAATCTGATGCTAAAAGTGTTATTGCGATTGATCGAGATCCATCCGTTACCTCTGCTGCATCGGTGTTGGCAAAGCAATTTCCATCAAGGTTTTTTTTCACTAATGACCGATTTAGTAAACTAGCAGATATAGCTAAATCGTCTGGTTTTGAATCTGTGGATGGCGTGCTGTTGGATTTGGGCGTAAGTTCCATGCAAATTGACCAAGCAAATCGGGGATTTTCATTTAAAAAAAATGGACCTTTAGATATGAGGATGAGTGGTTCTGGTTTGTCTGCATTTGATGTAGTGAATAATTTTTCAGAGAAAGATTTAGCTGATATTATCTATAACTTTGGTGAGGAAAGATTGTCTCGCCGGATTGCGAGTAGCATCGTTAAAGAAAGAAAAAATAATGAAATTGATTCAACCGAAACTTTGACGCGCTTGATTTCTGATTGTTTTCCTAAATATAAATCTTCTAAAACCCATCCAGCTACCAGAACATTTCAAGCTTTAAGAATTTTTGTAAATAATGAATTAGAAGAATTGGTAGAGGCTTTAGAAGCGGCGGAGCGTATTTTATCTCCTAATGGTATTTTAGCTGTAATTACCTTTCATTCGCTGGAGGACAGAATTGTAAAAAGATTTATCAAACTCAAATCTGAAATCTACCCAAAGGTTAATCGGCATCAACCAAACCAGTTAAAATTGCAGCCAAGTTTTGTAAAATTTGCAAAAAAGAAAATTATAGCCTCTGAAGCTGAAGTGAAGGCAAATAGTCGAGCTCGATCAGCTAAATTGCGGATCGCAAGAAAATTAAAATCTGATCTCGCTCCCATTGAAAAAAATTTATTGGGATTGCCAATTATAGGTATGGGAGCTCAAATGAGATGAAAAGTATAACCTATATCTTTATTACTATATCAGTAATTAGCCTTGCGTTCTGGGCTTACCAAGAAAGTTATAGAGCCAAGTCAACTTTAAATCTGATAAAAACTGTAAATAAAGACATTAATTTTATTCAAGAGAAGTTAAGTGTTTTGAGAGTAGAGTGGGCGTACTTAAATCGACCGGATAGATTAAGAGCTTTAGCAGATCTAAATTTTGAAAAATTAAGGCTGATAGAATTAAATACAAAACATTTTGATGATTTGATGACGGTAGGAGTAAAAAGACAAAATTTATCAACAAAAGGAATGGATTTATTAAATCAAACTAATTTTAATTCTAATGTTTTAGAGATCAAACGATGAAAAGAAAGCCATTAAGACCTATTAGCGAAGTGATTTTTTTTCGCAAAAAAGGACAAAATCCTAATAACATCGAAAAAGAAAATATACGACAAAGACACTTAAGAATGGAGAAGTTTGCAAGAATTAGAAGTGAAAGTAGATTGTTAGTACTGGCAGGTTTTCTATTATTATCTTTCATTGGGATAGCTTTAAAAATGGGCTTAGTTTCACTTACAACGCCGATCGAACCAGTCGCTTCGTCTCAAATGCCGAAACCATCAACAAAAAGAGCGGATATTCTTGATAGAAATGGCTCAATACTTGCAACAAATTTAATTACGAATGCGTTGTATGCTAAACCAAAGATGATGATTAATAAGAATTTTGCAGCTGGAGAATTGGCTAAGATCTTCCCAGAGCTAAAATTCGAAAAGCTTATGAAATTACTTGAGAGTGACAGGAAATTCGTCTGGATTAAGCGTAAAATATCTCCAGAGCAGATGCAGGCAGTTCATTTATTGGGAGAGCCAGGTTTAAGATTTGGACCTAGAGAAATGCGACTTTATCCTAATGGGCGGTTAGCCAGCCATGTATTAGGGGGGGTAAATTTTGGGAAAGAGGGCGTTAATTCAGCTGAGTTGGTTGGTATCGCCGGTGTAGAATTAAAATTTGATCAGTTTTTACAAGATAATTTAGGAAAAGGAATTCCTCTCATTTTATCTTTAGATTTAGGTATTCAAAGTGCTATTGAGCATGTGCTCTCTGGGGGGATGAGATTAATGAATGCAAAGGGAGCTACAGCGGTTTTGATGGACATTTATTCAGGAGAAATCATATCAATGGTTTCATTACCAGATTTTGATCCTAATGATCGTACCATAAGTGGTAAGGGTAAAAAAGGATCTGAAAACCCGTTGTTCAATAAATCTGTACAAGGGCTTTATGAGTTAGGATCGGTTTTCAAAGTGTTTACTGCTGCAGCTGTTTTGGAGGATGGTATTGTTAAGCCAGATACTCTTGTTAATACTACTAGTCCAATTTGGTGGGGGAAACATAAAATAAGCAACTATCATCGTTTGCCTGATGAATTATCTTTTACAGATGTACTTGTCGAAAGTTCAAATACTGGAACTTCAAGGTTAGCAAAGGAGCTGGGCGCAACTCGTCAAAAAGAGTTTCTGAAAAGTTTGGGATTTTTTGAAAACACGGGCATTGAGTTAGTAGAAGCAAGTCATATCAAGTCGAAATACCCAAAAAACTGGAGTGAGATTTCAACAATGACCATTTCGTATGGGCATGGTATTTCCTCTTCCCCGTTACATGTCGCATCTGCGTTTGCAACATTGCTAAATGGTGGCACGAAGGTAAAACCGACCTTATTGAATAGTAATGTGCAAAATACTAAAGGGGACCGAATAATATCAACCAATGTCTCTAAGGAATTGATACAAATCTTACATCAAGTTGTTGATAGAGGTACAGCAAGTGCAGCTAACGTATATGGTTATTCTGTCGCTGGCAAAACAGGTACTGCCAATAAAGTAAAACCGAATGGTGGGTATTATAAGAAAAAAAATATAACAACTTTTGCATCTGTATTTCCAGTTGAGAGACCAAAATATGTTTTGCTTGTAACCTTGGATGAACCTAATATTTTAACGGGTAAGAAATCTAGAAGAACTGCTGGGTGGACCGCTGCTCCAATTGCATCAGAAATTATTTTTCGGGTTGCACCATTATTGGGAATCAAGCCAAATTTTCAAACCGATGAAAATGACAATTTATTGTTAGTTGGTAATTAGGAGATTTTAGTGTCATTAGAGAACAGAGGAACAATGTCTCTTCGTGACTTAGGTTTGATTTCTGATCAAGAAAAAAATGTTGAAATAACAGGGTTATCGGTAGATAGCAAAAAAATAGAAAATGGTTTTTTATTCATAGCTTTGAATGGTTCAAAAAAGCATGGCGCTGAATATACAAGAGAAGCTATACGAAATGGGGCCAGCGCTGTATTGACTGATAAGTTAGGTTATAAGGTTATACAAAACTTTGGCTCGTCATTAAATTGTCCTTGTATTATATCACAAAACCCGCGTTTGGATTTATCCAAGTTATCGAGGTTTTTCTGGAATAAGCAGCCTGAAACTATGATTGCGGTAACGGGTACTAATGGCAAAACCTCTGTTACAAACTTCGTAAGGCAAATATGGAGCTTTTTAGGTTACAAATCTGTCAATATTGGTACGAACGGTGTTGATGGTGATTATTATAGTGATATCAAACTGACTACACCAGAACCTATAACTTTACATAAACTACTTGATACGTTGTCAAAAAATAACATTTCTCATTGCTCAATGGAAGCTTCATCTCATGGTTTATCACAGTATAGGCTTGATGCTGTAAATCTGTGTGCTGCTGCTTTTACGAACTTTTCTCACGACCATCTTGATTATCATAAAACTTTTGATGATTATTTTGAGTCTAAAATGCGTTTGTTTGAAGGAATATTAAGTAAAAATGGGACAGCTGTAATTTTTAAAGATAATGAAAAAGGAGAAGTTGTAAAAAATCGCTGTGATAAGATTGGCTTGAAAACTTTTACAATTGGTTCCGGAATTGAAAATAACATAATCATTGATAAGGTTAAATCTGATCAAATTGGTCAAACTGTTAGATTCAAGTACGCAAATTCTCATTACCAGTTTAGAATGGGTTTGGTGGGGCAGTTCCAAGTAAATAATGTACTGATGGCACTTGGCCTTACAATTGTTTTGGGTGAAGACATCAATCAGGTAAAAAATCTTTTACATTTACTAAAACCTGTACCGGGTAGAATGCAATTAGCAGGATTACGTCAAAATGGTGCGCCAATATTTGTTGACTATGCTCATACACCTGACGCTTTAAAGAATGCCTTAGTTTCTTTACGGCAGCACGTATTGGGTCGTTTGATTGTTATATTTGGTGCTGGAGGTGATAGAGACAAAGACAAGAGAGTTTTAATGGGAAGAGTAGCAAGTCAACATGCTGATTTAATTTATGTAACTGATGATAATCCACGTGGAGAGGATCCTCAACTCATAAGAAATGCTATTTTAGCTGGCTGTCCGCAGGGAATAGAAATTGGAGATCGGGCCGAAGCTATTCTAGTTAGCGTTTCAGAGCTTAAGGATGGAGATGCGTTGCTAATAGCAGGAAAAGGTCATGAAACTGATCAAATTATTGGAGATACGGCTTTCCCATTTAATGATATTGAACAAGCCAGTATGGCCATTGAAATATTAGATAGAAACTAAATAAATGGCTCTTTGGACTTCATTGGAAATAAAAAAAGTCACTGGAGGCGTGGGTTCTGGTGATTGGGCGGTTGATGGAATTTCAATTGACTCAAGAACATTGCAAAAAGGCGATCTCTTTGTCGCTCTTACTGATAAAAGGGATGGACATGCTTTCCTTGATAAAGCTTTTGAAAATGGTGCAGCAGCGGCACTTGTCTCTCATATTCCAGAAAG
>TARA_B110000003_G_scaffold186915_1_pt1 | contig 17790 bp, 18 predicted proteins | sample TARA_B110000003 | Tara Oceans TARA_B110000003 (sample SAMEA4396424) | marine metagenome | biome: Westerlies Biome; feature: [SRF] surface water layer (ENVO:00010504); material: water (ENVO:00002006), including particulate matter (ENVO:01000060) such as... | depth 5 m
GTAGTTGCCAAACCTGCAGCTAAAAAAGTAGTTCGAAATATAAATAAACAACAATTAAAACAATTCCGAACTTACTCTCCAAAATCTAATGAAAAATACATGAGCAAAGCTCAAAGAAATCACTTCACAAATATTCTAAACGATTGGAAAATGGAATTAAGTAGTGATATTGACCGAACTGTTACACATATGCAAGATGATCTGACGGCTTATGCAGATCCTAATGATAGGGCAAGCCAGGAATCAGATATGGCTCTTGAACTTAGAAATCGTGATCGAGAAAGAAAGCTTATTAAAAAAATTGACGACACCTTAAAGGTTATTTCAATTGATGATTATGGTTATTGCATTCAATGTGGCGAAGAAATTGGACTAAATAGACTTCAAGCTCGACCAACTGCAACATTATGTATTGACTGCAAGACACTTGATGAAATAAGAGAAAAACAAATGGGTAAATAAAAAAAAGCTCCTTATAGGAGCTTTTTTAGTTAATCTTCCTTGGCCTCATCTGCCGTTTTCTTCTCTGATACTGGTGGTGTTTCAATTAATGCCTTCGCACTAACTCTAACTCTTCCTTTGTCATCAACCTCAATAACTTTTACCTTTACTTCGTCACCCTCTGATAAATGGTCTTTAACTGCTTTTATCCTTTCATGAGCAATTTGTGAAATATGAAGTAATCCATCTTTGCCTGGTAGTAATGAAACAATCGCGCCAAAGTCTAGAATTTTTATTACCTTACCGTCGTAGATCTGATCAACCTCAACATCAGCAGTAATTTCTTTAATTCTATCTATTGCTGCCTGTCCTGACTCACCACTTGTACATGCAACTTTAACAAGCCCATTATCATCAATATCTATTGTAGCTCCTGTTTCAGCAGCTAAACCCTTGATTACTGCGCCTCCTTTACCAATAACATCACGAATTTTATCTGGATGAATTTTAATTGTTAAAATTTGAGGGGCAAACTTTGACATCTCAGTTCTAGGTGCCTTTAATGTTTTCTTCATAATTTTTAGGATATGGTCAATACCTTCTTTTGCTTGAGAAAGAGCAACTTGCATAATTTCTGCTGTTATTCCAGTAATCTTAATATCCATTTGAAGTGCAGTTATTCCGTTATCTGTACCTGCTACCTTAAAGTCCATATCACCCAAATGATCCTCATCTCCAAGAATATCTGTCAAAACAGCAACTCGATTACCATCTTTTATAAGGCCCATTGCAATACCTGCAACATGATCAGTCATAGGTACACCTGCATCCATCATAGCCATAGTTCCACCACATATGGATGCCATAGAACTTGAGCCATTGGATTCAGTAATTTCTGAGACTAGGCGTATTGTATAATCAAAATCCTCTTGACTAGGCAATGCTGCTGAAAGACCTCTTTTCGCTAATTTACCATGACCAATCTCTCTTCTTTTTGGGGTGCCAACTCTTCCAGTTTCGCCTGTTGCATAGGGAGGAAAATTATAATGAAGCATAAATCGATCTTTATATTCTCCCTGAAGTGCATCAATAATTTGTTCATCACGACCTGTACCAAGTGTTGTAACAACGATTGCCTGCGTTTCACCTCTTGTAAAGAGAGCAGATCCATGAGCCCTTGGCAATACGCCTGTTCTTATTTCAATAGGTCTAACTGTTCTAGTATCTCTGCCATCAATTCTTGGCTCCCCATCTAGAATCTTATTCCTAACAATTTTCGATTCCAAATTAAAAAACTCATTGTTAATTACATTAATGTCAGACGCGCTTGTATCTTCAGTTACAACTTTCTCTAAAATACTACCCTTAATTTCTGATAATTTTTCTGAGCGCTCACTTTTTGATTTAATTGCAAATGCTTTCTCTAAATCTTTAGCAGCAATTTTTTCAATTTGAGAGATTAAATCTTTATTTTCTTCTGGGGCTTTCCAGTCCCATGGATCTTTTGATGCTTCTTTGGCAAATTCGTTAATCATTTTAATAACTGGTTGCATTGCCTTATGTCCAGCTTGAACAGCATCTAACATGACTTTTTCTGGTAATTCTTTAGCTTCAGATTCAACCATAAGAACTGCAGTATCACTACCAGCAACTACTAAATCTAAATCACTTTCTAATAATTGTGTTTTTGATGGATTTATAACAAATTTTTCATCAACATACCCTACCCGCGAAGCGCCAACAGGACCATAAAAAGGAATACCTGATATAGCTAAAGCTGCTGAAGCACCAATAATTGCAGGAATATCAGAATCTATTTCACTATCTGATGACATTACAGTAGCTACAATTTGTATTTCATTGTAAAAGTTTTTAGGGAATAGGGGTCTTAGAGGCCTATCAATTAACCTACATGTTAGAGTCTCTTTCTCGCTTGGACGTCCTTCTCTCTTAAAGAAACCTCCTGGAATTTTTCCTCCAGCATATGTTTTTTCTTGATAGTCCACTGTCAATGGAAAGAAATCTTGGCCTTCTTTAGCATTCTTTCTTCCTACAGCAGTTACAAAAACAACTGTATCGCCATAAGTTACCATTACTGCACCATCAGCTTGACGGCCTATCTCACCTGTTTCAATTGTGAGTGTATTGTCACCGAACTTAACACTTTTTTTTACTATATTAAACATTTATATTTTCCTTTAATTTTATAAATCATTATTCACTTCTCAATAATGAATGACTCAATAATAAAAAAGCCGATAAGTGCCCTTATTAGCAAATTATCGGCTTTAAAATACACACAAACTTTTTTATTTTCTTAAACCAAGACGTTTTATTAATGACTGGTAACGCTCAAGACTTTCTCTTTTGAGGTAGTCTAAAAGTTTACGTCGTTGACTCACTAATGCAAGAAGACCTCTTCTTGAATGATGATCTTTTGCATTAACTTGAAAGTGTCCTGTTAAATAATTGATTCTGTCTGTTATTAACGCGGCCTGAACTTCAGGCGATCCAGTATCATTTTTAGCTATTTGATATTCTTCTACTATTTTTGCTTTTTCTACAGCAGTGCTTGTCATTTATTTCTCCTATTTCAGAACCGAACATTTTAACGGTATTTTATTAATTTAACAATATGTTTTTAAATAACTTATTTCTATATCGCCATTAATCTTTTTACCTTAAGATTACCTTTAGCATCTCCCTCAGCTAAACCTATAAAAAAATTTTCTTGGGTATAAAGTCTATATATACTTTGTAATGCTTCTTTTTTATGGACTATCTTTCCGTCCTTAATGGCACTAGCTTCATCATTGCTGACAATAAGTGAATCAAAATTATTTAAAAACCTATCAATAGGGTTAATAAATTTAAATCTATCCTCAACTAGGGACTCCTCTATTGAATCTAATGTAATAGCGTCATTAATGGTAAGTGAACCAACTACTGTTCTTCTTAAGCTACTTAGATAGCCACCTACTTTTAGTTTTTCCCCTATATCTTCTGCTAATGTTCGAATGTAAGTTCCTTTTGAACAATTTATTTCAAGAATTAATTCATCTTTTTCTAAATTAATTAATTTAATTGAAAATATTGTAATTATTCTTTTTTTTCTAGGTATTTGAATACCTTGCCGCGCATACTCATATAAAGGCTTTCCATCGTGCTTTAGGGCTGAATACATTGGCGGTGTCTGCTCAATAGCACCTTCAAAAGTTTTTAACACATTAGTAACTTTAGTTTTATTGGGGAACTTAACAATATTTAAATCTTTTAAAGTTCCCTCAGCATCTGCAGTTGAACTAGTAAAACCTAATTTTATTTTTGCTGCATATGTTTTATTTGCATCAAATAAATAGCTTGAAAATTTAGTAGCCTCTCCAAGGCAAACAGGTAATATACCTGTAGCTAATGGATCTAATGTCCCTGTATGGCCTGCTTTTTTTGGATTATAAAGCCATTTTATTTTCGAGAGCGTTTGGTTTGATGAAAACCCTAGTGGCTTATCAATTATAAGCAGACCGTTGATTTCTTGCTTGGGGGACTTAATTATCATAAATTATTTATTTATCAGCATTCAAAACGCCATCAAGTAAACGAGAAATTTTCATACTTTCATCTATGGTTTTATCGTAAACAAAATGTAGTTTTGGGATTCCTCTTGTGGTCATCTTTTTTGCTAATTGAGATCTTAAAAAAGGCATAGACCTTTTAAGTCCCTTAGAAACTTCTTCATCATAATTACTAGCAACAAAAAAAACTTTTGCATGTTTAAGGCATGGAGAAACTTCAACATCAAGAATTGTAAGTTTTTTTAGTGATGGGTCTTTAATTTGAAATTGTAGGAGGTCAGCTAGTTCTTTTTTTATTTGCTGACTAATTCTATCGCTTCTTGGATAGTCCTTAGGCAAAGTTAAAGCTTCCTTGCCACTTCAACTGTTTCATATACTTCAATCTGGTCACCAACATTAATATCATTAAAATTCTGAATAGATAGGCCACATTCATAATTTGCTTTTACTTCCTTAGCATCTTCTTTGAAGCGCTTGAGGGAATCTAGTTCACCGTCATATATCACTACATTATCTCTAAGAATACGAATTTTTGAATTCTTTCTAATTAATCCTTCAAGCACATAACATCCAGCAATTGTTCCAATTTTTGATGCTTTGAAAATATCCCTAATTTCTACTAAGCCAAGAGTAACTTCTTTTCTTTCTGGAGATAATAATCCACTTAGGGCAGATTTCACTTCATCTACAGCTTCATAAATAATGCTGTAATAACGAACATCAACCTCTAAATTAGCCGCTAATTTTCGTGCTCCGCCGTCTGCTCTTACATTAAATGCTAAAACAACTGCATTTGATGCCGTTGCTAGATTAATATCAGACTCATTAACTGCTCCCACAGCTGAATGAATTACATTAACTCTGACTTCATCTGTTGATAATTTTTGAAGAGATCCCGCTAAGGCTTCGTATGATCCTTGAACATCAGATTTAATAATTAATGGTAAAACTTTTACTTCTCCATCTGCTATTTGATCAAAAATATTCTCTAATTTAGATGCTTGTTGCTTAGCAAACTTCACATCCCTAAATTTTCCTTGCCTAAACATTGCAATCTCTCTGGCTTTTTTCTCATCATTTAATACGATAAATTCTTCGCCAGCATTTGGTACGCCCGATAATCCAATTACCTCGACAGGTATTGATGGACCTGCTTTTGATACTTTTTCCCCAACTTCATCAATCATTGCTCTCACTCTTCCAAAGGCTGTTCCTGCTAAGATAATGTCACTAGGATTTAATATGCCCGATTGCACTAATAATGTTGTTACAGGACCTCGACCTTTATCAAGCCTACCTTCAACCACAACACCTTTTGCGGGTGTATTAATCGAGGCTTTTAGTTCTAGTACCTCAGCTTGAAGTAATATTGCATCTAATAAATTATCAATTCCTTGTCCTGTAATTGCTGACACCTCAACAAACATAGCATCTCCACCAAGTTCTTCTGGAATGACTTCATGTGTCAATAGCTCTCCCTTTACCTTTTCTGAGTTTGCATCAGGCTTATCAATCTTATTTATTGCAATAATAAGAGGAACATTAGCGGCCTTTGAATGATTAATTGCTTCAATCGTTTGGGGCATTACTCCATCATCAGCAGCAACAGCCAATACAACCACATCTGTCGCTTTTGCTCCTCGAGCTCGCATTTCCGAAAAAGCTGCATGTCCAGGTGTATCTAAAAAAGTAATCATGCCTTTAGCTGTTTCAACATGATAAGCGCCGATATGCTGAGTAATTCCACCTGCTTCACCAGAAGCAACTTTTGTAGTTCTTATATAATCGAGTAATGACGTTTTACCATGATCTACATGGCCCATAACTGTAACAACTGGTGGGCGAGGCTCAACAATAGCATCAATAGTTTGGTCACTATCCAGTAAAGACTCTGGGTCATTTTCTATTGCAGCTTGTGGTTTATGCCCCATTTCTTCAACCACAATCATCGCAGTATCTTGGTCTAATATTTGATTAATTGTAACCATCATGCCCATACCCATTAGGTTTTTAATTACTTCTGCTGCTTTAACAGCCATCTTATGAGCTAAATCAGCTACAGAAATAGTTTCTGGAACTAGAATATCTCTTACAACCGGCTCTGAAGGGGCAGTAAAATTTGGTTCATCGTCGTCTCTAACTTTATTTTTTGTTTTTGGGGAGCGCCATCCACTTTTTCCAGAGTCATTCCTCCCTCTAACAGGACGTTTTTTTATTGTCCTATCTACCCATTTTTCTTTTGGCTTTTTATCTTTCTCTGCTTTAACGCCAATTTTTGATGCAGGACGATGCAATGTTCCATCATTGGCAGGCTCTTCTTTCTTTGGTTCAGTTTTAGGAGATTGTTTCTTAATTACTTCAGCAGCTTGGATTTCTGCAAGAGCCGAATGCCTTTTAGCTTCATCGTCTCTTATATTTTTTTGATTATTGTCTACAACTTCAATAGGGGCTTCTGGTTTATTTGGCTTAGCTTCTTCAGAAATATTTTTATTTTTCTTTTCTTGATCAGGCTTCACGAGCGTTCTCTTCTTTCTAACTTCTACCTGAATGGTTCTAGCTCTTCCCTCACTATCTGTTTTTCTTATTTCCGTACTCTGTTTACGAGTTAATGTAATTTTAGATTTAGGTTTTTGATCGCCCCCATGAGAATTACGAAGAAAACCCAATAGTGCAGATTTATCTGATTCAATAAGCTCATCCGAAGCAGCCGACTTATTTACACCCGCACTTTTAAGTTGCTCTAGTAATAGATCTATTGGTAACCCCAATTCAATTGCAAACTTTTCTACTGTAGATGTTTCCATTCAAACTCCAATAAATTATTTAAACAAACCATGGTGCACGAGCCGTCATTATTAAATTTTTCGCTTTTTCTTCGTCAACTTTAACCAAATCTAGTAATTCATCAGCTGCCAATTCTGCAAGATCTTCCATTGATATAACTCCTTTTGAAGCCAATAGCTTTGCCATATCTGCATCCATTCCATCCATTGATAATAAATCTTCAGCCGGCTCAGCTACTTTCTCTTCTTTTGCAATAGCATCAGTTAAAATTGCAGCTGTTGCTCTTGATCTTAATTCAGAAACAGTATCCTCATCAAATGCTGCTATTTGAACCATCTCCTCAATAGGCACATAAGCTACCTCTTCTATAGTAGAAAAACCTTCTTGTACTAAAATATCAGCAACATCTTCATCAACATCTAGTTTTTCAATAAATAATTGACTTACTGAAGCGTATTCATCCTTCGTTTTTTGATCAGATTCTTCTTCCGTTAAAATATTTAACTCCCATCCTGTTAATTCAGATGCAAGTCTTATATTTTGTCCTCCTCTGCCAATTGCTTGAGCAAGTTGGTCTTCTGAGACGGCTAAATCCATACTGTGTTTGTCCTCATCAACAACTATGCTAGAAACCTCTGCCGGTGCCATTGCGTTGATTACAAATTGAGCTGGCTCTATAGACCATAAAACTATATCTACTCTTTCTCCAGCTAATTCACCTGTTACAGCTTGAACGCGAGAACCTCTCATCCCTACACAAGTTCCAACAGGATCTAGTCGTTGATCGTTGCCCTTTACTGCAATCTTAGATCTAAGTCCAGGATCTCTTGATGCAGACATAATTTCTAATAATCCTTCTTCAATTTCTGGTACTTCTAGCTCAAAAAGTCTTTTAAGGAACTCAGGGTCAGTTCTCGAAAGAACTAGCTGAGGTCCACGAACGCTATCATCGATTTTTAATAGAATCGCCCTAATACGATCTCCAACTCTTAAGTTCTCTTTTGGAATCATTTGCTCGCGGGGCAGAACTGCATCAAGCCTACCAATCTCAATGATTGCATTTCCTCTTTCCATTCTTCTAATTTGTCCAGATACTAATTTTTCATCTCTTGCTAAAAAATCATTTAAAATCTGTTCTCTCTCTGCTTCCCTTACCTTCTGCAAAATTACCTGTTTTGCTGCTTGCGCCCCAATTCTGCCAAATTCAACTGAATCAATTGGCTCTTTTATAACTTCATTTTCTGATTTTCCTTTAGCTCTTTCATCAGTAGGAGGTATTTCTGCATCTGAATTTTCAATTAATTCTTCAGGAATAATTGTCCAACATTGAAAAGATTGATATTCCCCATTTTCTTTATCAATCTCAACTCGAATATCAACGCCTGCATCATATTTTTTTTTAGTAGCTGAAGCTAAAGCTAATTCTAAGGCTGTAAATATTAAGTCTCTCCCAACGTTTTTTTCATGTGCAAGTGCATCTACAAGTAATAAAATCTCACGACTCATTTTTTTCTCCGGCTTGTTATCTTCATAATTTTGGATCTAATCGGGCTTTATCAATTTGATCAAAATCAATCTCAATTAACGAGTTCTCTGATTCCAACAAAACAATATTCCCTTTTATTCCTTTTATTACACCACTAAAATTTCTGCTCTCTAGAATTGGTAAACGGGTCTTAATTTTTACTCTCTCTTCCTTAAAGCGCTCATAATCAATCAATTTTTTAACCACTCTATCCGCTCCTGGAGATGATACCTCCAGCCTTCCATAATCTATATCCTCTTCCACTGACAAAACATGATTCAATTGATTACTTACAACAACACAATCGTCAATATTAACTGAATCTAATTTATCAATAAATACCCTTAAAAGCTGGCCATGATTAATTATTTCAATATCTACAAGTTCATACCCTAATTGAGTAACTGTTTTATCGATTAAATGCTCTAAATCTATAGCCAATTTTCGATGCCTTTAATATATATTCCCTTTAAACAAAAAAAGGGCCATAGGCCCGTCTTCAAGATGCGAATTATATCAATAAATTCAATAAATTGGAAGAATAATATTACTAGAATCTTACATTATAGAGACGCGAGCAAATTTTCTTTTCCCCACTTGGATAGTAATTATTGCATCCCGTAAAATAAGCTTTTTAGGATCTTCGAATTTTTCGCCATTAACTTTAATCCCCCCGCCATCAATTAACCGCATAGCTTCAGAAGTGCTTGATACTAGATTAATTTTTTTTAATAGCTGAGGAACTGAGATACCAACACCGTCACACTTAATATTAAAATTAGGGATATCTTTTGGAATCTGACCTTTTGATCTAATATTAAAATTATTTTCTGCTTTATCTGAGGCATCAGCATCATGAAATCTTTCAACTAGCTCTTTTGCAAATTCTACCTTAATTTTTTTTGGATTTTCACCTTCTTCTGCTCTTAATTTCCACAGCCTAATTTGTTTAGCAGTCTTTAAGGATAGGAGATCTATATATCTCCACATTAAATCGTCTGAAATTGATAAGAGTTTTGCAAAAATACTTTCGGGCGCTTCATCAATACTTATATAATTATTTAACGACTTAGACATTTTCTGAACACCGTCTAGACCTTCTAGAAGCGGCATTGTTAAAATACATTGCTGTTCCTGATTATAATGTTTTTGTAGTTCACGTCCCATTAATAAATTAAATTTCTGATCTGTACCTCCAATCTCAACATCAGCTTTCAAGGCTACTGAATCATAGCCTTGAAGCAATGGGTAAATAAACTCATGAATTGCAATAGGCTGATTTGACTTATACCTTTTAGAAAAATCATCACGCTCTAACATTCTTGCGACAGTATGTGTTGCAGCAAGCTTTAGAATCCCACTAGCACCTAAATCATTTAACCAAGTTGAATTAAAAACAATCTCAGTTTTTTCTTTAATTAATATTTTAAATACTTGATCTGCATAACTCTCAGCATTTTTTTGAACATCTTCTTTTGACAAGGGAGGTCTAGTTACATTCTTACCTGAAGGATCTCCAATCATTCCAGTAAAGTCACCAATTAAGAAAATGACTTCGTGACCTAAATCCTGAAATTGTCTTAACTTATTCAATAAAACAGTGTGGCCTAAGTGCAAATCAGGGGCCGTAGGATCAAATCCAGCCTTAATTTTAAGAGGCTTGCCTTTTTTTAATTTCTCAATTAACTCTGATTCGATTAGGATCTCATCTGAACCACGCTTAATTAAATCTAATGTTTCTTCAATTTTCAATGAAATTTTCCAGTTAATCAGTAATTAGTATAATTTTAACTCAATTATGATTTTAAAAATATTACTACTTTATTTAGGCTTGTATTAAAAAATAAAGTTGTCACAATTAAACTCATGAAAAATGAAAAATTAATCTTTGGGGTAATGTCAGGCACGAGTCTAGATGGGATTGATGTGGTATTAATAAAGATAGGAAATAAAAATATAAAATTAATTGATTTTGCACACAAGCCTTACTCAAATAAATTAGCTAATGCCCTACTATTAATCCAAAAACCCATTCATAACGATTTAGAATTAAGTATTGAACTAGGCTTGTTACACGCACAGACTACTGCATCAATGATTAATACCATGCTTAAAAAATTAAATATTTATCCCAAGAAAGTTTGCTGTATTGGTTATCACGGACAAACTATTAGGCATCAACCATCAAAGAAATTTTCCGTGCAAATTGGCAATGCTCATATGTTGGCAGAAAAAACAAATATTGCCGTCGTAGCAGACTTTAGGAATAGGGATATAGTTGCTGGTGGTCAAGGGGCTCCTTTAGTACCTTCTTTCCATCAGAAAGTATTTTCTTCTCGAACTAAGAATAGAGTCATTATCAATGTTGGAGGAATTAGCAACCTAACATACCTTAAAATCGGTGATAAATTAATTGGTTTTGATTGTGGTCCAGGAAACCTTCTACTAGATTATTGGGTCCAAAAAAATAAAAATAAGAACTATGATGATAAGGGTAAATGGGCCAGCACTGGAAATATTATTCCTAATTTACTTATAGAATTTATGAAAGAACCTTTTTTTCAAAAAAAACCTCCAAAAAGCACTGGAAGAGACTTATTTAATTCTTGCTGGTTAGAAAAATTTGATCATAAAAAAGAAAGTCCTGAAGATGTTCAGCGAACCCTTCTAGAGCTCACTGCTATATCTATAAACCTTGCTATAGCAAGATATTGTAATGAAGCAGATGAAATATTCATATGTGGGGGTGGCAGTAAAAATATATTCTTAAAAAATAGATTAGAACAGTTAACTACTCAAAAAATAAATAATACAGAGGAATTAGGAATTCCTTCTCAGTCAGTTGAGGCTGTAGCATTCGGTTGGCTAGCAAATGAAAGAGTAAACAATATACCTAATAATTCACCAGAAATTACTGGATCATCAGGCAAAAGAATCCTAGGAATAACTCATCCTGCCTAAATATAAATATTTTAAGTTATAATAGAAGTTCGTAAATATCCCAAAAAAAAATGGCTTCAGAAAAATCAAAAATTATAGTTGATAATAAAGAAATTGATCTCCCGTTAATAAGAGGGACAATGGGCTTGCCAGCAATCGATATAAGAACACTCAATCAAAAAGGTATGTATACCTTTGATCCTGGCTATTTATCAACTGCATCATGCAGCTCCGCTATTACATATGTCGATGGTGAAAATGGCGAACTTCTATATCGTGGTTATCCCATTGAGCAATTGTCTGAAAAATGTGACTTTTTAGATGTCTCATACTTACTTTTCAACGGTGAACTTCCAACAGATATAGAAAAACAAAATTATAGGAAATCTATTAATGGGCATACATTAATCCATGACCAATTAAATAGTGTCTATAGAGGTTTCCGAAGAGACTCTCACCCAATGGCAGTGATGATTGGTGTTGTTGCATCTATGTCAGCTTTTTATACTGACAAAATGGATATGAATAATCCTGACCATCGAAAATTATCCGCAATGCGATTATTAGCAAAATTACCTACAATAGGCTCATGGAGTTATACATATAGTCTTGGACTACCATCTGTATACCCTCAAAATGATCTGGGTTATGCTGGAAACTTTCTTAATATGATGTTCTCAAGTCCCAATAAAAAATATCAAAATAATCCTATTCTTACACGAGCTTTAGAAAAAATTCTAATTCTACATGCTGATCATGAACAAAATGCATCTACATCGACTGTTAGATTAGTTGGGTCCTCAGGAGCGAATCCTTATGCATGTATTGCTTCAGGAATTGCATCATTATGGGGGCCAGCGCATGGTGGTGCCAATGAAGCAACTTTAAAAATGTTAGCTGAAATAGGAAATGAAGATCGTATTAGTGAATATATAAAAAGAGCGAAGGATAAAGATGATGATTTTCGTTTAATGGGTTTTGGTCATCGCATCTACCGCAATAAAGATCCACGTGCTGAAATTATGAAAATAACCTGTCACGAAGTACTTAACGAGCTAAATCTCTCTAACGAACCCTTATTCAAATTGGCTTTAACTTTAGAAAAGATTGCCCTAGAAGATAAATATTTTATAGAAAAGAAACTATATCCAAATGTTGACTTCTATTCAGGCATAGTTATGAGAGCACTTGGTATTCCAAACTCCATGTTCACGGCTGTTTTTGCGATTGCGCGAACAGCTGGATGGGTATCACATTGGAATGAAATGTTAAGCGACAAAGAAAACAAAATTGGCCGTCCTCGCCAAGTTTATACAGGTCAAGCTAAAAGAGATATTAAATCTTTCTAGGTAGAAAAAGAAGATCCACATCCACAAGTGCTTGTTGCTTGAGGATTCTTGATGACAAATTGTGAGCCCTGAACATTATCTTGATAGTCTATTTCAGCTCCAGTTAAATATTGAAGGCTCATAGGATCAATCAATAGTGTCACCGAATCCTTAACCACTTTTGTGTCATCATCATTTATAGATTCTTCAAATGTAAAACCATATTGAAACCCTGAACAACCACCTCCACTTACAAAAACTCTAAGTTTCAGATCTGGAGTCCCTTCTTCTTCAATTAATTCTTTAACCTTACTTACAGCATTGTCAGTAAAATTTACTGGTGTTGGCATTACTAATTCTGTTGTCATTCTTTTCTCCTATTACTTCTCAGTTTTTACATCAATTTCTTTTGCATATTGCTTTATAGCAGAGGTGCTCATCATTTTTAGTACACCTTGAACCTTTGCTCCAGCATGGACCTCTAATACTTTATACTCTATATCACCACTTATGTCTGCCTTTGGATGTATCTCAATATAATTAAGGGCTCTAATATTGCCTGTTACTTTTCCGCCAATAATAGCGTTATGAACAATTATATCCCCTCTAACCTCACTGCCCTCACCCATGATAAGAGTACCATTATTACCTCCAAGAACATTTACATTTCCAATTATTTTCCCATCAAGCCTAATTCCTCCAACATATGTGGTATCTCCCTTGATAACAAAGTCTTCATTGATGAGTGTATCAATATTAAATTTATTTTTTTTCTTAAAAAGCATTATTTTGGCCTTTTTCCAACAATTTTTTCATAAAAAAGAACATCTTCTTTTAGTTCTGTATTTTCTTGTCTTACAACTTTTAATTCTTGCGAGAGTTTATCATAGGACTTAGATTCCATTTGTATTTGTAAAACTTTTTCTCGCATACTCTGATCAATTTCACTATTAATACTTTCTAATTCTGCAATTCTTAAAAGAAAGCCTGTAATCTTACCACCCTGATATAGTTTATAAGATAATAAAAAGCTTAAAGAAAACGATAATAAAATGATCAGCAAATATCTTGGCCATAAATGATCTATTCTAATTTTAGCTTTCTTATGAGTTAAAAAATGCTTCTTTTTTCTAGATATATTATTCATTCATTAAGCCTATTATGGGTGAAGGGCTAATAAATCTAACCCCGTATTTTCAGGCCAATCCATCATAATATTCATATTCTGTATTGCCTGGCCAGCTGCACCTTTAACCAAGTTATCAATTACAGATAGAATTATGAGTCTATTGGAATCTGGAATTTTATAAAAAGAAAGTCTACATATATTTGATCCTCTTACCGACTTTGTTTCAGGGCAACTTCCTGGTTCTAAAATATCAATAAATGGTTCGTCTTTATAGCATTCATTAAAAATTACTAATGGATCAAAATCCTGAATACAGTCAACATATAAAGTTGCGTGAATACCTCTAACCATAGGTATTAAATGTGGAACAAACGTTAGCTTAATTTTTTTTTGGCCGGTAATAGCCTGTAAATTTTCTTCAATTTCTGGCAAATGTCGATGTCCTGTCAGACCATATGCCCTAAAATTTTCAGATGCTTCAGACATTAAAAGCTGGGTTTCTGTTTTTTTACCAGCCCCACTAATTCCTGATTTTGCATCTGCGATTATCGTTTCAGTGTTTATTAAGTTACTCTTTATTAAAGGGGCTAATGCTAATTGGATCGCTGTTGGATAACATCCTGGATTTGCAACTAATTGAGCTTCCTTAATTGCTGCTCTATTTACTTCAGGTAATCCATAAACTGCTTTTTTTAACTCTTCTGCCGCTTGGTGTTTCATTCCATACCATTTTTCCCAAAGAGAAACATTTTTAATTCTAAAGTCAGCAGCCAAATCGATAACTTTAACTCCATTTTCGAGCAACTCTTGAACATAGTTCATTGCAATTCCATTTGGAGTCGCAAAAAAAACTAATTCCGATTCCTTCAAGTTTGCTTCAGCTGGATCTACAAAAACATTTGAAAGGGTACCTCGAAGTGATGGATAAATGGCAGACACTAATTTTCCAGAATCATTTCTAGATGTAATTTGATCGATAATGACATTTGGGTGACTTATTAATAATCTTAATAACTCAATACCAGTATATCCAGACCCTCCAACTATACTAACTTTAATTTTTGGCTTCATTTTGTTATTTTATGCTTATATTATTGATTTATGTTAATAAAAAAGCCGCTTAAGCGGCTTTTTTGTTTTATCTTTTTGAGAACTGTTTTTTACGTCTCGCTTTTCTAAAGCCAACCTTCTTTCGTTCAACTTCCCGACTATCTCGAGTTACATATCCTGCACTTGATAACTCTGGTTTTAACGCAACATCATAATCCATTAAAGCCCTCGTAATTCCATGTCTTACGGCTCCAGCTTGACCAGACTCACCACCACCGATTACATTAACTTTAATATCAAAAGTTGCAGTATTATTTGTTAACTCTAAAGGCTGCTTTAAAATCATTTGAGATGTATATCTTGAAAAATATTCATCTACTGGTTTGTTGTTAACTACAATATTTCCCTTGCCCGGCTGTATAAAAACCCTTGCAATTGAACTCTTTCTTCTACCTGTTCCGTAATAATATTTACCTATCATAATTTTCCTGAATTTATAGTGTTATCGGTTGCGGCTGTTGAGCTGCATGCTGATGCTGATCACCTGCATAAACTTTCATTTTCTTAACCATAGCATAACCAAGAGGCCCTTTAGGTAGCATGCCCTTTACAGCTTTCTCTAAAGCACGTCCAGGGAACCTATTCTGCATATTTTTAAAGTTTGTTTCGTATAATCCACCAACGTATCCTGAGTGCCGATAATAGATTTTTCCCTCATCTTTATTGCCTGTTACCTTAATTTTGTCTGCATTAATTACAACAATGTAATCTCCAGTATCAACATGAGGGGTATAAATTGCTTTATGTTTTCCTCTTAATCTAAGGGCTATAGCACTTGCAAGTCTCCCCAGTGTTGCATCAGTAGCATCTACTAATAACCAATCTCTTTGTACTTCATGTGATTTTGCTGAAAATGTTTTCATTTATTTATAACCAGTCATTTACAAAAAAAAATTTAAGAGCCGAATTCTAGTCTATTTTCATATCTTTTGTCAATGTTTTAAAGGCGTTTCCTTAGATTTTCAGCATTTGTGACACAAAAGCCATAAACATAAAAAATCCTACGTAATTATTGGCTAAAAAAGCCTCAAAATTCTTATGAGGATCCATACTACTTCCACTGACAGAACCTCTTAAGGCAATTATTAAAGAGATGGCCATGATAAGATAAAAAGATATTGAATAATCATTAACGTAACCGATAAATATTAATATCAGGAACATAAATATAAAACATAAAAAAATGAAAGGAATCGTATAATGCTTAAAAGTTAAAGCTGAAGAACGAAGATTAATTTTTCGATCATCCTTCATATCCTTAATAGCATAATGGGAGTCATAGCTTAAAGCCCAAAATATATTTGCAGTAAATAAAGCCCAGGCCTCAAAAGGGAGTTCGTTTTGAATTGCGGCGAAGGCCATTAAAATCCCAAATCCAAATGAAATTCCAAGCATCAATTGTGGTAAAGCAAAAAACCTTTTACAAAAAGGATAAATTAATACTGATAAAAGAGCGCATAAAGATAATTTTATTGCTAGAAAATTCAGTTGCATAACCAAAAAAAATGAAAGCAATAATAAAATAAATAAATAAAGTAAAGCCTCAAATATAGATGCCTCTTTCACGGCAAGAGGCCTGTTCTTTGTTCTTTCAACATATGCATCAATATTCCTGTCCACTAGATCATTAACAATACATCCAGCAGATCTCATCAAAATAGTACCAGTAATAAAAATGGCAACTATCTTTAATTCTGGAATGCCCTGTTCAGCGACTAATAGCGCAGTTAATGTTGGCCATAGCAATAAAAAAATACCAATCGGCTTATTCATTCTAGTTAGAAGAATGAAATTCAAAAAATATCTCACTTAATAAATCTTAAATGTTCGAAATTTTTAAAGAATACTTCTGTCAGTAAGACACTTTTATTATTGTAATTAAACATAGATTGACGGCTCACTAAAATATTAGAGTCATTATGACCAGAATTTCTAACACTTTTTGATATATCGTCATTTTTTGAAAATCTAGAATAAATAAATGGAGATCGTTTAATTACTTTTTGTTCAAAAATAATATCTGACAATGGGTTATCTTGAAGTCTTTTAATTCCATTCCAAAAACCACGTAAATTAATTTTTGGTGTTACTGTCCTCGCATACATAATCGGAAGACCATCAGCGTAGAGCATTACTTCTCTTAAATACAACTGGCCCTTCCTAAAATTTCTAAATTTATCTTTTTCTATTTTAAGAAAATTTATAATGACAGGTCTAATCTGTATGACCTGAAACCTCGCAATATTTTTGACTCTCTTACTAAGAGAACTTCTATTAGTCAACCAGAGGCGTAACTCACTCTTACTATTAATTTTATTTTGCCACATTATTTTAATTAAGCTCTTATGATTTCCTGATAATTTCGGAGCCATCTTTCTAAATGTAGATTAATAGATGGGTGTTCTAATTCTATCAAATGATCTGCATCTTGTTTAGCCAATTCTAACAATACTGAATCTCTTTGAATATCTGCAACTCTTAGCATTGGTACCCCACTTTGTTTTACACCAAGAAACTCACCTGGACCTCTAATTTTTAAATCCTCTTCAGAAATTTTAAAACCATCTATATGCTCATAGATCGTTCTCAATCTTTGCTTAGCTAATATTGATAATTTTTTTTGGTACAGCATAATGCAGACACTTTTTTTAGCTCCTCTACCAATCCTTCCTCTTAATTGATGTAGCTGAGACAAACCCATTCTTTCTGCATTTTCTATAATCATTAACGTTGCATTTGGAACATCAACCCCTACCTCGATAACTGTTGTTGCCACAAGAATTTTTATTTTATTTTTCTTAAAATTCTCCATGACAATTTTTTTTTCTGATGTCTTCATTCGGCCATGTATTAGTCCTACCTCATGCTGTTTAAAGTATTTATTAAGTACTAAATAAGTATTTTCTGCCGTTTCTAATTGCAGGGTCTCACTTTCTTCAATAAGAGGACAAACCCAATATA
>TARA_B110000003_G_scaffold125200_1_pt1 | contig 17775 bp, 17 predicted proteins | sample TARA_B110000003 | Tara Oceans TARA_B110000003 (sample SAMEA4396424) | marine metagenome | biome: Westerlies Biome; feature: [SRF] surface water layer (ENVO:00010504); material: water (ENVO:00002006), including particulate matter (ENVO:01000060) such as... | depth 5 m
ATAAGTGATCGTTTTATCTCTATGGATATCCGTTCTGCTGAAATGACAAAGTATGCCGCTAATGCAATGCTTGCTACCAAAATATCTTTTATGAATGAAATTGCTAACATCTGTGAAAAGGTAGGGGCAGATGCGAATCAAGTACGAATTGGTATTGGTTCAGATCAGCGTATAGGGTATAGTTTTATTTATCCTGGTGCAGGTTATGGTGGTTCTTGTTTTCCAAAAGATGTAAAAGCACTCACAAAAATTGCTAAAGAAAATGGTTACACTGCACAATTGATAACCGCGGTAGAAGAAGTAAATGATGCACAGAAGTTAGTGATCGCTCAAAAAATAGTTAAACGTTTCGGGAAAAACTTAACTGGCTTTACTTTTGGTATTTGGGGCTTGGCTTTTAAGCCAGGGACTGATGACATGCGAGAAGCGCCCTCTATTTATTTAATCAAAGAATTAGTGAGTAGAGGTGCTAAAATAAAAGCCTATGATCCAAAGGCGATTGATGAAGCAAAAGAACATTATTTAAAAGGAGTTCAAAATATAACATACGTAACATCGAAGTATGATGTTTTAAAAGATTCAGACGCATTGGTATTACTCACTGAGTGGAAAGAATTTCGTTCGCCTGATTTTGAAGAGATGAAAACACAATTGAAAACGCCTGTTATCTTTGATGGTCGTAATCAGTATAATACATTTAGCCTCGAGGAAAAAGGAATTGAATATTATCAAATAGGAAAACAATAAAATGAAAATATTAGTTACTGGCGTAGCTGGATTTATCGGATTTCATACTTGTTTAAAATTAGTTAATCAAGGCCATGATGTATTTGGTATCGATAATATCAATAATTACTATGATCCAAAATTAAAGTTTGATCGATTAAACGAATTAGGGCTTAATGAAGCTGAATCAAAACTCTTTAAAAATCAAGTTCAAAGTGCTAAATTTAATTCTTTACGATTTTCTAGAATAGATCTAGTTGATCATGAAAGTATAGATAACCTATTTAAACAAGAGCAATTTGAAATAGTTTGTAATCTAGCAGCCCAGGCTGGTGTTCGATATAGTATAGAAAATCCAAAAGCATACATTGATAGCAATATTTCGGGGTTTCTAAATATACTTGAGGGGTGTCGAAATCATAAAGTAAAACATTTGGTATACGCTAGTAGTTCTAGCGTATATGGAGAAAATAAAAAAACACCCTTTGAAACTAAAGATAATGTAGATTTTCCAATTAGTTTATACGCTGCTACAAAAAAGAGCAATGAATTAATGGCCCATACTTATGGCCATTTATATGGTTTTAAAACTACAGGATTACGTTTTTTTACCGTATATGGCCCCTGGGGAAGACCAGATATGGCTTATTACTTATTTGTGGAAGCAATTTCAAAAAACAAACCCATTAAAGTATTTAATAGTGGTCAAATGGAGCGAGATTTTACCTACATTGATGATATCGTAAATGGCGTGATAAAGATCATTGAAAAAAACATTGATTCAAGAAAACATTATAAAATATACAACATCGGAAATAATAAGACTGAAAACCTAAAAGATTTTATTAAAACTATTGAGAAAGCATTAGGAAAGCAAGCAGTTAAAGAAATGTATCCGATGCAGCAAGGAGATGTTCCAAAAACTTGGGCTAACATAGATGAATTATTTTCTGATTATAAATATAGTCCATCAACAAATATTGATGACGGTATAACAAATTTTGTTAATTGGTACATCAAGTACTACAAAATACAATCTTAAAACCAAAATAATTAAATTTAATGAAAATAGCAGTTATAACCCCAATTAATCATTTACCTGGAGTTAATGAATTAATTGAATCAAAAGGTGAAGTTTTTTATCTGGAAAGTAGTAGTAAAAATAGCGTTAGAAATTTATTGTTAAAAAATAAAATTGATGTTATTATTTGTAATCCAAATCAACAAGATTATAAAATTGATGCTGAATTGTTAAATGATTCAAACGTTTCATTAATTAATACATGCTCAACTGGAATGAACCATATTGATGTTAATTATTGTGAAGAAAAAAATATAAAGATATTTTCTTTAACTAAAGATTTTGAATTGATTAAAAATTTACCTTCAACCTCAGAACTAGCATTTGGATTGATGATGTCTTTATTGAGAAAAATTCCAGAAAGCATTAATCATGTGAAAGATTATAAATGGGATTATCTTCCTTTTTTGGGTCGTCAAGTAATGGATTTAAAAATTGGAATTGTCGGACATGGAAGGTTAGGTCAATTTATGGAAACATTTTGCAAAGCTTTTAATGCTAAGGTATTTATTTTTGATCCTTATAAAGATTCTAGTAATATAAATTCAATTGAAGAATTGTTTAAGGTTTGTGAGGTTGTATCTTTGCACGTCCACGTGAATAAGGAAACAACTAATATGATTAATAAAAATGTATTATTGTGTGCTAAAAAACCAGTATATTTAATAAATACATCCAGAGGTGAAATTGTTAATGAATTAGATGTGATTGATGCATTAAAATCTGGAAAACTGTCTGGTTATGGAACAGATGTCATTGAAGATGAATTTGGTAGTATAAATAATTCTCCTATAATTAAAGGAATGAATGAAGGATTAAATATAATAGTTACACCACACACAGGTGGAATGACAATAGAGGGGCAAACAAAAGCATATAAATGGGCGATAAATAAATTATGAAAATATTAACTATAATACCAGCAAAAACAGATTCAACTAGATTACCAAGAAAAAATCTAAAAAAAATTGGAAAGAAAACTCTTATTGAATATTCAATTGAATATGCAAATGAGAGTTCTTTTGATAACACCATAATAGTCTCTTCAGAAAGTGATGAGGTAAGAGAACTAGTATTAAAAAACGGAGTGCATTTCCATAAAAGAGGATTAGACTTAATAGCTGATGCTGAAGTAACAGATGTGTATATTAATGTTTGTGAATCTTTAAACGAAAAATATGATTTAGTAGTAGCGTTACAACCAGATCACCCTGATCGCGAACATAAATTTGATTACTGTGTTAATTATTTAATTGATAATAATTATGATGATGTTATTACTATTGAACCAAATTTTAAGAGAAGTGGATCAGTTAGAGTAATCAAATACGACCACCTCATTTCTGGACATATTAGTAAAAGAATAGGGTGTATTAAAGATGACGCTACTGATATACATTACCAAGAAGACTTAGATAAAGCAACAAACAAAATTTTAAATAAATAAACATGATAAAAATTATAGCAGAAATAGGCTGGAATCATTGCGGTGATATAGATCTTGCAAAAAAAATGGCTAAAGAAGCTCAATTAGCTGGGGCTACATATGCAAAGTATCAGACATGGTCAGTTGATAGATTAAAGCCTGGTAGTTGGGATAGTGATGGAAGAAAGCAAATTTATGAAAAAGCAGAGCTGTCTAAACAGGATCATATCACATTAATTGATTATTGCACAGAAATAGGAATTAAATTTTTATCAAGTGTTTTTAGCATACCAGACGCTCAATTATTAGTTGAATTAGGAGTTAGAGAAGTTAAAATTCCGAGTTTTGAGTCTAGAAATGAAGAGTTAATTAGATATTGTGACAATAATTTTGATAATGTATTTATGTCTTGTGGTACATCTACATTAGATGAAATTGCCAATTCAATAAAACTCTTTGAGAAATCAATTTTATATTTAATGCATTGTGTTTCGGTTTATCCAGGAACTTATGAAATTGCAAACTTACCCAAAATGAAAGTTTTGATGTCAATGTATCATAATGTAGGTTATAGTGATCATATTCAGGGAGTTGAATCTGCAAAGATAGCAATTGGTGAAGGCGCTGTAGTAGTAGAAAAACATTTTACAATTGATAACGATCTTCCTGGAAGAGATAATAAATTTGCTATTTTACCTAAAGAATTAAATGATTTAACCTCTTTTATTAAGAATAGAGAATTAATGTTTACAAGTACAGGAATGGGTTATAATCCAAAAGAAAAAGATTCAAGAAATAATTATGAAGGAAGATTTAACAAGTAAAATAAGTATTATAATTCGAAATAGAAATGAGAATGAGTATATTGGATTTGCATTACAATCTTGTATTGAAAAATTTGATAAACCAGAAATAATTATTGTCGATAATAATTCTTCAGATGATTCACTAGAAATAGTTAATCTTTTTAAAGATAGAGCTATTATCAAAGTAATTAATATTTCAGATTACTCTCCAGGAAAGTCAATAAATCAAGCTGTTATATTATGTTCTTATGAAAATATATTAATTCTATCTGCACATGCTCAGATATTAAATTGTGACTTAAAATTAGTTAATAAATATTTAGAAACATATAGAGCAGTATTTGGAAATCAAATTCCAATTTATAAAGGAAAAAAGATTTCTAAAAGATATATTTGGTCTCATTTTATTGACAAGTCTGTTGTCAATATGTATTCTAGTATTGAAAACAGATATTTCTTACATAACGCTTTTGCTTTTTACAAAAAAAGTTTTTTATTAAAAAAACCAATGCCAGAAAATTTTTCAGGAAAAGAAGATAGGTATTGGGCTGCAAATATTGTTTCCGAGGGAGAAAAGTTTTTGTATACACCAGAATTAGTTGCTAATCATTTTTATACTGGAAATGGAGCTACATGGAAAGGTATTGGTTAAAGCCTGTAATGGTTTAATAAACCGGACTGTATCAATACAACATTTAACAATTTTTAAAAATACATATGAACAATAAAGATATTAATATAAAAGACTTTGTCAAATTTGCGTTAGAACAAGACGATAATTATGGTATGTCTGATCTTTGGTCTAACTATATTAAGGATTTTGATTTCCTTAATTCAAGAATTAGACCATCTTATAAAACAAATAAAAATAGACCAAACAGAAAAGTTGTTTTTCAAATTAAAATCATTAATTTTTTTAAAAAAATTACAAGTTTTTTATTTAAGGTAATTGAAAGATTTGTTTTTTATATTATTAATACACTAACATTTTTTGGTGTTATAAGTGTAAGAGATTATGGCCTTTATATTCCAAATACAAAATTTAGTAGAATTTCAAGTTTTGAACCTAATTTACAAAAAGAACTTGATGATTTTCATGCTCTTCATGAAATTTTTTATTCATTTATGAGTGTCAAAGCATTTTATAATTTTTATTGCTTCAAAAATTATATTCCTATAGAATCATTTAATAATAAAAACATACTCGAAATAGGATCTGGTTCTGGAAATTTAGTTAAAATATTCGCTTCTAATTTAGAAAGTTATAATTATGTATGCTTAGATCTTCCTCAAATGATTCCACATGCTTATAATGGTTTGTACCAAAATCGCATAATTGATGCAGAGGTTTTTTTACCTAATCAAATTAATCTTTTTAATAAGTCTAAAAGTAAAAAGAAAATTTTATTCATTTTACCTAATCAAATTGATTTAATATCCTTAAAATTTGACTTACTAAATAATGTTGAATCTTTTGGAGAAATGCCTCAACCTACTGTAGATAATTATATCAACTCAGTTATTCCTAAAATGAATTCAGGAGCTATCTGCTTTCTTATTAATAGAGTCATGAGATGTACAAATTTAAAAGACCCTACTAATCATAAAAGCTGGACTATGTTTCATAAATACCCTTTAAAGAACTTTAAAACTATTGTAAAGAAAATAGATGATTTTAAGGATTTGGACAACCATGAAGAGAAAAACAGGTGTAATGTTTTTTATATTGGTAAATTGATATAAACTAATTATTTATTGTGAAACATCAACTCCAAATAAGTTGTTTTTATGTATGATAAAAAAAATTTAATATTAGCTGATTCTTCTTTTCATCTATTATTAGCAGCAGCATTATCTAAAAAATTAGGAACTAAAAATTGTATAATTTTTTTTTTAGGTAAAGATACTAGTTATCTCACAAAATTATTTTTCAGTCATTTTAATATTGAAAATTATAATGTCCAAGATTTAAGTTTTTTTAATATACATACAAAACATAAATTTAAAATTGAAGAACTTAAAAAAAAAGGAATTAATTTTTTATATACTTTTTATGATACAAATCATATTTTTGAGTTTTTGAAAAATGAATTAAACTTAAGTTGGAATAGTGTTGGATTAATTGATGATGGCTCTGCAAGTTTACACAGAGTCTCTATGCCAAAACTTTATAGAAGATTACCAAAAGCTTTATTTAACTTTATTTTGTTTAGATTTCCAGTTAATTTATCTAGATATAATTTAGGTGGTAATCGAAATATTAAATTTTTCGCTACTATTTATTTGAATTATGTCTATACATCCAATTTAAACAGTAAAATCATTGATATAAATATTCATTACAATAATATTCTTAATAATCTTGATTACTTTAATCTAAAAAATCAATTAATAAGTGGTTCAATCATAATGCTTTCTCCTGTTTTAGCATACAAAAGAAAAACAGAATTTGAATTATTAAAATATTTAAATTCTTTATTGTTGTATTGTGATAAAAGTAAACCTGTTTATTTTAAACCCCACCCAAGAGAAGATTTGTTAGCATTAAAAAATGTTATATCTAAATTAGATTTCAAGCATGAACTTTTATCATCCATAATTCCAATGGAATTATATTTTTCTTATATAAATGAATCAACTTGGTTAGGGATGCCTTCAACATCAATTTTTAATAGAGTTTTTACAAATACAAGTTCAATTGATAAATATATAATTCTACAAGAAAAAAATGATCCGTTTCCGGAGAGATTAAAGACGTTAAGTAAGGTTTTTAAAGATTTTAGTATTAATTATAAAATTTATAAATCTTAATTAAATAAATGATTAAAACATTAAATAAGGCCATAGCTTATAATCTATGGCTTGCTTTTTCAGGTATACTAACTGCATTTCTTGTTACATTTTATTTTTCTAAAGAAATCCAAGGAGTTTACTTTACAATAACCTCATTAATAGCTATTAAAGCTATACTTGATTCAGGCTTTAGTAATGTAATTTTATCCTATGTAGCTTTAAATAAAAATAAGATAATTGATAAAAATAAAATTACTTTCAAAGATGATGGCTTTAAAAATATTTCAAATATATTTCTTTATTCAAAGAAAAGATTTAAAGTAGTAAGCGTTTTAGGTTTTTTATCTTTACAAATTCTAGGGTGGTGGTTTTTTATTGATTATATAATTACTGAAAATATATTTTATTGGATAACTCTAACATTAATATTTAGTGGTAATTTATTAATGATACCTTATTTTAGTGTTATTGAAGGCTTAGATTATCTCGATTCATTGTTTTCGTTCAGATTAAAATGTGCATTTATTAATTCTTTATCATCCTGGGTAGTCATATTTTTGGGTGGAGGTATATTATGTATCATAGCATTAAATTTTTCAATGTTAATTCAAAATTTCATTTATCTAAGAAAGTATAATCGTCTTTTTAATAAATTAAATAACGGAATTTATGATAAAGATTTTATTAGACCAATTGTTAAGCCCATGAGTATTAAAATTTCTCTTTCTTGGGCTTCAAGTTATTTTACTTCTAATGGTTTAATTCCATTTTTATTTAAATATATAAATCCAGTTGTTGCAGGTCAGTTTGGTTTAAGTTGGGCATTACTTTCTGTTATTTCAACTGTTTCTAAGCAGTTTGTAATTGTAAACAGACCAAAATTAGGGTCATTATACAATGAGAAAAAATTTAAAGAATTCTCAAGTTTATTTATTAAAAATTTTTTAAAAGGTTTAGGTCTTTTTTTAATTTTAACAATTATCTTATTTTTCTTTTATAATAACTTAGGTTCTCTAGAAATCATAAAAAGATTATTGCCATATAATCAGTTATTATTATTGTCTATTTTATTTCTTACAACTATTATTATGGGTTATTTCACTCATTTTTTTAGAGCTCAATTTAAAGAACCTCTGTATTTTTCTTATGTTCTAATTTCAATAACATTATTAATTTCTATGATACTAAATATTAATAGTCTATCGGTGAATTTGGTTATGTATACATTGATAGTTGCTAATATAATTTTTGGATTCACAGTTTTAATTTATAATCTTATTTTATTTTATAAAAAACTTATAATAAAAAAATAATTAATTGATATCATTAAATAAACTACAAGCAAATATTTGGTTTTTGGGTCTATTATTTTACCCTTTAACTTTCTTCATGTATAAATTTGACGCATTTAATTTAAGTTTTTTTAAAATTCTTGTAATTATTTCAACACTTATTCATTTATACTCACAATGTGTTTTAAAAAAAATATACTTAAATAAATATATAATTATTTTTGGGGTAATATTTTTGTTTAGTTTAATTATTAACTCGACAGATACAAGGATAATACTTAACAGTGTTAGTTATCTTTTTATATTAGTTTTTTCAATTATTGGAATGTCAGTTCTAAGAAAAGTAGAATTAGAAACAGTATCAAAAAATTTTAAAAAAGTAATTATTATATGGTTCTTTTTGCTTTTGTTAGGGTTTGTTCAACTCTTATTAAGTTATTTTGGTTTCGATTTTTCATGGGAATCAATTGGAGAACCATCACTTGAAAATAAAGGTGATTTCTTTGGTAGATTCCTTATTCGTCCAGCAAGTCTCTATGGTGAACCTAGAGAGTTTTCAGCACATATACTCCTTGTTTATTTTTTATATTGTTACATATGTAAAAAAAGAAAAGTAAATATAATTCATTTAATTATATTTACTTTTCTTGGTATTGCCACCCAGAGTTCAACTTTTATTATAGTTTTTCTTTTTTCAGTACTTGCCATTTTACGTGTTAGTTTCTTTAAAATCCTTTTTGCTGCAGTATTTCTTTTTTTTAGTTTTGATTTTTTACTATCAATACTTAAAGTTGCCATTCCAAGACTTATGATAAATGAACAATTTAGCATTGATTTAATAAACACCCCGGCATTTGCAGAACAAGCCGGAGATCTAAGTTTTTTTATTTATATTTATTATACTGATTTATTCCAATTTTTAATTGGAAATGGTATGGGAATGAGTAATACTGTTATAGCAACTATTACTAATTACTTTATCGATACAAAAACCGAATTTGATTTTATAAATTCAAGATGGTTGTTTTATACTTTGCTGATTGATTTTGGTTTAATTGGCATAATCTATTTTATACATTTAGTAAAAAAAAATCTACCTAATGAAGTATCTTTTTTAACATTATCTTTATTATCTATTATCACCTCACTTTTTACAGGATCCTATTTATTTGTTTTTGTAATTATTATTTTAAATTCTTTAAGTGGGAGTAATGAATATTTAAAATTAAATCAAATGCTGGAAAAATAGTTAAAAATCATATTATCAATAGAAATTAAAAACTTGCGAAAATCATCCATGGCAGAATAAAATAAATATGAGTAAATTAATTGTAAATGCATCAAATTGCCATTCAGGCGGCGGTAAAACTTTAATAGTGGGTTTTTTAAAAGGTGTTTCTAATGATATAAAAACTATAATTTATGTAGATGACAGGCTAGAAATTAATTTTCCTTTATGTAATTCAATACAACTTATTAAAATTAGTAGATATAAAAGGTTTTTGGTTGGATTTATGATTAAAAAAATATTAAAAGTAAATGATAAAATTTTATACTTTGGAAATCTTCCGCCTTATTTAAAATTTAATTGCAATCACGTCATTTTACAACTTTCTAGCAGGTTTTATGTAGATTCAATTAGCATGAAGGGATTTAAATGGAGAGATATAGGAATAATTTATTTAGAGAAATTATATTATAAACTTTTTATTAAAAATGTATCCCAAGTTATAGTCCAAACTTCAAGTATGTATAATAAATTAATTGAAAGTGGATTTCAAAAAAAAATCTCTATTTGGGCAGTTGATGATCTTGGGGATAATATGTTTAATGAAGAAAAAAATAAAAAAGATAAAAATTCGTTTATTTATGTGGCTTCACTGAATCCATATAAAAATCATAAAAGATTATTAAATGCGTGGAATAAATTAAAAAATGATGGAATTTCCCCTAAATTATATTTAACATTAGATGATAATGTTGTTATGAAAAAATGGATAAAAAATTTCGTTTTAATAAATAAATTAAATGTTGTTTTTTTAGAAAATATTAGTAGAGAAGAATTACTGTCAATATACTCAAAAGTAGAAGTTTTAATTTTTCCCTCTCTATTTGAATCCTACGGTCTACCATTAATTGAAGCGAAAAAGTTCAAAATGAAAATAATTGCTTCTGATTTAGATTATTGTTGGGATTTTATCGAGCCAGATGAATTCTTTAATCCCTATGATGTAGATTCTATCACAAGGTCATTGAAGAGATTTCTTAAGAAGAATAAAAAATTAGACATTATTTATAGTCCAAATGAATTTTTTAATAAAATTATAGATATATAACTTTAAAAAGTTAAAAAATAATACTGATTAGTATCAATTTAACTAAGGTTATTTAGCATAAAAATAATTTACAAGTTTATCAAATTAAAATATTTTTAGAACCAATAACTTAATAATAAAAAAAAGATCAATGAATGTAATAATTTTAGCAGGTGGAAAAGGTGAAAGACTTAAGCCCTTAACTACTAATGTTCCTAAACCTATGGTGTTGGTAAATAAAAACCCAATTTTATGGTATATAATAAAACAATTAAAACACTATGGAATCAAAAAAATTAATTTAGCAATTGGTTATAAATCATCAGTAATTACAAATTATTTTAAACAAAATTTTTCAGATCATGATATTAGTTTTTTTGATCAAGGAGATGTTGATATAATTGAAAGAATTAAATCTATTGTAAAAACGAAACCTCTGGAGGATGTTTTAATTTTATATGGTGATACAATTTCAGATGTGAACATAGAAGAATTAATGTCTTTTAGTAAAAAAAACAAGAAACATAGTGTTTTGACTGTTTGGCCATTACAAACAAATTTTGGTGTAGTTGAAATTAATGAAGAAAATGATATTACTGGATTTAAAGAAAAGCCTAGACTAGATAAATACATTAATATTGGCTACTTTGTTTTAAGAAAAGAATTGTTTGGTTATTTAGATGATTATAACAATTATGGAGATTTCTTAACTTTTTGTGGAAACAGCAAATTTTTAAAAGCTTATGTCCATAAAGGAGAACATTTTACAGTCAATAACATAGTTGAACTTAAAATAGCAGAAAAAAATATAAATAAAATTAAAATATATTAGAAATGAATAACTTTTGGAGAAATAAAAACGTTTTAATCACAGGTGTAACTGGATTTGTAGGAGGTAACTTAGTAAAAAAATTAATTGAATCTGATGCTAATATTTTTGGAGTAATTAGAAATGAGAACCCAAATTCATTTCTTTATATTGAAGGGTTAAATAAAAAAATTCGATTTATAAAAAGTGATTTAATGGATTACAAATTACTTTTTGATGTAATAACTGAACAACAAATAGATATAGTCTTTCACTTAGCTGCTCAAGTGGAAGTCGGCGTTGGTCTTATTAATCCGTTTTTAACTTTTGAAACAAATGTGAGAGGAACCTACAATTTAATGGAAGCATGTAGGTTGGCAAAAAATAGTGGTCATAAAATTGAATCCATAGTTGTAGCTTCAAGTGATAAAGCTTATGGCGAATATCCAGTTGAAAAGATGCCATATAGAGAAACCTACCCATTATTACCAAAATTCCCTTATGATACTTCAAAAGCTTGTGCTGATTTGATATGTAACTCATATTCTATAGACCGGTATAGCCTTCCTATTGTAATAACTCGTTTTTCAAATATTTATGGACCAGGTCAAATGAATTTTTCTGCAATTGTTCCAGATGGGATTAGAAGTGGACTTGGCTATTCAAATTTTGTTCCAAGAAGTGATGGTAGCATGGTGAGAGACTTTATTTTTTCTGAAGATGTAGCTGATTTATATATGCGAATAGCTAAAGAATTATCATTAAATCAAAATAAATTGAGAGGAGAGATTTTCAATGCTGGTAGTAATGATCCAATTGATATGAAGTCTTTATTGGTAAAAATCTATACTTCTTTAGGAAACTTAAAAGGTTTAGAGGTTATTTTAAAAGAAATGAAAGGAAAGAAAACAACTGGCGAAATTCAACATCAACATATGTCTTTTGATAAAGTTTTTGAATTCTTTGATTGGAAGCCCTCAAATTCGATAGATGAAGGAATTAAAAAAAGTATAGAATGGTATAATAAAATCTTAAAACAAAATGCTTAAAAATAAAACATTATTAATTACAGGTGGTACAGGTTCTTTTGGAAATGCTGTATTGAAGAAATTTTTGGATACTGATCATTTTTCCGAGATTAGAATTTTTTCTCGCGATGAGAAAAAACAAGATGACATGAGAAACTTGTATAAAAATCCAAAAATAAAATTTCATATTGGGGACGTAAGAGATTATTCAAGTATTAATAGAGCTATGAAAGGAGTTGATTATGTTTTTCATGCTGCAGCTCTTAAACAAGTTCCTTCTTGTGAGTTTTTTCCTTTAGAAGCAACAAAAACTAATGTCTTTGGAACTCAGAACACGATTGATGCTGCCGCTGCCAATAACGTAAAAAAAATAATTTGTTTGAGTACTGATAAAGCTGCATATCCAATTAATGCTATGGGTATATCAAAAGCCCTAATGGAAAAAGTTGCTGTTGCAGCATCAAGAAATTACAAAAATACAGTAGTATGTTTGACAAGGTATGGTAATGTTATGGCCTCTAGAGGGTCTGTTATACCATTATTTATAAATCAAATTAAAAATAATAAAGAATTAACTGTAACCGATCCTAATATGACACGTTTTTTAATGTCATTAGACGATGCTGTAAATCTAGTATTATTTGCTTTTGAAAATGGAAATCCTGGTGACTTATTTGTGAATAAAGCTCCGGCAGGAACTGTCAGAGACTTAGCTCAGGCTTTAAAAGAAATATTTAATGCTAAAAATAAAATAAAAATTATAGGAACTCGTCATGGAGAAAAATTATATGAAACTTTATGCACGAGAGAAGAAATGTTAAAGTCAGAAGATATGGGAGATTTCTTTAGAATACCAGCTGATAATAGAGATTTAAATTATGATAAATATTTTACAACAGGAAGTCTAATTACAGATACTATTGAGGATTATAATTCTCATAATACAGAAAGATGCAATGTTGAGAGTATAAAACTTTTATTAAAAAAATTAGATATTATTAAAAATAGAAAAACTAATTAATTAATATGATTCCAAGTTTAATAACAGGAGGAGCACACTCTGACAACAGAGGTCAATTAAAGTATAATAATACTTTTAATTTGTCTCAAGTTAAAAGAATGTATTCTATTATAATAAATAACAAGTTCAATATCAGAAGATGGCAAGGACATAAAATTGAACAACGATGGTTTACCGCTATTTCAGGAAGCTTTAATATTAAATTAATTTTAGTTGATAATTGGATTGAACCTAATAGTAATCTTAATATAATAAATTTTCAATTATCTAGTGACTCTCTTGATATTTTACATATTCCTGCTGGATATGTTACAAGTATTGAGGCAAACTTAGATAACTCTATTTTGCTTGTTATGTCTGATTATAGTTTTAATGAAATTAATGATGAATATAGATTTCCAGAAAATTATTTTAAAAATAAACAAATACGATTATGAAAAAAATTACTGTAATGACAATTGTAGGTACTAGACCTGAAATTATAAAGTTGAGTGAAGTTATGAAGGAACTTGATAAACATACTAATCACATAATAGTACATACTGGTCAAAATTATGATTACGAATTAAATGAATTGTTTTTTGAACAATTAAAAGTAAGAAACCCAGATTATTTTTTAGAGGCTGTAAAAGGTACTGTTTCTGAGACAATAGGAGATATAATAGCTAAAACTGATAAAATTTTGTCGGAGATTAAACCAGATGCTTTATTGGTTTATGGAGATACTAATAGCTGTTTGAGTGTCATCCCTGCAAAAAAACGAAAAATTCCAATTTTTCATATGGAAGCAGGTAACAGATGTTTTGATCAACGAGTTCCAGAAGAAGTAAATAGAAAGATTGTCGATCATTTAAGTGATATTAATTTGCCACTTTCTGAACAAGCTAGAGATTATTTAATTGCTGAAGGTATAAAGCCAGAGACTATTATTAAAACAGGTTCTCCAATGACAGAAGTTTTAAATGCTAATATGTCTAAAATATTGTCAAGTGATATTTTAATAAAAGAAAATTTAGATGTTAAGGATTATATTATTATGAGTATTCATAGGGAAGAAAATGTCGATTCACCCAAAAACTTTAAGAACTTATTAGAATCAATTGAAGCTTTGACTGTAAAGTATAATATGCCAATTATTATATCTACACATCCAAGAACAAGAAAGAAGCTATCGGAAATAGGATACGAAAGCAAGAACTCATTAATACGCTTTTCTAAGCCTTACGGTTTTCATGAGTATAATAATCTACAAATGAATGCTTTTTGTGTTATTTCAGACAGTGGAACTATTGCTGAAGAGGGTTCTATATTAAATTTACCAGCGGTTACTATTAGACAAGCACATGAAAGACCAGAGGGAATGGATGAGACAACAGTTATTATGTCTGGTTTAAATAAAGATAGAGTTCTTGAAGCAGTCAGTGTAGCGGTCTCACACAATAATGAAAAGGCAAGAGTAATTAATGAAGTTAAAGATTATACAGCTTCCAATATTTCTAAAAAGATTTTAAGAATTATATTGTCCTATACAGATTATGTTAATAGAACGGTTTGGCATAAAGAAATATAAATGAGTTTAAAAGTTTTAATTCTAGGATCAACTGGCTTAATTGGCCATCAAGTTTATAATTATTTAAACTCTACAAAGAAATATAAAATGTTTAATCTTTCTTTTAGAAAAAAATTAAATAAAGAAACAATCATTTGTAATGTAAGAAATGAAAAAAAAATTACCGAGATAATTAAATCTACTCGTCCAGATGTTATAGTTAATTGTATTGGTATTTTAATCAAAGGTTCTAATAGTAATCCTGAAAATGCAATTTTTTTAAACTCATATTTGCCACATTTTCTTATGAATTTAGCAAATACTATTAACTCTAAACTAATACACATTTCTACAGATTGTGTTTTTTCAGGAATTAAAAAAGATTCTTATATAGAAAATGATTTCAAGGATGGTATTGATACTTATGCTAAATCTAAAGGACTAGGCGAAATAATAAACATGAATCATCTAACTCTAAGAACCTCAGTTATTGGCCCTGAACTTAAAACTGATGGTGAAGAACTTTTTCATTGGTTTATGAAACAATCTGGAGTAATAAATGGTTATACTAAAGCTATTTGGTCTGGTGTAACAACTCTAATATTAGCAAAAGCAGTTGATTTAGCTATTAAAAATAAAATCATAGGTCTATATCATGTGACAAATAATAAACCAATAAGTAAATTCAAATTATTATCATTAATAAAAAAATATTCTCAAAAAAACATTATAATTAAACCCTTTGATAAAAAAGTAATAAATAAAAGTTTTAAAGACACTCGTAACGAACTAAATTTGCTAATTCCTACTTATGAAATAATGATAAGAAATATGATTAACCATATTAAACAAAATAAAAACTTATATAATCACTATAAAATAAAGTTTGAATGAATGTATTAATAGTATCACAATATTTTTGGCCTGAAAATTTTAAAATTAATGATGTTGCAAAAGGATTAGTTGACAAAGGTTATGATGTTTCTGTTCTTACCGGATTACCAAATTATCCTAAAGGAAAGTTTTACAGTGGATATTCATTTCTCAAAAAATATAGAGAGAATTATGATGGAGTTACAATATATCGATCTCCAGTTATTCCAAGAGGAAATGGATCGTCAATTCGCTTATTTTTAAATTATATTTCTTTGGCTATATTAGGTTCATTAAGAGTTTTATTTATTAATAAAAAATTTGATAGGATACTAGTTTTTGGAGCTTCACCTGTTACCATAGGTATTCCAGCAATTGTTGCTAAGTATTGGTTTAAAGCTCCAATATTTTTTTGGGTTCAAGATTTATGGCCAGAAAGTATTACTGCAGCAGGTGGTATAGAGAATAAATTTATATTAAATTCAGTTAATTGCCTTACAAAATTTATATATAAAGAAAGTAAAAAAGTTCTTGTACAGTCTAGAGCATTTATACCCTATATTTTAAATCAAAATGTATGCAATAATAAAATTATTTATTTACCAAATTCCACAGAAATTTTTTATAATAAAGTTGAAATAAATAATAAATATAAAAAACTAATGCCTAAAAATGGGCCTATATTAATGTTTGCTGGAAATATCGGAGAAGCTCAAGGTTTTGATACAATTATTAAATCTGCTAAGTTTTTGGTTGATTCAGGTGTGAATGTTAATTGGGTTATCTTAGGAGATGGTAGGCAAAGAGAAATGATTGAAAAAAAAATTACTAATCTAAAAATACATAAGCAATTTTTCTTTTTAGGTTCTTTTCCAAGTGAAGAAATGCCTTATTTTTTTGCATGTGCAGACGCATTGTTAGTTACGCTCAAGAAAAGCTCAATTTTTTCTATGACAATTCCTAATAAAATTCAATCTTACATGGCCTGTTCTAAACCAATAATTGCCAGTTTAGACGGAGAAGGTGGAAGAGTAATTTTAGAATCTAAATGTGGTTTAGTTTCCCCGTCTGAAGATTATGTTTCATTTTCAAATTTAATAGTTCAATTTTTGAAATTAAGTACTAAAGAGAAGGAAAGCATGGGTTTAAATGCTGGATTATATTTCAACAATGAATTTGAAAGAAATAAACAATTAAAAAAAATCGTTAATATATTTAATATATCATAACAATTCCGAACGCTATTTTACAAAAATGAAATATTTTAAACATTAAAATTTATGAAAATTAAAGAATTTTTAAAAAACAACAATAATAAAGATGTAGTAGTTGTTCAAGGTTTAGGATTTGTTGGAGCGGTTATGTCTTTAGTTGTTTCTAATTCCTCAAAAAAAAATTATGCTGTTATTGGAGTTGATAGAAAAGAAAGTGTTGAAATTATTGATAATATTAATAATGGTATTTTTCCAATTAAATCTTCTGATCCTAAAATTGAAGAATATTTTCAAAATTCTATAAAAAAAGGAAATTTTTTAGCTACTCATGAAGCTTCAGCATATTCATATGCTAGTGTTATAATAGTGGATATTAACTTAGATGTTCAAAAAAATTCCGATAATAAAGGAAATTTAAATTCATTTAATGTTGATTTAAATCCTTTCAAAAATGCAATTAAAACTATTGGGCAAAATTGTAAGGAAGATGTCCTGATTTTGGTAGAAACCACTGTTCCACCAGGAACGTGTATGAAAGTTGTAAAACCAATCATTGAGGAGGAATTGAGAAAAAGACAACTTTCAGTTGATAAAATTAAAATTGGTCATTCATACGAAAGAGTAATGCCTGGTCCTGAATATATTAATTCTATTAAAAATTTTTACAGAGTTTATTCTGGAATCGACGAAAATTCGGCTCTTGAAACCGAAAAGTTTTTGAAAACCATTATTTCAACATCAGAATATCCTTTAACAAGGTTAGTGAATACAAACGCTACTGAAATGGCTAAAGTACTAGAAAATTCATATCGAGCAATGAATATTGCATTTGCAGTAGAATGG
>TARA_B110000003_G_scaffold84494_1_pt1 | contig 17747 bp, 14 predicted proteins | sample TARA_B110000003 | Tara Oceans TARA_B110000003 (sample SAMEA4396424) | marine metagenome | biome: Westerlies Biome; feature: [SRF] surface water layer (ENVO:00010504); material: water (ENVO:00002006), including particulate matter (ENVO:01000060) such as... | depth 5 m
TAGGTCTTCCTATTTTTCTTTGAAAATCTGTTTTTGGATTAAATTTATTTTTAACACTTTCTTTATTTAAAAGTGTATTAAGTGCTATGTAATCAATAGGAAGTCCTCCTAAATCAACAGGCATAATTGCTTTTGTCTTTTCAGTGATGGCTTTTTCAACTTCATCAATATTAATTGTAAAATCACTATTAACGTCAACAAAAACACATTTAACACGAGAATTAATTACAGAAAATGCTGAAGCAGCATAAGTGTAAGTAGGTACAATAATTTCATCTTCTTCATCTAGACCCAACCACCTTATTAAAAGTAGCATTCCAGAGGTCCATGAGTTTACACATATGGTTGAACTTGTTTGGCAAAGTTCGGTTATTTCATTCTCCAATAAATTAACCTTAGGCCCAGTTGTAAGCCAACCTGTTTCATTTAAACAAGAAAGGACTTCTTGATTTACATCTTTATCTATTAATGGAAGGCAAAATGGTATTTTCATAAGTGGTTTATTTTTTTTTAGACACTTTAGTATAGACTTTATAACAATCTAATGTAACTTTTTCTAGACTAAAGTTCTCAACATGTTTTAATGAATTTTTTTTCATTTTATTTAAGTTCTCTGAATCCTGAACTAATAAATTCATCTTTTTATATAAATCTTTTGTATCATTAATTTCAACAATTAAACCATTTACTCCATTTATCAATACATCATTACATCCAGGCATATTTGTAGTTAATAAGGCTAGAGACATAGCTGATGCTTCTAGTAACACTCTAGGAACTCCTTCACTGTAAAAAGTTGGTAAGACAAAAATATCAGAGATTGACAATAGTTCTTTTATATTAGTTTGTTTACCAAGATAATTTACATATTTTTTGTAGCTATTTATGTGTTCTAATGATAAAGCATCTTTATTTGAATCTAGTTGTCCAACTAATAAAAAGTTAAAATTATAACCATTAATGGAAAATAATTTTGCTGCCTCAAGAAAATTATAAATTCCTTTTTGTTTAATCAATCTACTGACTAGTATGAATGTTAAATTATTTTTATTTTTTAAATACTTAGACTTTAAATCTTCTTTTACAGGGTCCTCTACTGGAATAGAGTATTCATCCAAATTTATACCACTACTCTTAATAACTACCGAATTAGTAATGCTCGCTAAACCATTTTTAATAAAGTAATTAAAATTATCAGTATTCTGAAATATTGTAAAGTTTACTCTTTTTTTTATTAATTTTTGAATTAATTTATATGTGAAAATTAAATAACTATTTTTATTTTTATTTTCGGTAAAGATTCTACCCATACCATTTATTGTTCTGACTACTTTAATTTTTTTTAAACCAAATGATGCAATAGGCAAAAACATTGTAAGCTTTGTATCAAAAGCGTGAACAATAACTTCTTCAGTATACTGATTCAGTATACTTCTTAAAGTATATATTGTTTTTAAATCATCAATAACATTAAATTCTCTATTTAATTTAAACTTCGTGTATTTTATGTTGTTTTCAATAAATAATTCTTTAGGTTCTGAACCTATAATTTCAATCTCACATCCAAGTTTGATTAATTTTTTTGAAATATCAATCCTAGCACTTACATCTTCTCCACCTAAAAAAATAATTTTTTTAATCATCAATAATCCATTTTTCTTTCCACATTTGAAAAACAAGTATGTGCCAAATAATATTTGACATTTCCATGTTATCATTAGCGTAAAATTCATTTTTCACTTTTTCTACCTCCTCAGTATTAAAAACTTTACTCTCTTTGATTTTTTCAACGGACAAATATTTATCTACTATGTGTTTTAAATCATTTCTTAACCAAGTTGAAAGAGGTATGTTAAATCCAGATTTTGGTCTTTCAACTAGCTCTTTAGGTAAGTATTTATATAAAACTTCTCTAAGTAAATATTTCCCTTTCTTATTTTTATACTTAAGACTTGAATTAATCTTTGCCATAAACTCTGACAAACGATGATCTAACAATGGCTCTCTTCCCTCTATACTAGCACTCATTGTTGATCTATCGACCTTTGTTAGAACATCATCCAACATAAAGGTTTTATAATCTGTTAACATCATTGATGAGTTAATATCTTTTTTATTCAGCTTATCAAACCACTTAAAATTTGTTTCATCAAATGGTTTAAAACAATTTGGTTTTAATATTTTTCTAACATCTTTATTTGTAATTACAGAGCTAGAATTTAAAAACATTTCTTTTTCATTATTTGAATCTAATGCGTTTTTAAATTTATTGTATTTTTCTTTAATATTCGTTTGCCTGTATTTTTTTGGCAGTAATTTGTTTAAAAATTCAACATTACTACTAGATAATAAATTAGTTAAAAATTTATATTTCTTTAATTTATTCTTATGAATATTTCCTAATGCAAAATATTTACTATACCCAAAAAACACCTCATCACCACCATCAGCAGAAAGGACTACAGAAACATCCTTTTGGGCAATTTTTGACACTAAGATTGTTGGTATTGCTGAACTATCAGCAAAAGGTTCATCAAAATAAAGAGGAAGTTTCTCAAATAATTGCAACATATCGTCTTTTGTACAATAGTATTCGGTATGATTAGTCCCTAAATATTCTGCAATTTTTTTAGCATGATTTGCTTCATTATAATCTTTTTCATAAAAACCAATTGTAAATGTTTTTATCTGTTGTTTTTGATGTTTGCTTAGAATTGCAGAAACAAGAGAAGAATCATATCCTCCAGATAAAAAGACACCTAATGGGACATCAGAAACCATTCTAAGGTTACATGAATCTATTAATAACAATTCAAGTTCCTTTATTATTGACTCTTCACTTTTATCAATCTCAGCATCATTATAAGAATCCAATAAATTCCAGTATTCATTGATTTCAAACTGATTCGTAGTTATATCGTATTCTAAATAATGACCTGGTTGCAATTTATAGCAATCTTCAAAAATGGTCCAAGGAGATGGTATATAGCCTAATTGGAAAAAATATCCCAATACCTCCTTGTTTAGTTTTTTTTCAAAACGGCTATGATTGTGAAATGTTTTCAACTCTGAGCCAAAAAGCAATAAATCATCTTTTAAATAATAATATAGCGGCTTAACTCCTGCTCTATCTCTTACTAAAAATACTTTATTTTTTTGTTTATCATAAATAGAGATTGCAAACATTCCGATAAATTTATCTAAACATTTAATACCCCATTCTTTATACGAATATAAAATTACTTCAGTATCGCTATTTGATTTAAATAGATAACCTAATTCTTTTAATTCGGCTTGTATAGTATGAAAATTATAAACTTCTCCATTATAAACCATAATTATATCATCACAATCAGATATAATTGGTTGATGTCCTAAAGAGGATACATCTAATATTGATAACCTTACATGGCCAAGATATACATAAGAGCCCTCTTTTTCATATTTAAAGGTACCCGTATCATCTGGGCCTCTGTACTTAATTGACTTAAGCATAGGTTCAAGATAATTATTATTTTCTTTCTCCACATATCCAACGAATCCACACATTATTTACTCTTTGTTTTTGATTTTTCAATTAGCTTTTTCAAATCTCTATCAAATGTATATTTCATAGAAAAATATACTTGCACTACAGAATATAATATCATACATATAAGTGCAAGAACTGTAAAATAAAAAACAGCATTTTTAATATAAAATTCTAAAAGAAAACTTATAATTAAAAAATAGTATAGGAATAGCTGTATTCTAAAAACCTTTAAAGCTTTGATATAAATTGGCTCTTTGTCTTTCAACTTCTTTTGTGATATTATTATATTTTCATTTTTTATAAGGTATTTGTGTGCAAAAATCCTAAAGGATAATAGTTGCATTTCTTCAATATAGTTAGCTATAAAACCACAAGATGCGGCAATTACAATCGCATACTCGTTTTGGTATGAAAAATGCATACCAATACCCAAATAAAACAAGAATAAACTTACTCTATGATAAACAAAATCATATACTGCTCCTTTTATATTATCGATTTTATATAAACGCGCTAAATCACCATCAACTTTATCAAATAAAAATGCTACAAGAGAAGCAAATACTCCTGACCAAAAAAACACCTTATTTTCATTAATCATTAAACCAAAACTAACAAAAGATAGTAATATCATAGAAATAGATATTACATCTGGTTTGACTTTTAATCTAAAAAAAAACAAAGTAAGTGGTAGAGATAAAAACCTGTGATAATAGTAGAAATTATGATCTTTCTTCTTCTCAGAATGACATTTCTCTATCAACTCTTTATATGTAATCAAAATATTAGTTTTTTAAGGTTGCTATTGGAGTAACATAAAACCATGGTTTTAATACACTCTCATTTTCAAAGTATTCAGAAATTTCAACTATTGATTTTAAATCATAAATTTTTGCAGGTTTAATTTTCTCAATAGTTGACTCACCTCTTGTAAAGTAATATCTTTTTGAAACCTCTTCTGTCTCATTTAGTTTACCTTCCTCTTTTAATCTATTTATTAAAGATCCTATACCATGATCATGAGTATCTAATAAAACATTATTACCTGGTTTATTACAAATTCCAATCAATGATGGCATATCAAATGAACCTGCTATAATAGTAGGTTTATTATCATATATTTTAACCGAATTATGTCTCGTTATAAATTGATTATCTCCTTTAATACTATCTTTATAAATTGAATTGTGTGAAACATTCCAAATTAGTTGAGCATCATCGCCAATTAAATTATGCTTCTTTTGTATAACTCGAACAGCGTCTCTTACGGCTGTAAAAGTCCCTAATTGGTATGCGTAACCATAATTAGTTCCTATTTGAATTAATTTATAAAAATCTTTTCCTATTTCTGTATCGATATGAAATTCTTGATAAGTGTCTGGGTTGAAAAAATATTTAATAATTTGTTTAATGCTTAAATCTTTTCTTTTCCTTTCTAACAAATGAAAATATGATTTAGCAAATAAAAACATTGTTTTATGAAGTAAAGAAAGTTTTTTTCTGTTAGTGTACATTCGCATCAGATTCCCTGTAAAAGGACCTGGTCCCAGGTGAGTCATGACCATCACATCATCTTTCTCAACTTTGAACTTCTTCGCATAATTCTCATCTAATACATCATTAATATACTGTAATTCTAAAAAGTGATTTCCTTTAAAGTTTAATCCAAATTCAGCACGTCCGAATTTAGATTTTAATAATGCTTTGGGAACCAATCTTTTTACATCATTCATGGTCAACTTATTATTAATGGCTCCTGAAAGCTCCATGGAATCAATAATTTTTTTGTCTAAATCAAATTTATCAACTACTGCTGAAGCACCATTTAAACATACGTCTAGTAATTCTTCTTTTAATAAACTATATTTATTCATTTCAAGCTTATTTTTTGAAGCATGAAGGTTAATTTCAGTAAAAAAATCTTTTATTATTTCATCCGATAAATCTTTTTTAATAAAAGGTAATTTTATTATTGACATTCCATCATTAATAGCTGCGGATGCTAAAGAAGGTACTATATATTTACCTGTAGAAATTGCAGTACTCGATGGTGCTTCCATCTGAGGTTTATAATGTAAATCTGGCAAAACTATATGTTTTACATATGCTTTTGATTTAGCAATATTTTGCAATAATTTATTTATATGCTCAGTAGGCTTATTAAATTCCATTAGTTATTTGTTAAAAATATTTTTTATTCCCTCAAAATTAATATTGAATATTGCATCTAATATTGATAAGCCATTAACAAATTCTTCAGTTCTAAATTGTGGATATTCGAAAACGGGTAATTCATTATAAATTAGATCAATATTTGCAGCTTCAAATTTAGTATGGTCTTGGTAATTATCCCCTCCTTTACCAGAAATGTAAACATTCCCCTCTACCGATTTTATTAAAGAAATCAATCTATCAGTTGATGTTTCATTTATAGAGAAATCTGAAGATGTTTTAAGCGTAGTTCTCATGTCTAATTTTTTACAAATTTCTGTAATTAAATTTATATTGAATTCAGATAAATTATTTGCCTCATACATAAAAAGATTTTCTATAAATTCAAAATTCTCTTTAAAGTATTGAGTCTTTCCGTAATTAGCTTGAATTGTTTTTATAATTTTAATATTCCAATTACTATTAAAAAAGGTAGTTTCATTAATATTGGTTACTCCCTCACCTCTCATAATTGGTATTGTTAAAAACTGGGTTTTTCCATTACCTAAAACACTTACTCTATTTGTGTAAGATGCTCCTTTTTTTTGTATTTGAACATCATCTAAGTATATAAATACATCTGATTGATGTATTTTATAAAAATAACCTAGCCATGGAGCTAAATTAGGTTGATGTATTCCTATTATTCTTTTATTATCCATCTTATTACTTCAAATGTTTCTGCATATTTTTCACTTATTTGTACACCTCTAACTATGGCTAAAGAATAAATAAATTCTTTATTAATATAAATTCTTTTGTGTTGAGTTTTGTATTCTTTTAATGCAGCAATTTTAATATCAACATTATTTTTATCTAAAATCATAAAGCATTGATTATTAAAATTTAAATTATTCCAAATTAATTCATAAGCCAAAACAGTTTTGTTTTTAAATGCTCTCAGACCTTCATTGGCGATAGTGCTATGATCTTGATGTAAATCATTTAAGCTTGGTATAAATATTAAATCTGGATCATACTTTGTTCTAAGAGAGATTAATTTTTCTAATATTTCTTGCCTACTGTAGTTAAATTTTCTTACTTGAAAATCAAATATAATTACGTTTTCTTCTTTTATACCCAAAACTTTCGTTGCTTTTTTAACTTCAAACTCCAATTGATTTTTTGGAAATCCATCTGGAACTGATTCTTGACAAAGTGAAAATGTTATATAAAACACTTCTACTCCATTGTTTAAAAGTTTTGAAATTGTTCCACCACAACCTAATTCACCGTCATCAGGGTGAGGTGCTAGAACAAATGCTTTTTTAAAATTAGTTAACTTCATGATTGTTTGTTATTATATTTAAATATTTTGAAAACGTTTTCTTTTTGGAATAGTACTTTTTGACATATGTTTTGGAATCAATTATATTTTCATCATTTAAAGCTAATAAGATTTTTTCTGCAAGATCGTTTAAGTTGTCAATTTCGTACAAATATCCAAAACTTTTATCTTTAATAAATCTATATTCTTTAACATCTATTGTAATTACAGGTTTATTACAATATAAATATTCTAATATTTTTAACGCTGAAGACCCTTTAATAATATAATCTGATTTTGTAAAAGGAGCCAAGCAAATATCAAAAATAGAAATATACTGAAAAACTTCAGTGGGCTTAACTCGACCAGTAAAAATTACATGTTTTGTTAATTCTAATTCATCAACAATCATTTTACACTTATTTAGGTATGACCCTGAGCCTACAACGACGATTTTAATTTTACATATTTGATGTTTGAGCTTAATAATTTTTAAAGCTTGAAATATATGTTGAACTCCTTGATCTTTGTATATATCTCCTACAAATCCTATAATTTTTACTTCATTATTTATATTTAATTTTTTTTTCAAATTTGCTTTAGAAACTTGCCCATCAAAAATTGAATTATTTATAGGATTACTAATTACATGAATTTTAGAAGGTTTTAAATTAAAATCACTTATTATAATTTCTTTAATTTTTTCTGTAACGACGATAATATTTTGTGCGTTTTTGTAGAAATAATTTAAAATAAGTTTAAAGATTTGTAATAAAAAAAGATTATTAACTTTATTATAGGAAGATAAATTTTGATAAACAGGACCACTTCTAATTGTTACATTCAAGTTAAATATTTTAGCTATTATAAACGGAGATAAGTTATAAGGAGCTAATCTCATATATATAGAGTAATTATTATTTATTTCTTTAAATAAATAATAAAAAATATTTATCTGATAAATAAAATAAGATATGACCGATTTCTTATTTAATTTCAAACTTATATATTTTTTTTTAATAAGATTTTTTTTTGGGTTTGTAGTAAAGACTTTTACATCAACATCACTAGGAAGACTAGCAATAAAAGAAATGAAATTCCTTTCAAACGAACCTTGACCGGAAACTTCTTCACTATCTACACTATTTATATAAATAATCTTATTTATCATTTTAATTTCTTAGAGGAATAATTTTTAATAAAATTAAAATAGACTGGAAAAAACTTGTTTATAAAAATTATATATGTAGTTAATACAAAAAAGAAGAAAACTCCTAATATGTACAAATTAGAAAAAAATATAAGCTTTATTAATATTGATATAAAAAGAATGAATATTAAAAAAATGATTGTTTCAGAAAAAATAAAATCTTTATACGATATTTTTGCTGCTTTAATAGTAAGTAAGCAGACTACAGTAAATGATAATAATGTAGAAAAAGCAGCACCTAATATTCCATATATTGGTATAGTAAAAAAATTAAAAAATAAATTTAACAAAGCCCCAGCTCCAAAAATATAGATCAAAACCTGAGTTTCGTTTTTCAAACTTAATATATGATATACAATTTGATAGATAGCACTAAAAAAAACACTAAATGAAATTAAAACTATTAATAACATGCTAGTTAAATTAATATCCTGATTACTCAATACATATATAATTTCAGAACCATAAAATATTAAACCTATGATCATTATTGAAATTAATAAAATTGAAATATTAACACCCTCTTTAATATAATATTTTACAGTAAAAATATCTTTACCTACATATGTGAATTTACTCAAGAAAGGTAATAGAGCATAATTAAGTGGGGTGATTACAATCCAATGTGGAATTCTTGAATAAAGGTAATATAAAGAATATCTTGCATTGTCTTCTAAGCTTAAATAATGAACAATCATAAGCTGATCACTATAATTTGTAACCCATGATAGAATCATTGTGGGTATTAAGGGTAGTGAGTAAAGGAAAAATTTCTGTGGAATATTTAATCTTACTCTTTTAAATGATAATTCTCTATAAACTAATAGTAGTGTTATAAACAATAAAATTGACTCAATTGATAATATAATTTTAAAAAAATCTAATAGTTCTTTACCTGAGTAAGAAACAAACAAAATTGAAATTATAAATGTAATTTGTTGTATTACCCCGATTATAGTATCTGTTTTAAACTTACCTAAAGTTCTAAAGAAATTTCTGGAAAAAGTACTAAAAACTCTAATGCAAACCCATGAAAATGTTACCTGAACATATATAACATATGATTCACTAGCAAACAAGAATTTTGAAATACTAATGTTGAAAACAAAAGAAATAATATAAGCAATTGTCAATATTAAAAACAATAACAAAGAAATGGATAAAAAAATATTAGTTGTTTTTTCTCTCGATTTACTTCCAGCTATAAATCTTGTAAATCCACTATCTAATTGTAAAATAAAGATAGGTACTAACATCTGCATCATTCCAAAGATAATTGACCAAATCCCAAATTCTTTTTCTCCAATATATTTTGATATCAAAGGCAATGTTAGCAATGCAAAACCTTGAAAAATTATTACTAAAAATTTATTTTTAATTCCCTTTTTAAGCATTTATTACTTTGGACCAAATAGTCAATTTTTTTATTTTGTTTTCATCAATATCTACTCCTAAACCGTTATTTCTATTTATATGAATTTTTCCATCTTTAAATTTATTCATTTTTATAATTACGTTTGGATTTACATTAAAATTATAATATTTATTCATGTGTTTCATATATGGTTCTAACGTTATTTCCTCACATGGAAAACCAAATCCTGTAATAGCACTCATAGCTTGAAATGCAGTGTTTTGAATTCCAAAAGTTCCTGAGGAACCAATAATATTAGGGATCCCATTTTTCTTAGCATAATTAGCAGTTCTCATAAGCCAATCTAACCCTCCTTGAATATTTGGATGATGATTAACTAACACACAGGCTTTTTTAGAAATAACTCTTTTAGAATATGGCCACCATACAGTATTATCTGCAGTGAATTGAGTGTCACACTGATTCATTAATAAATTAGTTTTCCTCAATGATAACTTAATAGGATTCTGAATGTAACCAATGTTATTTTTAAATGTAAATTTTGATAGATCTATTATATCTTGCTTATTTTTGAAACCATAATTTGCATCTACAACAATAATTTTCGAGTTCTTTTTTTTATTTTTTATTAAAAATGAAAGATGATCTTTATCCTTTTTTAAATCACCAGTTATTTTTATTTTAAAATACCTAACTCCTAATTTTTCCCATTTTTGAAATATTTCTAGTCTATCTTCTTTAGAATGAACATGAATAACAGGCATGGCGTCAACTTCATATCTGAATTTTTCTATATTATCAAATAACTCATAAATTGGCTTTTTTTTATATTTCCCTAAAAGATCATACAAAGCAATTGAAATTCCTTCTCTAACTAACCTTCTTCTTCTATCAAATCCAATTAACAACTCATCTAGTTTATTATATCTTGTTATTGGTTTTAAAATTAAATCATTATAAATTTTTAAAACATTTTTATTTAATAGAAACTTGCATGTCGACAATAAAATTTTTTCTGTCTTCCACCTATTAATTGTATATTCTCCCCAACCTATTAAACCATTATCCGTTTCAATTTTTATTAACATTGCTTGACTAGATTTTGTTTCCCAAGTAGAGTATTTAAAACCTATATTAACCTTGCATTTATAAAGACTTATTTTTGTGATTTTCATATTTTTTTTGATTTTAAACAAACACTTAATAATTTGAACATTAAAAATCCTGACAATAAACCATGAGTAATTATTCCTGATAAGCTACCCAGCGAAGTTGTTGAAATAGCTAAAACTACAAATGAATGAAATATAATTCTGTGTAATGATATTTTTTTAGAAAAAATTGAATTACTATAAAACTGAATTAATAATCCATAAAAGAAGGAAATAAAGATTGCAAAGAAACTAAAGTCTGCATAGAATAAAGTTAAGGAGCTGAATGAAGCACTTCCTGCTCTTCCAAAATGAGTTAATTTATAGACATATGTAGCAAAACCCTCCTGATAACCAGGAAGATAAGTTGAAAAATCTTTTTTTATATAATCACCCATACCAAAATCCATAGTATTAGGAATTAAATCAAAAATGTATATAGATGTTAAGTTTTGTGAAACAAACAACCTATAATTTATTGCTTGTGCATTTGATATTAAATTTTCAAACAAATTATTAGAAATTTGATATCTAGATTGAAAGTATGAGATGATAAATAAAAAAATATAAAAGAAACCTCCAATTATAAAAATTTTTTTTAAGTCAAATTTAAAATTCTTTGAATATGATAAAAAAACAAGATAAACTAAAATAGCTTCAAAAATAGGCCATCTTTGACCTGTGCTTAATAAAAAAAAAGTAGTAATTAGTAATATTGCTACTTTGAAGTACCATTTATAATTTGAACTTATTATATAAATAGTTAAAAATACTAATATAATATTTTTGAACTCATTAATAATACCAGTAGACCCACTCATGAAAGAAAATGATCTCCGTGACTCAGCTAAACTTTTAATAGCACCAACTAAATTACCCCCTATTAATTCATTTATAAATAATATAAAACCATTTAAAACATCTTTTAAAAGGTAAATTAATATTGTACATGTTAAAATATATCCAATTAGAATAATTAATTTATTTCTTTTAGTTTGGGTATTATTTGAAATGACATAGTCATATTTTGTTTTGTTTAAAAATAAAGCGCCTAGGTTAAGAGAAAAAGTAGATAATATGATAATTAAAAATGGGAAAAAATATTTTTGGTAAGTTATAGTTGTTATAAATAATCCAATATTTACCATCAAGATTTGAAAAAGGGTAAAAATTAATATCGGAGATAAGAATATTCTTCCATTATTTGACGAAGACAAATAATAACTTATTCTAAGACTGAGAATTGTAAGAATTATAAAAATTAAAGACAGACCAAAAGTCATGAAGGTAATTTATAATATTTTTTATACCATAATACAAACTCCTTAACACCTTCTTTAATATTAGTTTTAGAGGAATAGTCATAGTCCTGCTTTAGTTTATCTAAATTAGCCCATGTTTTTTCCACATCTCCAGGTTGCATTGGTAACATTTTTTTTCTTGATTTTTTATTCAAATTAATTTCAATTTCATTGATAAAGTCAAGTAATTTTATAGGTTTATTATTACCAATATTATATACCTTATAATATTGGTTGGTACGTTTTCTAGTCTCTAAAGAACCGGTTATTATCTTTAAAATTCCTTCTACGATATCTGTGATATATGTGAAATCACGTTCCATTCGACCATTGTTAAAAACGTTTATTGGCTTACCGCGAACTATAGCATCAACGAAAAGAAAATATGCCATATCAGGTCTTCCCCATGGACCATAAACAGTAAAAAAACGCAAACCAGTAGTATTTAGTTTAAATAAATGACTGTAAGAATGTGCCATTAATTCGTTACTTTTTTTTGTAGCAGCATATAGACTTATTGGCTTATCAACATTATCTTCAATTTTAAACGGTATACATTCATTTGAGCCATAAACGCTAGAACTACTAGCATAAATTAGATGTTTAATTTTATTATTCCTACAACACTCCATTACATTTAAAAATCCAACTATGTTACTATCTACATAAGCTTCAGGATTTTCAATGCTATACCTGACTCCTGCTTGTGCAGCTAAATTACAAACAATATCAAATTTATAATTCTTAAATAAATTTGGAAGAGAATCTCTGTCTTCAATATTCATTCTGACAAATAAGCAGCTATTTTTAAATTTTGTGCTTTTGACAACTTTATGAAATTGAGCGGCAGATTTAATATCAATTCCAAGTTGTTCTAATCTTGCATATTTTAGGTTTACATCGTAGTAGTTATTAATATTATCAATTGCAACTACAAAAAAACCTTTTTTAATTAATACCTGACAGAGATGATATCCAATAAAACCTGCAGCACCTGTAACTAAAACTCTATTCATTTTTTTATTATTTATTAAATGGATGTTTAGTTAATTTATATTTTGCCAAGGGATGATAATCTCCTTTTAGACCAATTGGTTGAGTGTTTCTTATATCATGAACAATCTTTATTGCTTGCCTAGCATCTTCTAAACCATATCCTTTTCCTTCAACTATTCCTTTATATACCTTAGTATGAAGATCAGTAAAACCTCCACTAAATTCGAGTTCATCTCCCTCAATTTTTATAGATCTGTAGGTTCTTTGCCCTTTTAGTTTAATTGTTTCAGGAATTAAATCGTAATTAATGGATAGAAACCAACGAACCCTAGCATTTTCAAATTCTAAATATCCCGAAGCTCTGTCATGAGATTTAACATGAACATCATTCTTTTTAACATTTCCAAAAATCCAAGAAAGCATATCAAAAAAGTGTACACCAATATTTGTGGCTATTCCACCTGATTTGTCTGAATCTCCTTTCCATGAAGTATAATACCAATTCCCTCTAGATGTTAAATATGTAAGGTCAATATCAAATACTTTATCTTTTGGTGCTGCATCAACTTTTTTCTTTAAATCTATAATACTTTTATGTAATCTAAGTTGAAGTATATTCCATATTCTTTGACCTGATTCATTTTCCATGTTTTTTAGTGCATCCAAATTCCAAGGGTTTAAAACTAATGGTTTTTCGCAAATTGCATCTGCACCTCTTCTTAAGGCCATTCTAATATGAGAATCATGAAGATAATTTGGAGTACAAATACTAATATAATCTAAAGTAATTTGTTTCTCAAATTTTAATTTTTCGATATGTCTATCAAAGATTTCTGGTTCTACAAAAAAGTCTACATTTGGAAAATAACTATCCATTACACCTACACTGTCAAAACGGTCTAAAGCAGCAATTAAGTTGTTATTTGTATCTTTTATTGCCATCAGATGTCTGGGAGCTATATATCCCGAGGCACCAATTAGTGCGAAATTTTTATTCATTCTATTATAAATTTATAACTTTTGTATTTTTTTTATTTTCTATTTAACTTTAATGTCAATTTTATTTAAATTTTTAACAATAGAATTATTTGAAATATTTTGTCTAATAATAATTCCTGAAGAAAGCAAACAATTATCTCCAATTTTTATTTTTGGTTCTATGTAGATTCCAGTACCAAATTTATTATTATTCGATATTGTACAACTTCCAGATGTTATAACTGCTGGACCAAAAGTATTATTAGATTTTAGTAAAGAATGATGCTCAATACTACATAGTGACGAAATAACATTATTATTTTTAATTTCAACAAAAGGACCAATTCTAACATTACCAAAAATTATATTACCTACACCAATTTTCACAAAATTACTTATTATTGCAGAAGAATGTATTACGTTAGCTATTGGAATATTAGAGTTCATAAGATCATTAAAGATATTTTCACGTTGCTTTATATTTCCAGAAAAAGAAATTATAATTTCATCAAACTTATTATTTTCAAAATCATCTTTTATTTTAGCAATATCTATCCTGTCTGTGATAGGAATATTCATTAATAATTTTCCATGTAATTCTTTATTATTGTCATAATAACATACCGGATAATATTTATTTTCGGAAATAATTGCATCAAGTAATTGAAGAGCAGCTTTTCCTGCACCAACGACAGCTAACCTTTTTAAATTTGATTTTTTAAAATTTATATTAAAATCTTTATTTTCTTTTTCAGAATAATAGTAAGAAATATCTTGTCGCGGTTCTTCAAAAAAGCTTTTCTTTTGAATAAAAGAATTAACTATAGATTCGGTGATGATTTTATGTTCGTCGAATAATTTTTTATCAAGTCCATGTTTATTTATAAGTTTTTCAGCTTTTTTAGTTAAAATCTGATCGTTTACAATTTTATTATTTTCAATTGTGTTTAGTGCTTTTTTAAATAAATTTTCAATATTCACATCATTAACCAATTTATCTGTTATTACACAAACCACAGATCCAACCTTGAGCATATCTCCAACATTATAATTCTTATTAAAATAAATATAACCATCATGTTCAGATTCAACATCAAAATCAGCTTTTGATGATTCGTATGAAAAAATTAAATCTCCTTTTTCAATTGTATCAGAGTTTTTTTTATAAAGTTGACTTAATTCGTAGTCGTCATCACTTACATTAATTTGCTCTATCAAATATTCTGCTTTCATAATTTATTTAAAATTTTATTAATTATTAAATTTTTGTTTGGTACAGTTTTAAATTCTGCAGCCTTGGAACAAGGTATAATTCCTTCATTAGATATTCTTCCAAATAAATTAAATGAAATGTTTTTTTCAGTTAAATATGAAATAACCTCTGAGCTTAATGATCCATGTTTTGAACCCTCTTCTATAAATAAAAGTTTATTAGCAGTCTCTAGAGATTTAATTACTGGGTTAAGATTTAATGGGCATATTCTTGTGGGACATATAATTCTTGGAAAAAACTCTTCGTTAAATAAATCATGTAATGAATCAATAACTTCATCTAACATACCTCCATAGGTGAAAATTGTATGACTAGGTTCTACAAACTCTGGTTCAATAATTAAGGTTGGGAAAGTTTCTTCAGTCTCCTTAATATTATAACCAATAATTTTTTGTTTATTTAGAAATTTAGTATAGGCTATTTTATCTTCAACAATAATAGCTGTTTTGTTATCGTTTTTCACAACTCTATCATATATTATTCTTGGGTCAAAAACACTATTAATAGCATAAACACTAATATTTGGTATAAACAGGAAGTGTTTTTCTATATTTTGTGAATGAGTTGGACCATACCCTCTTCTTCCACCCATGGGGGTACGAATTATTAATGGTATATCTAAGTTCTTTCCATACATTTCAGGAATTTTAGAAGCTTGTTGTAAAATTTGATCGAAGCCTAGAGTTAAAAAATCTCCAAACATGATTTCTACAATAGATCTAAAGTTATTTAATGATGATCCTATTCCAAATCCAATAATTGCAGCCTCACTAATTGGGGAATTAAATACTTTATTTGGAAATAAATCACTTAAGTCTTGAGTTACTTTAAAAGCACCACCATAATTTTTTTCTGTAAACTCGCTTTTATTCTGAATATCTTCACCTATTAAAAGACTATTATCAATGTTTTTTAATATATTACTTAAGGACTCATATATTAATTTATTTATTCGCTTCTTAGAATCTTCTGAATTAACTACATATTCTTTAGATTTAACATTTTCACTATATATATAACTATGCTGAAAAGTGTCTTTTCCAATATCTTCGATTTTAGATTGATCATAGAAAGATTTAAACTCATCCCTAAAACAATCCGTATAACTTTTTATTAAATCTTCATTCTTTTTTTTATATATATTTAATAAGTCTTTTTCATAATACATATTAATTTCTGAATCTGATCTGTTATCATCTCCTTTTGAGTGAGAGTTTAAACGATAACATTCAATTTCAATAAAATTTGGCTTTCCATTTCTGGTTTGCAACACAGCAAGATCAAGTTTAGATTCCATATCATTAATATCCCATATATTAGTTTCATGATAATTTATTCCAAAACCTTCTACTCGCTTTTTCACACTGCCATTTAGTGTTTGTTTATTTGATGTAGACTGAGCATATTTATTATTCTCTAGTACAAATAACACTGGAGAATCTAATGAAGCAGCTAAATTTAATGACTCATAAAGAATTCCAGTACCTAAAGTTCCATCTCCAATAAATACAATTGATATATTATCATTTTTTAAAATTTTATTAGCAAAAGCAAATCCAGTAGCAACAGGTGTTAAACCTCCTTGGATTCCGTTACTCAAGAAACCATCGTTCATAATATGTTGACTACCACCAATTCCAGATGAAATACCTGTTTCTAATCCGAGCATTTCAGAAATCAGCCCTTTTGGATCTCCATTAAATGACAAATAATGTCCATGCCCCCTATGATTACTAAATAACTTATCTCCTTTTTTAAGAAACTCAGATAAAATTACCGGAGTTAATTCTTGACCTACGCAAGTATGAACTGTACCATTTAATTCACCTTTTTGAAATAATTCTAAAAGAAATGTTTCAAATTCTCTAATGTAAAAAGCTTTTTTTATATATTCTTGATTTTTCAAAATGATTATTATTTATATTAATTTAATTTCATTTAATTTTTATTAAAAAACTCCTTAACTTTTTTAATAATATATTCTTGAGATGAATTCTCATACTCTGAATGAATAGGTAATGAGAAAACTGTATTACAAAGTTGTTCCACATTTTCTATCTTAAAATCACTATTTACAAAATAACTAAAGGCTTCTTGTTTGTAAAGTGGAACTGGATAATAAATCATCACAGGAATATTATTTTCTTTTAAGAAATCAATCATAGAATTTCTTAATTCAGGTACAATCTTTAATGTATATTGGTGAAACACATGTGTTGAATTGAATTGTCTTTTGGGTATTGATAATTCTGGAATTTCTGAGAAATTGTAATCATAATTTTCAGCCATTTTATTTCTTGAAAAAGAATAACTATCCAAATGATTTAATTTAATATTTAAAATCGCAGCTTGGATGGAATCTAATCTAGAGTTACAACCTGTAACTTTGTGATAATATTTCACCTGTTGACCGTGATTTGCAATCATTTTAAGATTTTTAGCAATTTCATCAT
>TARA_B110000003_G_scaffold254479_1_pt1 | contig 17668 bp, 8 predicted proteins | sample TARA_B110000003 | Tara Oceans TARA_B110000003 (sample SAMEA4396424) | marine metagenome | biome: Westerlies Biome; feature: [SRF] surface water layer (ENVO:00010504); material: water (ENVO:00002006), including particulate matter (ENVO:01000060) such as... | depth 5 m
TTGAGGAACGGGTCTCGAAGTCGGTGCTTCCCGCCCCGCGCATAATACGCCCCGTCCGCCAATCCGAGCGCCGGCACGAGCGGCGCGCGACCGAGCGACGCGGTGAACATCTCCGGCGCGCGCGCCCGCGCCACCGCGCCGACGCCCGCGAGCGCCACCGCGGCCAATCCGAGCGTTTTTCGTCCGCGCACCTTCGCGGCGAGCGTTTCGCGTCGCGCCCGCTCGCCCTCGAGCGGCGTCGCCTCGACGTCGACGTCGCGCGCGATCGCGCCGTACGCCGTCTCGGTCTTCGCGTCTTCGCCCATCGTTTCGTCCTCGCGTCGTCTCGGGAAGTGAAGTCGAAGGTAGGTCGAAAATCGCTGCTGTTGATGGTGTTGGCGCCACCTTTCGCAATCGTCCCGTCATGGTCGTCTGAGACGTTAAATACGAAGACACACTCGGACGAGTCGCGAAGCGACGACGGCCGGGACGCGTGCGGGCCCGCCGCCGGCCGGCGCCAGAGCGCGACGCCGCCGTCTCGAGATGTCGCACGGCGTCCCGAACGCCGCCGCGCAGGCGGTGCTGGTGAAGTCCGAACCCATGCCCGCGGACGCGAGCGTCGTGCGAGGGTACGATTTCGAGGGCGCGCTCGATTACGACGCGCTGATGCGGTCGCTCTACACCACCGGGTACCAAGCGACGTCGCTGGGACAAGCGATCGGGGAGGTGAATCGAATGCTGCGGTGGCGGTTGAGCGACGAGGCGGTGACGGAGGAGACGGACGAGGACGAGCGAGGGGAGGCGCACAGGGCGAACGTGCGAACGAAGATATTTTTGGGATGGACGAGCAACCTGACGAGCAGCGGGACGCGAGAGACTATTAAATATCTGTGCAAAAATAAGATGATCGACGTGCTGTGCACGACGGCGGGTGGGGTTGAGGAAGATTTCATAAAATGCATGAAACCGACGTATTTGGGGGATTTCGCGCTTCGCGGGAAAGATTTGCGGGGGAAGGGATTGAACCGAATCGGAAATTTGATTCAGCCAAACGACAACTATTGCGATTTCGAGGATTGGATCATGCCGATATTGGACGCGATGCTCAGGGAACAAAACGAAGAGGGCGTGAAATGGACGTGCTCATCGGTGATCAAGCGGCTTGGTATGGAGATTAACCACGAGGATTCCATCTTTTATTGGGCTGCGAAGAACGATATTCCTTGCTATTGTCCGGCGCTGACGGATGGTTCCATCGGCGACATGTTGTACTTTCACTCGTATAAGAACCCAGGCTTGGTCATTGACGTCGTCGCGGACGTTCGAGCGATGAACGATGAGTCGATCAAGGTTAAACGGCCGAGGAAGACGGGCATCATTATTCTCGGCGGCGGCGTCGCCAAGCACCACATTTGCAACAGTAATTTGATGCGAAACGGCGCGGATTACGCCGTGTTCATCAACACCGCGCAAGAGTTCGATGGAAGCGACTCCGGTGCACGCCCGGACGAGGCAGTGTCTTGGGGAAAGATCACCATGGATGCCAAACCAGTCAAATGTTACGTCGACGCCACTATTGCTTTTCCCATCCTCGTCGCCGAAACTTTCAAGAAGAACTTCGAACCTCGCGCGTGAGGGCGAGCGAGCGACGCGACGCGACGCGACGCGACCGACCGGTCTTGTTACCATTAAAACCTTGTAATCACTAATTGAGTTGCTAGTTTCCTTTCCTCGGTGACGACTCCTCGGCGACGCCACTGTTTTACAAAAAATGCAGACGGTTAAAAGCATCACAGTCACGCGCGTCGCTTCTGGAGCCCCCGTCGCCCCCCCGTTCGGCGCGCATCACGATGCGCGCGAAGACATCCTGGTCGAAGTGTTCGACGAGCGGCTCGCTCGCACCCGAAGACGTCAGCGCGTTCGAAACGCATGGATACTTGGTGCTCACTGACTTCGCGAGCCCCACCGAAATCTCCGCCATGCGCGCGCGCGCGGCGGAAATAGTCGACAAATTCGACGCCAACGCAAACAGAGAGTCGATCTTCTCTACCGTGAATCAGTCCGGGCAGAAACGGGCGACGGACGAGTATTTTTTGGGGTCGGCCGACAAAGTCTGTTGCTTCTTTGAAGAGGGAGCGTTCGATGAACGGGGCGAACTGCGCGTGCCGAAACACCTCTCGATCAACAAAATCGGACACGCGCTGCACGATTTAGATCCAGTGTTTCGCGCGTGGAGTCGCTCGGAAAAGGTGAAGAATCTATTCAAAACGCTGGGCTCGCCGCGGAATCCGCAACCGGTGCAGTCCATGTACATATTCAAACAACCGTCCATCGGCGGTGAAGTGGTGCCGCATCAAGACTCAACCTTTTTGAACACCGACCCACCGACGTGCGTCGGAATTTGGCTCGCCCTCGAGGATTGCACGCTGGAAAACGGCTGCCTGCACGCGCTCTCCGGCACGCCCGATGTCGCGCGACGCATGGTCGTTGACCACGACGGCACTCGCGCGGTCGAATTCATCGGCGACGCCCCGACGCACGACCTCACCGTCGCCGAACCCTTGGACGTCCCCGCCGGAACCTTGGTCGTGCTTCACGGCCAAAACGTGCACTACAGTCGCCCGAATCTTTCGCCGGCGTCTCGCCACGCGTACTCGGTCCACTACGTCGACGCCACCGCGACTTGGCGCCCCACCAATTGGCTCCGCCGCTCCCCCGACTTTCCTTTCGTCCCGCTCTAGCGATGTAACGCCCGTCGTCCTCGCGCGCGTTCGCGCGCCGCGCCCAGTCTCAATCTCACACACGGATTTCACCCCGTCGTCCCCTCGTCCCCGCGTCGCGCGGCGCCGCAGATCGAGCCGACGTCGCGCGCGCTCGTCCCGCTCGCGCCGCCGAGCGCGCGCGCGCGCGCGCGACCGCATCGCTCGCGCGTCGACGCGCGTCCAATCAAACGACGGTTCGGTTTCCGCGCCGGCACCGGGCGCGCAGACTAAAAAACAAATTCAAAAAGCGATTCACCGCTCGAACGCGATTGACGACGCGGCATGGCGCGCGAAGAAGAGCTCACCGAGTACGAGCGCGAGCGACAAGCGAAAATCGAAAGAAATAAAGCGCTGATGGAACGCTTGGCGCTGGCGAAGCTGGCGAGCGAGGCGGGGATCGGTGGAGAGGGAGACGGGCCGGGCCGCGGACGAGGGCGAGGGCGCGGACGCGGCCGCGGAAGAGGACGAGGACCGAGAGTGAAGAGAGAACCGGCGAGACAGAGCTCGCGAGTGGAGAAATTACGGAAAGAGTCGAGGCTGACGTCGTGGCGCGGCACGCGGATCGAGCGACCGTTGAGGACGCATTGGGCGTTTGAGGTGGACGCGGACGTGGGGAGTCTCGGCACGGCGACGGAGGAGGATAGAGGTTTGAATGGAAGATTGGTGCCGAAGAATTATTTCGTCGAAGGGTACTGCGGTGATGAACCGTACGCGGCGTGGACGGATGACGTGGGTTGGCACCATTTGATATGGGGGAATGATCGTGTGAAGGAGAATAAACGACACGTGCGAACGGATGAGAAAGGAAGCGCGACGGCGAGCGGCGCGGCGGTGATCATTTTGCAAGAGTGCGCAAGACGTCGGCGGCGACTTTACGAAGACTTCATTGTTGAACGCGCGGAGAAGGCCTTAGATTTGTTGATGGGTAGTCCAACGCCGAGCTGGTACCGTCCGTACTACCCGACGTACATTGACGAGCGCGCGAGGGCGTTGTGGGCGCCGATTGTCAAGCACGCACCGATTCCCGTCGTGAAAGAAGATGAACTTGACGAAGAAGAAAAGACACGACGGGCGTTTCGCAAGCAGTTCAAAGAGAACAAGTTCCAGAATTGGGAAGTGGACAAGATCGACGTCTTAGACGGTGAAATCGCCTCCCACTGCGTACAATGCGGCATCAGCAAAGAAGAGACACCAAAGATGCGTCTCGGTCCAGATAAGCGACGCTCTTTGTGCACCGCGTGCGGATTGTTCTATGCTTGCATGGGTCACACGTATCGGCCGATGGGATTCGCGGATAACTTGAACTCTACTGTTGAATTCAAGGACCTTCAAATAAATGGGTATGTCGAGGTGAAAGAGGAGAAGAACGTCGAAGTCACGGACGATGCGGAGGCGCGATGCGAGCGCGTGGCGGTCACGTTATCCGTATCCGACGCTGGCGACCTAGTGTTGAACGTGGACGTCGTCGAGGATGACAGGATGGAAGTGGACGTCGCCGCCGATGACGGTTTGAGTCGCTACGAGCGAACCGAAAAGGATTGGGAGCGACACTCAGAACCCTTATCGACCCAGTATCCGGCTGTCAATCGCTTCTTACCAGGTGCACCGGTATCCACTTCCACGATGCTCATGAGGACGACTAGAGGCGTGGTCGAGGACTACCCCATTGACGCTGTCGATTGGTCGTCCTTGCCGCACTTCACTAAACTCGTCACTCTTGCGAGTACGGGGTTGATTACCAATAAACAGGTCATGGCGGACGAACTTCCGGAGGAGCGACTGTACCAGCGAGCGATACCCTACGCCGCGCACTCTCACCTCAAGCGCATGGTTGAAACGGGGAGATACGAAAAGTATCAACTCAATCTCACCGAATCGGAGCGGTACAAACCCGTCGAGTACGAATGGAAGCCAGACCAAATAGATGGTGACACGCTATTCGGGTACTCGGAAGAGCAAGTGCAAGACTCCCTCGAAGCGCACATGGAGCGGAAAGTAGAAGCTGCGGCCATGGACGACGCCGACGAGACGAAACGAGAAATGCTCGCAAACATTGCCTTGGAGGATCTCGACGCAAAGCGAACGTTTGAATACCAGGTCCTGCGAAGCATCGAGTCTTTTGAAAAGGCTGCAGAGAAGTCAGAACGCGATGCTGAGCGCGAGCGTGAGCGCGAACGTCGACGTAGAGATGCTGAAGAGGAAGAGGTTCGCCGCGAGGCTGAGATGGAATTGCACGGAGGGAGGCGCGTGGTGTGCATGAAGGAATCCATCGGCTACAGCGCCGAAGATCTTGCGGCCTACGAAGGCGAGGAAGATATTCCGGATCCAATCGCCATTACCTGTGCCGGTCACGTAGGCATGTTACAAACAATGTGCAAATCGCGCGCTGAACGCATACACGATGTCGCTTCAGACAAAATAGTCGGTGGGGGCGAATTCGAACGCATGTCTGGCTGCGGCAGCTCAAAAAAATGGCGAAATTCGTGCCGTGTTCTCAATCCCGACGACACGCCTGGCATTACTATCGGCGCGCACTTGGTCGAACGCGGCGATGAAAAGGGCGATGATGTCATCGGACGGCGCATAGCGGTCTGGTGGGCGATAGAGCAGCTGTTCTACCTCGGGAATGTTGAAGCTTACAACGTCGCGAACGGCGATCATTCAATTAGGTACGACGATGGTCAACTGGAGGACGTCGCGCTCTGCATGCAACGTGTGAAGTGGCTCGATTCGGACGTGCTTGTTCCGAACGACGAAGAGGAAGCCGAGGACGAAAAAGCGCCCTCTCGTCTCCACGTGCGTCCGCCAGGCGTTGCAGGCTCTGAAGAAGCCACCGTTCGAGTTCCACTAGGAGGATTTAGCGTTTACACGCGTTTGAAACCATCGACGACGACGATGAAGCATAGCGAGCGTCGTAAGTGCTTCGAAATTCTACAAGCTGTTCGCAAAGTCGAAGCCGATGGTAGAAGCTTATCTGAACCGTTCGAAAGGCTCCCTTCGCGCTTCACCCTACCTGATTACTACGAAATCATCAAGTGTCCGGTCGACTGTGCGGCGATCGAGCGAATGCTTCGGAAATCCATGGCTGGTTACCCGAATGTCTGGTTCTTCCTCGTCGCGATGGAGCTCATGTTTACCAATTGTCAGCGCTTTAACGATCCCGCTTCGATGCTCTACAGAGACGCCGAAGTCCTGAGAGGCGTCTATCTCAAGGCGATTCAGGAACGGTTTCCAGGCCACCCGGTGCCATCAAAGAACATTTACGACAACGTAGATGAGCCAGCGTGGGATAAACCAGTCGATGATGGCGTGATTGAAGACGAAGACGATCCATTTCCGCAGAAGTACGTTCAACCAGAGCTCAGACAATCAAACACACAAGCCGCCCCGCAAAGGAAGCGTCGTGCGCGGTATGATTCGGATTCTGAGGAATATGTACCAAAGCGAAAGTCTCAACGCAGCGCGCCGAGAGATCGTCGCGTGCCGAAGAACCCGCTCGACTGCGCGATTTACGTCCTCTCTCGTGTTCACGGAAACGCAATGCCATTAAATTCGCTTTATGAAATCATGGTCGAGAAAGGTGTGGATTGTGGTCTTTGGGGACGAAGACCACTCGCGGCGCTTGGCGCGCTATTGCGACAAAACCCGCTCGTCTTTCGTGACGCTCGAGGTGGGGAAGTCTGGGAACTGGTGAACAAAGTGGATGTCGATACCGATGAAGAAATCGATTACCTCGCGGATGACGGTCGAGAAGAGATGAGCGAAGACACCGCGGAGGCGTCTCCGCCGCCGGAAAAGATAGAGATGACAAAGCAAGAAACGAGCGCGTGTCGGAGCGTTCTGGCCGCTATTCGCGCGAGCAAGGACAAAAAAGGACGCAAACGCGCGGATCCTTTCGAGTTACTTCCTACGCGTAAGGCTTTACCCGAGTACTATCGCGCCATCTCTGCGCCCATCGATCTCGGCAGCATTCAAAAATGCTTGAACGCGGGCGGTTACCCCTCGACGTGGATGTTTTGCGTCGCCCTCGAGCTCATGCTTTCCAACTGCCAAAACTTCAACGAATCGAGCAGCACGCTGTACAAAGATGCCGAAGTCTTACGCGGCGTCATCGCGAAGACGATCCAATCTTTGTACCCTGGTCATCCCGTTCCCGAGCGCGACTCTCCGTACGACGCCGCCAAGTGCGTCGAGCCGCGCTGGCGCCCGCCCGCCGACAAAGGCGCTCCCAAGCCAAAACTTCGTTTCACCATGAAAACCGTCTCCAAGTAGCCTCAGCGCTTAGCGCGTCGTTCTTTCTCTGTCACATCACTCACCGACGAAAGAATCAAACCTTCCTCCCGCGCCCTCGATTTCAAACGTCACTCACTCACTCGACCGCGGCGCGTAAAAAAGCCGCGGCCGTCGCGCGTCACCGTCGCGCGCGCGCGATGTACGCCCAGCCCGACGCCGGCGGCCTGTCGAAAGACGACATCCGCCAAGCGTTCCGCGAGTTCGATCTCGACCGCAACGGCTACGTCGGCGCCGCGGAGATCGCGCACGTCCTCGCATCCATGGGCGAGAAGGTGACGGATGACGAGATAGATGAGATGATTTTAATGGCTGACACCGACGGCGATGGGCAGATATCGTTCGAGGAATTTCACCGGTTGATGGCGCAGCTGAGCGGCGCGCCCGTGGCGCCGCGCGCGGGGGGCTACGGCGCGAACGTGGGGCGACAAGGAGGACAGTACGGGCAACCGCCGAATATGGCGTTGAATCGCGGCGGCGCGCCGGGACCGGGAGGAGGGTATGGGTACGGGAACGCGCCGGGAGTGCAGTATGGGAACGCGTACGGTGGAGCGCCGCATCAGATGGGCGGAGCGTACGGCGTGGGAATGGGCGCGGGCGGTGCGGGCATGATGGGCGTCGGCGGCGGCGGAGCGCCGATGGGCGGGATGGACGACGTCGGCGTCGGCGGATCGGGCGGGATTCATGATTTAGAGTCGTTCCGAAGGTCCCAAGGGCTCGGTACGGACGCGTTAAAAGCAATATACAAGGCGTTCTTGGAGAGCGATAAGGATGGGAGCGGGCGCGTGGACGTGAATGAATTCGTGCGCATGTTGCGCGTCGATCGCACGCCGTTTGTCGAGCGTCTGTTTTCCATGTTTGACACCGATCGCACCGGTCTCATCGACGTTAAGGAATTCATCGTCGGTATGGCCAACGTCGGTGGCGAGGCACGCGATAATAAGATTCAGTTCGCGTTCAGCGTGTACGATCTCGACGGTTCGGGGTACATCGACTCGAGCGAACTGCGCAAAATCATTTGCGCGACGAATATGAGCACCGACAAGCAAATCGAACGCAAGGTAGAATGGCTCATGCGTCAGTGCGATACCGACGGCGATGGGAACATATCGTTCGAAGAGTTCACGACGCTGTCCAAAAAGTTCCCCAACATCGTGTTTCCCGCGTTCAATCTCGCGGGGAGCATGGCTGGAATGACGTAAGGTCACGCCGACGCGCGCCGAGACACTGTAACAATCAACCCAAATCACCACTCCGCGACGCGCGACTCGCGCGCGATGCCGGGTTTCCAGAGCCCGTTCAAAAGAAACGATACCGACACATCGGATCCACCTCGCGCCGACGACGCACCCGCGTCGACCGCGTCGCCCGCGGCGTCGAAAAGCGAAACCACGCACTCTGGGAGCGATTCCGGACCGAAACGCAAACGCGACGAAACGAGGACGGCACCGCGCGATGCGACGCCGACGGGCGCTCGAAAAGGCGCGGAAGCGCTGATGGATATTTCTTTGAGCGAAGTTTCTATAGGCGCGGGGCTGGAGCGGCGCGAGAGCGACGGAGCGGGTGCGGAGGATGGTGGCGTCTCGGAGACGACGAAGACGCGCGGCGCGGCGAGATCGGAGACGCCGGAGCGCGACGCGATGGATGATGTCTGGACGACGTTTCATGATTCTTTGAAGCGCGCGGAATTGGCGAAGAGAATATCGAGCGAGGATGAGGTGACGAATACGGTGAGTGAGGTGCGGCGGGTGAGTGAGCGATTGCGAGATTTGTGGTCGACGAATGCGACGAAGGCGAGCGATTTAGCGAGGCACATGTCGCAACGATGCTGGAATTTCGCAATCGAGAAAACGGCGTTGGAGACGACGGCGGAAAGCGGGATTGTGAAGAAGGAAATGATTGGTCCGTTGCTTGATTTAAGGTACTTCGCGTGTGAGTTGCTGGACGCCGCGTTGGGATTTGCGGATGGCTTCGCTGTGAGCGCTGGGGCGCCTGAAATTTCGAGTCTCGCTGTCGGCATTTCAAATCACTTGACGCTCGCAAAGTTGCTGCACGATGCGGGTGAGTTCAAGGCGGCGGAAGAGCAGTTCGTGATCGGTGAATCATACGGTAATTCGTTCTTGAACCGAAATGGCGAATTCGACGCCGAGACAATGTTACAGACGATTGAAGCCGCCACGTCACGCGCAAAGAACTGTTTTTATCTCGGCAACGTCGCCGGTGCTCGGGACTTTTTTCAAGACGCCAAATCGCTTTCTGAAAGCGAAAAGAATAAAGGAAATGAGACTATGTGCGTAACGACATTGATCAGCGCGAAGATAAACTTGGCTGAGAATTTCGTGGTTTCAGAAAAGCTTCAATCAGCAGATGACGAAGCCGTGTTCGACAGAAAAGTTGGTTTCCTCGTCAAAGAGCTAATCGCAGCATACTACGACTTGTTCACGATCACTCCGAATTCTTGGTCGACGTCTTCCCATCAAGATAACGCGGCGCACTTTGATTTAGATGAGAAACTCGTGTGCGAGGACCACCGCCTGGTTCGCGCCGATGGTTTGTACATTCGCATCTTGCATAACCTTGCCAGACTATTCATTCACGGAAGAAGGTACAACGAGGCTCTTAAAGTGTTGGATAAAATGAAAATAATCAAGTCTTACGCGAAAAAGTGTGAAAATAGTGATAACGTCTTGGCTCGCGATTTGCAGGCGTTAACCGAATCGTTTCTCATGGACAACATGCTGATTGAAGCGTTCTCAGGGAGTGGTGAGATTTCGAAAGCGTGCAGCATACTCGAAAATGTACTCAACGATGAAAACTCTGTTGTGAATGTCCTCCATACGTGCTGTGTCAATCTGGCGAAGAGCGAATGCGGCGCTGGCGCCGTTGCGTCGTGCATCGCTCCGCTCGCCAAACGACTGAGCGGCTGTCCAAAGGCGAGACGACAAGAAATGATTACTGATATCTTTGAAGCTCTACTGGATACGACGCTCACTGTAGATGAACAAGTAGCAAACGATGTTCTGTCTTATATGGATCGACTTCTTACAGATACCGATAGTTTCAAGGAAATCGGTTTTTCTCGCGACGGGCAATCTCGTGCATACGCCATCATCTGGAACGCTGCATCTGACATGTACATGCAAAATAAGTACTCACTGGCACGAAAACTGTTTGGTATGACGCTCCCATTATCGTCACAAAGAAAGTCGAAGACCGTGAGCAACGCAGCGGTACCGGTTATCCGGCTGCAAGTGATGTGCGATCTCGAGAATGGCGATATCGAACAAGCAAAGGAGTCGCTGCGAAGTTTGCTGGCGGACAAGACCGCGACGGATGTGTCCACAACATTGTTGAACGTAAAGTTTCAGCTCATTTCTGACGACGTCTCGGGCCTGGGAGAATCGATTCGAACGTTTGCAAAGGCAGGTGAATCTGATGCGTTGTTATACGTTGCGGGAGAACTCGATGGCTCAAAGCACCACGCCACGGCCGCAGACGCTTTTCGTAGCCTTTACGATATGATTTTGAACAATATGGGTACCGATAATATGATGAAGCAAGAGACTTTTATATTTTGCAGTTATCTGCGACACGTAAAAATGGCCAAGATGGGTGACTTTGACTCGAAGACGTTTTCTGAATCAGCCGAGTTGTTCAGCGAGTTCATGAAGCGAGCGTCGAATTTGAATCTTCTCACAGATGTTCGACAGGCACGGTATCTCGCCGACTTTTCGTGGAATACTGGCCTCGACGCGTACGAAAAGTCGTCAGAAACAGAAGCGGCCTATCAGTTTATGTTTTTATGTGCGCTTGTGATTTCCAAATTAAACAAGATTCCAGAAGGTTTGGATGCAGACGATCGTGCAGAGTATGGCTATCGACAAGCAGTCGCGCTTCTGTTGTCCATCGCATCGCTCACCAGCTATAACCCAGCTACTGATGTAGGAGACGAACAATCTCGGAAAGAACGCGAAGCGAAGAATATCGCCCGCTCAAAGGGTGCGATGGCCAATCTCCACAGCTTGTTGAAAAACGCTGAAGAGGAAAGGTACGAAGAGTTGCGAAAGGTTGCGAGTGTCCTTGAATATGAAATCGCTTGCGCCCAGCGTGACGTCGCGTTGCAAGGCAAAATAATCGAAATATTATCGACAAAGACGTTGGATGACGAAGCTTCAATAAACACGCTCTTGATGATTGCCGACCGCGGCGCGGCGATGAGAACGTCTGATTTGGTCACCGTTTCGAGAGCATATGAAGCGGTTGGGAAAGCTATGAAGAAGTATTTGATTCAAGACGTTGCTCTCATCGCGCGATTAATGCGTAAACGAATTCAACTCGCTTCGCGAGTGTACAAAAGCAAAGACGACGTGATTCACTCGCTTTACGACTCGGCCGAAGAGTTCCTCGCACTGCATCCTTCATATCCCCCAGTGGAAGCGCAGTGGTTGCTCTCAACTTGTTTCAACCGTGCCGTTCGACATGAGAGATCGATGCGAACGAAGGAAGCAATCGACTGGCTCAAACAAACGCAAAAGCTCATTTCAGCGCTCGAAGAGATTTTGCCAGATGCCGTCGAAACGTACTCATCAATCATAAACGACAACCTCGCCGTGTTGACTGTTGAATTGGACGCAGCGTAGATATGAAACACGATTTGCTACGACTACATAATGATATATCACACCGCTACTCTGCTGTTCTTTCGCGTTTTTGACGTCTAACTTTTGCAAGCGGTAATGGCGCTCGACAGTGCGTCGAAAACCGACTGGGCTTCAACGAGCGTCATCCCCGTCAAGCGCAACACGGGTTCTTCGTAATGTCGTATCGGGATGATGATATCAGCATTCTTCCAACCGAATGGCCGCAACTGTGGCATCCTCTTCGTTGACGTCATAGTCTTATACAACACTCCACGACCTGACCCGTTGACTGGTAAAAACACGCACGATTGGCTCGCCACCGTAAACTTCCCCAAGTCGCGTGCTAAGCCGTTCGCACGCGCGCAGACGCACGTGGCGATCACTTCCTCATCCGCCGGCAGAGTGGGTGGCTCCATTCGCTGCGCCGTTTCTACGCTGACAACCTCATCTAAAGTCTCGCACGCATGATCTGAAATTTGTGCGACTTGAATATCGTGCATGAATACCGGACGCTGCAAGAAGCAAGGATTCGTGCGAATCACCGCGACGCACGAATCCCTCTCTCGAGCTTGAATGTTTAACTCGGTGTGCATTCCACCGAATTCACTGAAAGTGAATGATCGACGATCGTCGAATGTGATGCGAAGCCCAGGCGTACCATCAGCAGCATCGATACGCGAGATGTTCGCGATTCTGCGAATCTCTCGGACGACCGCTGTCTGGCTGTCGTGCGGGTGATCGATGCTCATTCCAGATGTCGAAAACGCCAATTGCGTAGCCGTGATGTAGAATCGTCCTATTAAGCCAGAACCATCGCGGCAAACCCAGGCACCGAGTAAAGAGTCGATACTCATTAACTGTGAGCCAAAGAGTGCTTTTAGACTCATTTTCGTAATCAGCATGCTCTGTTCGTTGTAAAGATCCATTGCTGTTGCGTCGTTTGAACGCTGACGCAAAAAGCGCAAGATGTCTTGAACGGCCACTCCACCGATCGACCGCAGTCGGATTTGTTTGCCATGCGCCGAAACGATCGATCGGGACAATACTTCTTTCAACTGCCAGAATTCTCGCATAATCTCGATCGTGGGCGTAAACCATAAATTCAACAAACGGCGCAGTCTGCCTTCGCCATCCTTGAGAATTGACTCAGGCTCGCCGGCACCGTCGCAGTGGAAGAATTCTCTGACATCTGCCATGAGCTCGACGACTAAGGAATGTTGCATTTCTGTGAGCGTTGGTAATCCTCTCCAACGCTCACTGGCTTCTAGCGCTCCCTCCTCTATCGGTCTGTGTAGGATGAGTTGTTCGATCGCATCACACACCCCTTTGTGCATCGAAGACAACGCCAGTCGAAACGCCCCTGGCGCAAGCCTCTCGTTCATAAGCTTGAGCTCCGAGTCAATCATCATGAAGACTATGCGTACCGCCGCAGAACGTGTCTTTTCTTCCTTGTCAAGAATAGCGACACGAATAAACGGTGCAATCCGTTCTTCGATCAACTCCGTTAATGACGCAATGACGTTTGCGCGAACGGTGCGAAGTTTCTGTACAATTCTGTTCGCGAAGAAATCAGTATCCAGCATTCTTTTCTCGTCGAAGACATGGACTTCATCGTCCTCAAACAATATCACTTGATCGTCATCGATACCATACTCCGAGCTCGCTTGACGCTTGAGTGTCTCGTCGAACTCCGACTTTGACGAACACCACAGTAACGGCATCTCTTCCATGAACGGTTCGATCGCGAGGATGCACTGATGAATATTACTTAGACGCGTGTAAAAGTTACCAACCATCAGAGACTTTACGTCCGAAACATTCGCCGTCTTCGTATTCTGCCCCTTTGAGTCTTGCATCAAATGCAAGCGCGCGTTCTGGATCGCCTCCAAGCACGCTCTTTCATAAATATTGACGTACGTCTTCAACACTTCATAGCACATTTGACTCAACGATGTAGCGTTGAACGCCGCTCTTTCGCCGTGAAGAATGTGATCTTGCGCTGCTCTATCGATGTTGTAGAGTACACAAAAAAGATTGACGCACGACATACTGTGCATCGCTCCTCTTTCGACGTCCACGGGCTCTAAATTTGTTCTTTCGCCATCAATTTCTTGCTTGACCCACGCAACCAGCGCATGGTGTACTGTGCCTAGCGTTTCATCCAAAGCCGGCTGAAGGAGCCGATCGATGAACCGGGACGAAATCGGCTGCATAGCAAGCACCAAATCATATCGCTTTAATGCCCTCCTGTGCGCGCACAGCGCATCGTCGAGCGCCATCATCCCGGAGTCGTAATCAGGCGGGCTACGCATGCTCGCGATCGCCTGAAATACTTCAGTAATAATGTTTGCGATGAAAGCACTCGACGCCGACGCAGCCTCCGAAAGAGCTTCTACTTCGGACGGAAACTGCGATAAAATCGCAGCGTCGAGCGGCAAACGTTTGGTGAGTTTGCATATCATAGACGTCACGCACGCAACCGTGGGAGGGCCCTTTGTCGGATTTTCCCTCACCATGTGCTCGACACAACGTTTACGCATGGCCTCGCGAACGACCTTTTTCAACCGCAACACGAGCCGAGTGGCTGAAATGCTCCCAAGGGTCAAAGCAAATAATGGAATGATCGCGCGGGCGATACTGGCAGAATACTCCATGTCAAGCACATCGACGAGTTCTTGCTCGGCGACTTTTGCCGTCGGCAAAATATTGCACAGCTCTGTTTCTAGTTGTTTCGACATGAGCGCGGAAAGTTCGTCAAACCGCTGCTTCTCACTCGCCGTAATTCGATTCACCGCAATTGCCGCGAACACTTCCATTGTGCAGTGGCGTAATCTATCAAGTTGCGGGCGTTCGAGTCGCCAATCAATGCAAAGCGTAATCATTTCGGCCAGTGCAGCAATGGACGGGCATGCGCCGCGCTGATCCACGAAGCTGCGCACAAGCTGTTTTACATTTGGCACACTCGACTTGTCGAGCGCCGCGAAAAGCACGGCGGCATCTTTCAGAACGTCGCCCTTCGCCGTCGCGATCTGCGTCGTTCCGTCGTCAAACGATTCGACGAACTTGTCAATGCGTACGATTGCTTTACCGTAGACCTGACTCGGTGACCCTCCACTCTTCGGCCGCTCGATGAAAATCGTGAGCACGTGCGGTTCGTCTTTTCTCGTCGTCTCTGCTAAATCTGCGACACAAATGGTGGCGCTTCCTCTAATCTTGCCACTTGTTTCCCCGACGTGCGGCGACATGACGGCGTTGGCGCGCATCCTATCATTCGCATCGACTGCACTCTCGTCGACGGATTCGTGCGCGTCGCTCGCGTAAAAGTTGAACTCAATCGTGTCATCTTCGGAAACGGTCAATAACGGAGTCGTGGCGTTGAACAAAACGCCTCCTTCTCGCGAAGATGCGCGAGATGTCGACGAGTATGCGCTCGCCGTTTCTTCCCCAACGCGTGAAAGACGTACGACGCAAGTAAGCGGTTCGCATTCAACGGCTGCACTTTCCGAAGGCGCGTACGCGAGCTCTTGAGCGTCGTCATCGATCGCCGTCGAATCTGCGCCGCAGCAAGAGAACATTCCACCGCGGCCTTTCTTCGCGATGGGCGTAGACTTTGCCGCGACGGCCGCGGTGGTGGACGCCGCGGCGACGGACGCCGTCGCGCTCGCCACACACGCCCGCAAGCCGACCCTCGAACGAGCTCCACTCGTCTTCAAAACCCTCAACCGCGCCACCGCACGACGCAAGATGTAATTCAACGCCTCCTCGTCCTCGTCTCCCTCGAGCAAGCGCGTCTCCAGCGCGTCGACGATTCGTTCGCGTTCTCGAATCTCCCCTCCCCACGCGTCCATCGCCCGCGCCATCACCGCTTTCGTTTTCGCTTCATCGACGCCCAATCCCCTCAACATCGCGCGCGTCGACGCCAACCGCGTCTCGATGTTCGAAATCGTCGCCGCGTCGTCGCTCGCCGCGCTCGGCGTCGTCGTCGCGCGCGCCGTCTCCTCCAACATCTCATTCGTCAACCCGCCCTCTCCGAGCGTTTCTCTCGCGCACGCCTCCAACGCTCGCGCGCGCGTCGTCGTCTCCTCCTCCGCATCGCTCGCGAAGCGCAAACCGAACCCCTCCAGCGGCGCGTTTTCCCATCGCGTCGCCGCGCGCGCCGTCGTCGTCCCGCTCGTCCCCCAAATCCCTCCCTCGGACGCGTGAAACGTCCCGCATCGCCGCCATCGCCACGGTCGCGCGTCCGCGGCGTCATCCGCGTCGTGCGCGCGCGACATTCGCGACGTATCGCGCTCCCGTCGCGTTCCCACCGCCATCTTTCCGCGTCTTTTGCGCGAATTCCAAATGCGTCAATGAATCACCGCTTTTCGCGCGCGTCTCGCGTCGCGGCGACGCGCGACGCGCGTCGTTCGCCGCGTCTGCGGCGCATCCACCGACGCGTCGCGTCGCCGCGCGCGCGTCGTCGCGCAGCGTCGCGCACTGTCGTCATTCGTCGACGCGAATCGATTCTTACATTAAATGTCCGACGACGACGACGACGACGGCGCGCCGCTGTGCTGCGGCGAGATCCTCGCCCGCGTCGCGATCGACGGCCACGACGCCCTCCGACTGCTGACGATCGACTGCGGCGGCGACGCGCCGCTGAAGATCGCGACGAACGCGCCGAACGTCGACGTCGGAAAGAAAATCGTCGTCGCGCGCGCGGGCGCGACGCTGCGCGACGGCACGCGCGTGACGGCGCGACGCGTCGGCGGCGTCGTGAGCGAGGGCGTCGTGTGCGACTCGACGATGGTCGGGTGGTCGGGCGGCGGCGCGGGGACGGCGGCGCTGCTGCCGAGGGATCACGCGGTGGGCGCGCGAGCGCCGAAGACGCGGCCGCGACTGGACGGGAAGACGACGGACGAGGGGGCGCGAGACGCGGCGGCGAGGGAAACGCAAAAGGCGAGGGAGAGGGAGGAGAAGAAGGCGGCGCTGGCGGCGAAGCGCGCGGCGAGGGACGCGAAGAAAGCGGCGAAGAAGGATGGGGAATCGTAAACGCGCGGCGAGCGAACGTCGAAGTCGCCGCGACGACGCGTCGACGCGTTGTGATGATTAAAATGAGTGATGCGCGCGAGCGCGAACGCGCGCGCGACGCGAGCGATGCGCGATGAATCGCGCGGTGGCGTTCGGTGGAGCGCGTCTCGATCGGCGCGCGGTGCGCGCGTTCGACGCGAGTCGCGTCGTTTCGTCGGAGTTTGAGACGACGAGAAACGCTTACGTGGAAGATTTCTCACACTCGCGCGCGTCGACGCTCGAGGTGAGCGCGAGCATGGCGTACAAAATGGTCGGCCGATCTCGCGCGGGTCTCGCGCTCGCGCTCGCGCTCGCGCTCGCCGCGCTCGCGGCGTCTCAAGATACCGATGGAACCAACTTTGTCGGTTCAAGTTCCGTTGTACCCGACGATTCAGCGACGACACCCGACGACACCATCGATCCATTAAACGCCGAGGCGATCGTGACCTTGACGATGATCGAAGACCCTTTTCGTTTGGACGGCGCGGATTGGTCCGAGTCGTCGATGGACGACGCGTCGCGGGACGTCACCGTCGACGACGCGACAGTTCTCGAAGTTCTCGATTTGGCGTTTCACGGGGGATCGACAATCACTTCCCACGAGCACTTTCCACGTCGATTCGGGCCGCGTGATATTGATTTCGTGACTTCGTTTGACGTTGAGCCTTTCGGTATCGTCGATCGGCGATGGTGGGACGGGGACGTCATCGAATTCTCTTACGAAATATGCGACGGTGCGCTCGGGCAATTGGCGCTGGCTTTTACGATTTCATTTCTCGTTTTACTCGGTCTTTACTTGCTCACAGCGAATGACGACGACGAAGAGTGCGAGTGCTGTCGGCGTGGACGCCGATGTGGAACCCTCGTCGTCGATTCGCGCGCGCTTGAACAAGAGCTCAAATTGAATGGGAGCGCTTTCTTCCCGCACACGCACGCCTTGGACGACTC